>Ga0210012_1001928_pt1 | contig 18884 bp, 12 predicted proteins | sample CryGeymeta201504_FD_183974 | JGI IMG/M metagenome (GOLD analysis project Ga0210012, IMG submission 183974) | Groundwater microbial communities from Crystal Geyser aquifers in Utah, USA - Crystal Geyser metaG 2015-04 (SPAdes) (version 2) | ecosystem: Environmental > Aquatic > Deep subsurface >... | reverse complement strand
TTTTTCTTTTGGTAGCCTACGCCCGCAAGCACCAAAGGAACGCCGCTTTTTTTTGCCGCAATTACTACCCCGGCTTTTAGTTTTAAAGCCGGTCCGCGCGGTCCATCGGGCGTTACTGCAACAGACGTTTTATTTTTTGCATAATCGATCATTACTTCAAGCGCAACGCTGCCCCCCTTGCTGCTGGAACCTCTTACAACTTGATAACGCCAGTTCCTCAGAGTGTTTGCGAGAAGGTCGCCGTCTTTACTTTTACTTATTAAACCAAGGAAATTTTTATTCCGGTTTATATACCAGGGTAATAACATTGTTCCGTGCCAGAAAGCGAACACATAATTTTTATTATCACGTTCGAGTTTTTCAACTGCTTCTTTATTTATCTCTTCAATTTTTAATGTTTTACATAAAATATTTACTGCATGAAACAGCGTTATTTGTCCAATAAAACGGAGCGTATTCTGTTTTATTTTTTTAAGATTCATTCATCCCCAAGAGAATTATTGAAGCTGCTTTTCGGGAAGCGCCGGACGAGCCAAGAAGAGTTTTTATTCGCCCTAGTTTATCTTTTATCTGATTATATAATACAGTGTCAGATAATATTTTTTTGCTTTCCTCGAAAATTGTTTTTGCATTAACATCTTTTTGAATTAGTTCCGGCACAACTTCTTCGCCCAAAATAATATTTACCATACCGATGTTATTTACTTTGACTAATCGCTTAAATATTAAATACGTAATAGCGCTGGTTTTATAAATTACAATCATCGGCAGTTGAAACAATCCTGCTTCAAGCGTTGACGTGCCCGATTTGATTATTCCGAATTTAGCAAGGTTCATTAAATCGTATGTTTTACCTGTAATAAGCTTAAACTCAAATTCATTCTGATGTCTGCTATAAGATTCCGCATCAATATTTTCGGAGCCGGCAACAACCGTTTGAAGGTTAAATTCGCGGCAGATTTTTTTTGCTGCTTTCAACGTTTCCGGCAAAAGATTATCAACTTCATTTTTCCTGCTTCCTGGTAATATCAGCAGAATATCTTTGCTACTGTCCAGATCATATTGATGGAAAAACATTTCTTTACTTAACAAAGAATAGTTCTCAATCTGTTCCATTAAAGGGTGTCCCACAAACTCAACATCAACACCGGCTTTGCTATAGAATTCCTTTTCAAACGGGAAAACAATAATCATTTTGCTGACGAGTTTTTTTATTTTCTTTATTCGACCGGCGCCCCATGCCCATATTTGAGGGGAGATATAATAAAATATTTTTATATCGAATTTTTTCAATTTGCGGGCAAAGTTTAAATTAAAACCCGGATAATCAATCAGCACTACTTCTTTAATATTCTTTTCTTTTATAATTGAAATCAGATCCTTCTGCACTCTTTTTATAAACGGAAGATGTTTTATAACTTCAGTTAATCCGAGAAACGCCATTTTATTAATATGATACGCTGCCTGCATTCCCGCAGCCTGCATTTTGTCTCCGCCGATGCCGAAAATTCTAACAGCCGGATTCATCTTCAAAATTTCTTTTATAAGATGAGCGCCATGCAGGTCGCCCGAAACCTCGCCTGCAATTATCATTAAATTATTTTCGTTTATTCTTTTCAACTAAAATCTTCTTAGAAACCACAAAACAATTATTAATAAACTAATAAAACCCAAAGCCTGAAATGTTCTTCGTTCGCTGCGAAGCCCGGCTTTCAAATTGAACGGCGGCTGTGTTACATCCACAACTTTGTACGCAGTTAATCTTGGAAGAAATCGCGGAACATTCTTTGTGTATGCTTCATAATCTCTGCCGAAAGTTTGCCGCAAGTAGCCTTCCTCAGCCTTAACTATATAATGATATTGCACTACAAAAAAAGCAAGAGCAATAATTTGAAGGTACGGGAATAAGGCATAAGACATTATTCCAAGTCCGAAATACATAATTATATTTCCTACGTAAAGCGGATTACGAACGCGGGCAAAGGGTCCGCTTACTATCAAAAACGTACCACCCACGGCGCCTGTTGTACGTGTTTCGCTTCCTGCCCAGCTTACTCCCCACAAGCGGATAAGTTCGCCGCTTAGCGCCAGTAAAAATCCAATTATCAAACTCCAGATGTTGGCATTTATAAAAAACAGCATCAACAACACGAAGGGTATTGGCGTGTAACTGCGGTATTTAAAAAATTTAGAAGCTAAGTCAGACATAAAATCTTTCGTTAATTAAATTCATTCTAATGTATAAATTTCTTTTCTTTTTAATTCAGCCTGGTGGCGTTTTTTTAATCTTTTTTTAGAGAGGAGTTCTTCAAATCTTTTAATTATATCGTTGAAGGTTGTGTAAGGGAAAAACGGGATTCTCTCAACTTCGCAAAACTTGAGAAGGCTTTTTTTTGCGAAGATGTAATCACAAAATTGCACCGGATATTTATCGGAGTTGCCATCGCCGATGTAAACTGTAAAATCATCATCACTGCTGTTGTTAATTATATGATTCCGTTTGCAGTTTGCCGAAGTAGGACAGGAAGAATCATAAAAAGGGAACGACAACTCCATTTTATTGTTTTCCGTTAAAGCGAGATTATTTGAGTAATATGTTAAATGGCTTAAGTTTTCTCTTTTAAAAATTCTATCAATGTAATAGTCAAATCCATCGCTTAGCACTATAACATCCAGCTCGTTCTCTTTGCAGAAGTTGATGAAAGAATAAAACGCATCATCTATTTCAATCTCATCAATTAATTGATGGAGTTTGTTTTTATCAACCGACGTAACCGAATCATTCAGCATTTCCCAGCACTGGCGGGCGGTAATTGCGCCGCTGCGGAGCTTGCTAATAATTTCATTTCCTTTTTCTTCGTCGCCAAAATGTTTGAATATAACATTTCCCACATCTACTTTGGTTATTGTTCCATCGAAGTCAATAAATATTTTTAATTGTTTACTATCCATTTTTATTCTGTAATTACCATCTTTTTTACTTCAACATAATCGCCTGCTTTGAACCGGTAGAAATAAATTCCGGGCTTCAATCCTTCCGCATTAAAAGTAATTTGATTTTGCCCCGCGGGGTACTCTGTATTTTTTATTTCATAAACTTTTTCGACGTGGCTGTCGAAAAACTCTATGCTTACGAGAGAAGTACTCGGTAGAGAGAACTTAATCAAAGTTTCTTTGTTAAACGGATTCGGTGTGTTTTGCGTAACCACAGCCTGTCCGGAATTTCCAAGATAGGTAATTCGTTCAACATCGGACGGCTGAAGATTATCGTTAGCATCGTGTTGAACCACCCGATAATAAATTGTTCCGGAAACGGAGGGCTTGTCATAATATTCGTACAACACTCCCGCCTTAGATTTTTCTGTGTGAACAGTTCCGATAACATTCCACGCAGTTAATCCGGTGTCTAGAAAAACACTTTGCTCAATTTCGTAATAACTATCCGGAGTAACATTAGCCGAATACCATATTATTTTTACCGAATCGTCAACAAGTTCAGTTTTAAGACCTAATATTTGAGAAATGTAAGTTCCGGTATTAAAAATTTTCTGTGCATAAATTGCAGCATCGTTGCTTCTTTTCTCTCTGAATATTGCAACTGCACCGCCCTTAGTATCGCTGATTAAAGACAAATAACTTTTTTCGGAATTATGAAAAGATGCAATCGGCAGCCCTTCCTCATCCCATACCTTTTCGCCTTTTTTATTTATTCGTTGCCCGTAAAGGTTTGCTCTCGAATTTTCAATCCGACTGTCAATCCATGAAATAATTGCACCGCCATAACCATCACTAATCAACTTCTGCCCGAACTGACTTCCTTTAAAAGAAAGTACCGGCAATCCGCCGCTTTTCCAGATTGTGTTCCCCTTAGTATCATATTTTTGAATATAAATATCTTTGTCACCGTTGAGTTCATTCGTCCAGCTTAAAATTATTTCTTTTTTCGATATAATAACCTGCGGATTTGTTTGCGAGGATTTCAATTTAGAAATTTCTTTTCCGTTCGTTCCCCAAAGCAAGGTCCCTTTTTTAGTAACCAACTGTTGACGAATTTTTTTACCGCCTTTTAGCGTCTGATATGCGAAGTAAACATTATTCGAGTCCACAAGCGCTGCTGAAAATGAAATTACCGATGAAGAAGTTTCGCTAAGGCGCAAAGCTTTTTCGCCCCATGTATGGCGTCCCCCTGGATCAACATGCTGCCCGTAAATTATGCTACTCTTCTCATTGCTTTCAATCCACAAAATATAAGCACCGCCTGCGCCGTCGCTAACAATAGATGAACCTGTTTTATTATTGCGCGATTTGAAAACCCAAATTGAAGTTGAATCAATCATTAACTTTCCGCCGGAAGTTATTTTTTGAAAGCCAATTTTATAATCTTCAATCAGGTCAGGGTCTTTTGTGATAAATGCGGCGTAAGTAAATCCATCTTTATCTGAGTCAACCGAAAAATCGGTTATGTTATCTTTCACACGAGTGATTGCAATGCCTTTGTTCGACCAACCGAGTTTTCCATTACTATGAACTTTTTGAGCAAAAAGATTTCCGCCCTCATTGCCTTTTAAGTTGTGCCAGACCACCACGGCATCACCCAGTGTGCATTTAACTGAAATTGGATTGCCCTTATCTTCAGAAAGGCTGGAAACTGATTTACCATCGGCACGGAAACTTGCATGACCATTGGCGTCTGTGTGGAGAAAATAAATATCCGATTGAAAACCGCTCCGGTTATCCTGCCAAAAAATAAATGCGCCGCCCTCAAAATCGCTGATAGCAGAAATGTTAACGGGATTAACCGCTTCAATAACGCATTTAGTGTTTTGTTCCGGATTATTAACCCACTGTGCACGGACTTCAAACGAAATTGAAACAAATAAAATTACAATCAGAAAAAGAAAATTGACAGCAGAAAGACGATAAGATTCGTCTGTTGTTAAAGCATAATTGAACGATTCTATAAAATTAAGAAGCAACGTTTAAGTCCTCATTAAATCTTACGCTAACAAGTTTCGAGATTCCTTCTTCCTGCATTGTAACGCCGTAAAGCGTATTTGCAGCTTCCATTGTTCGTTTGTTATGCGTTACCACAATAAATTGTGTGTCCTTACTAAACTGCTTAAGGATGAGGTTAAAACGGTCGATGTTAGCGTCATCGAGAGGAGCGTCAATTTCATCAAGAATACAGAATGGGCTTGGTTTAACAAGATAAATTGAAAACAGAAGCGCAATTGCAGTTAGTGTTTTTTCACCGCCCGATAAAAGTTCAATTGAAGTTGGCCGTTTACCTTTTGGTTTAGCAATTATTTCAATTTTAGCTTCAAGAGGATCTGTGTTTTCTTCAATTCTCAAATCCGCTTCGTCGCCAGGGTTAAATAAACTGCGGAAGATGTTTACAAAATTTTCCCTAATCTTATTGAAAGTTTCCATAAACAACGTCTGAGCGGTAATATTAATTTCTTCAATTGTTTTAACAACATCTTTTTCGCTGTCCAATAAATCGCTTCGCTGTTTATTAAGGAATTCGAGACGCTCACTTTCTACCTCAAACTCGCTGTATGCAAGAAGGTTTATCGGACCCAGATTTTTTATCTGCTGTTTAAAGGAGTGAACTTCCTCGCTGCGCTGCTTGAAGTCGAACGTGTCAAGGTCGTCAAAGGATTTTGTTTCAAGCTTTAGAGAATAAGTCTCCTGGATATTTGCATAAAGATTCTCAATTTTAATTTTCAACTCGCCAAGTTTCATTTCGGCAGCATGTATCTCTTCCGAAAGAGCTTCTCTCTCTTTACGAAATTGAGAGAGTTTATTTTCTGCTTCTGTTATTTCCGCACGAATTGATTTATAGCGGTTATCAATTTCAGCCTCTTCAAAAGTTAAAACCGATTTGATTTGTTCAAGCTCATGCTGCTCAAAAGTTTTCTCTTCAATAATTATGTTAAGCGAGCCAAGCTCATCTTCAGAGGAGCTTATATCAATCTCGCGTTTGGCAATAGATTTTTTAATATTGTCTATAGAATTTTCGGCGCGCTCAATTTCATTAAGTGTATTTTTCTTTTCGCCCATAAGTCTTTCCAGCAAAAGATTGATTTTATTCCTTTGAGAAAGAACCAGGTTATAATCTTCTTCTATCTGTTTAAATTCAACTTCGAGCAATTCTTTGTATTTATCCGCCTCGGACTTTTCTGTTTGCTGCTTTCCCAATTCAAAAGAAAAAGCAGTGCGGTCATTATCAAGCCGGTTAGATTCATCGGCAAGCGTCTGCATATCCTTGCGTGCTTTTTCTATTTCATCAACCGCTTTTTGTTTTTCAAACTCGAACTGAGCAATTTGTTTTTCAACATTTGCTATTTCGTTAACGAGCATTCTGCCATGCTCTGATAGGACTTTTAAATCGATTGAATTTAATAATTCTTCGGTCGTTTTTACTTTTTCGCGAAGATGGCTTAAATCTTTTTCTCTTTGGGGGAATTCGTTTTTTAAATTTTCAAGAAGTTTTTTCCTTCCGAAAAGAGAATCATCAAGTTTGGGTTCGGAACCCGCCTCTATTATGCCGGTCGCGTCAAGATAATCGCCATTTAGTGAAGAATAATTAAACTCGGGAAATTTATCTGAAAGCTCCTGTGCATCTTCGAGGGAGCGGACAATAATATTGCGGGCAAGCACTCTGTTGAAGAAAGGCTTCCACTTCTCCTCAGTTTCTATATAATCTTTTGTCCAGCCGATAAAGGATTCTTCAGCCTGCACGGCTTTTATTTTTTTACTTAATGTCCTCTGCTGAAGCCAGTTCAACAATCCTTTTTTCTTCTCTTCCTTGACGGCGGTTAAATAGAATGCTGCTTTGCCAAAATTATTATTTCTTAGATATTCTATTCCGCTCTTTAAATCATCAAGAGTTTCTATAAGAATATTATTTAAATTATTTCGAAGCGCTGCTTCAACGGCAAAACGGAATTCATCGGCAGAGTTTCCAATGTGAGCAAGTAAAGTTTTATCCCCTGAAGCCCAGGATGAATCTTCTAAAAGCGCCTTAACGCCTTTTGAAACCCCTTCAAGATTATCAATCAATCCTTGAATAAATTCTATTTTATCTTTTATAGAAGAGATAATACTCTTATCTTCAAGTTCTTTTGAACGGAGACGGTTCAACTCTTTTTCGAATTCTTCTTTTTCTTTTTGCTTGGCTGCATAAAGAGCTTCCGCACTTGCAAACTTTAGCTCGGCGGCTTCTTTTTCCTGCCCAAGTTCTTCAATAAAACCGACTGTCTTTGCTATATTACTTGTTAAAGACTGAATACGGTCGTTTAGCTTACTGATTGTTTGGTTACGAAAGTTGATTGCCTTTTGAAGATTCGATACTTCATTCTCTTTGTTTGTTATATCTTTGAACCGTTCGAGCAGTGAATCCGTATGAGTTTTTAATGCCGCTTGTTTATTCTCAAGGTTTATTTTTAACTCTTCGGCTTTATTTTCAGTGGCTTCCTTTTCTTTTTCCTTCGATTCAATATTCACCGCAATATCATTTGTATTAAGCCTGCTGTCTTCAATTAACCCAAAGGATTCGGCAAGCTGTGCATTTAGTTCTTCAAGTTCTTGTTTGAATCGGTGGATATTTTTATCTAAAGATTTTCTACGTTCTTCAGCAACAGAAAGATGGCGCTGAACGTTATAAACTTTTTCGGTATTCACCGAAACTTCTGAGCGCTTTTGTTTAAGCTCTGCTTCGGTTTCGTTTAATTTTTGCTTTATGATTCGGAGTTCATCTTCAAGTTTATTTACAGCAGACTCTATCGATAAACGTTTCTGGAAATTTTCTTCTTTTCTTTCCTTTGCCTCTTTCCGCTGAAGATTAAACAGCGCAAGTTCTCTTTCGGCTAAGTCAAGTTCTAATTCGCGAAGAGTTGATGAAATTTTATTATACTTATCCGCTTTTTTTGCCTGTCGTTCAAGAGAAGAGACGCTTCTTTCAACTTCTGTAACAATATCGTTAACGCGGGTAAGGTCAGCTTTAACTTCATCAAGTTTACGAAGCGCAAGTCTTCTCCGGAGTTTATACTTATTAACGCCTGCAGCTTCTTCGAACATATTCCGGCGTTCGTCGGCTTTGTTGCTTAAAATTGTCTCTACCATTTTTAATTCGATAACCGAATAAGCATTGGTTCCCATTCCGGTATCCATAAAAAGATTTGTTATATCTTTTAAACGGCAAATGTTTTTATTAAGCAGGTATTCGCTTTCACCCGAACGGAATATTCTTCTTGAAATTGTTAATTCCGAATATTCAGTCGGCAAGATCCCTTTTGAATTTTCTATGGTTAAAGAAACTTCAGCCATACCCATCGGCTTGCGACCCGAGGTTCCGTTAAAAATAACGTTTTCCATTTTATCGCTTCTTAATGCGCTGCTCCGCTGTTCGCCCAACGCCCATCTTATAGCGTCTACTATATTTGTTTTACCGCATCCATTCGGACCAACAATAGAGGTTACTCCCTGGTTAAAATGAACCTGTGTTCGCTGAGCGAAAGATTTGAATCCTAATATTTCTAGCTTTGATAAATACAATCTTTTCCTTCAACTTAAAAAAAATAATGCTGTTGAACAGTTAATTCAACGTAACTAAAAAGGCTGTTTGTGAAATCGAAGTAAAAAACAATACCGCCTACAAAAGCTGCCATCAAAATGATTGAATAAAAATATACGCTGCCGGAATTAACATCAAAAATAACATAAATTCCTTTTATTGTGCGGTAAACTATCCACAGGGTAAAAAGTGCAAGTAATATATAAATGTAAAAATTAGCTACGCCTGCATCCAAAATTCTGTAAAGAATAATACCAACAGGTATAAAAAGAACAAGAGGCAAAAAAGACCAAATTACCATGAAATATGAGCTTGAAAGAAAAACCTTGTTGTGCACGAACGATGAAGCAAGTTTAACAATTAAAATTAAAAGAACTAACGCACATGCAGATAAAACCATAAACCATATGAGGGACATTAATGGATTCCACGCAAGATAGTTTAGTGATTTCATCAGCCAGGGGCTGCCGAAAGATAAAGCCAGGTTTTCGAAGAAAGCATTCATCTTAAAATAGTGCAGCAAATTGGAAAGCAGCAACGCACTTATCCCTGTTATAATAAGCAAAAGTGTTGTCGATTGAACACCGGACATTATTCTCTGGTCCCGTACATCTGCAAAAAAATTATATGGACGAAGCAATGCACGCGAAGAATCTTCTCTAAATTTTCTGCCGGAGTTTACAAGTATGCCGAGAAAAATTGCGAGCGCAAGTCCAAATAAAATGAACAACATTGGCGCACTATCTTTTCTGCTGCCTATCGGTATAGTTACACGTTCGGCATTATTTAGCTTTGAAGTAACCACTTTATAACTTAGCCGGGTTGTTGCCCTTTCAAATCCTGAAAGACCAACAGTATAGATATTGTTTTCCGAGTAGCCGCAGGTAAAAGATGCAAAGTCACCTGTATAATCAAACATAGAATTTATGAAATAGCCAGAAAGCGGATTTTGTTCGGTGTAGTTTAATAGGTCTTCATAATATTTTGCCTGGGCTTCAAAGGAATGTTCGTTTAAGTAACCCTCTGTGTTTCCGGCATTTACTGTGTAGGTTGCTTCGCTTATGAAAATTTTTCCATCTCCTAAACGTTTCTGAAGCTCTTTGAAACCGGATTCTATATCTAAAATAGAATTATTAAAAAGTTCAATTCCGTATAAATCAACATTTTGAATTTCATCAATATTTAAATCTGAAAAAGAAGCATAGGTAATTAATCCTGTTTCCTTTTTCACAATTCGGGCAAGTTCTTCAATATACTGCTTATGCCCATCAAGCATAGGAAGATATCCTCCGCCCAGTCCGATTGCAGCAACCGGAGAATACTTTGAGTAAGCTTTTAAGAAGTTAGTTAAATAATTTTTACTTCGCACCAAAAAATTCGGCTCTAAAACAAGAGCTTCGGGCGCCCTGTTAACGGGGATTTCAATAAAAGCAATTATACCATACTTCCGGCATAGCGTTAAATAATAAGGATGGGGTATGTTCTTCGCAAATCGAATCGAATTAAAACCGGCGGTTTTAATCATTCTTATATCCCGTTCCATATCATCATAGGATGCCAATGAGCCGATATTTTGGAAAGATGGAATGTATGTGACACCTTCAAGTTTAATATTCCGTCCGTTGAAAAGAATGGAGTCTCTTTCAGGCTTAAAATCATAAACAGCAATTTCTTGTTCCGTTCTGTCTATAAGGAAATCACCACGGCGTAATTCAAATCTAACTTTGTATGAAAGCGGATTTGCCGGTGACCAAAAAGTTGAAGACGCAACCTCAAACTTTTGTTTTAAGTTGAAGTCTTTATTTTTCTGAAGTGAAAAATTTACTTCATTTGTTTTTTGAAATCCATTAGCTCCGGGCGGCTGAATAAGAATAGAAAAACGGAATTGGTTATCAGGCAAAAGGGGATCCGCCGTTATTCTGAACTCTCGATTTTCAATTTTGGCAATAACCGAAAAATTAGTTCGGTTGTTATTTGTATACTTTACTTCGGCATCACTTATAGAAATATTCGGGATGAGATGAATGTAAACATCCCGCAGAATCCCGCCGAAATTTCTGGGAAAGAGGAATCTTTGTTTTAACGGGATAGTATTTTCTGAATGGAGCCGGTAACTTAGTTTTATCGAAATAATATTATCTCGATCTGCGCGGAGAATGTCCTTAGGAAGCGAGATGCCTATGGGAAATTCACCGCCGGAATGTCTGAAAATTATAACATTGTTCAGTGAAACATCCGCAGTATAATTTAATCCAAAAAAGACAATCTTTGCTTTGTAACGATCTAGATCAAGTTTGTTGATTGAAAACTTTTTCTCAAAAATTAAGTCCCCTTCGCCTTCAAAAACAGAAGGAACACTCACCGAATACTGTTTTGCACCTTTGTCACCTGCGGAATGTACATTCCAATTCCCATTCAAAGGGATAATTTTTCGGGTGGCGCTGATATCAAAAAATACCGAATCTTCTGTTTTTATAGAATATTGAGGAAGTTCATTAAATATAATTTGCCCAACAGCCTGCCGGCTTAAAGAAATGAGAAGAAGAAGGTATAAAAATGAAAAATATTTGGGTAAACCCATCCGAAAATTGCGTCCTAGTATATAAAATTAAAGGTGCAAATATACTACATAAAGGAGGGCAAAGCAATGAACTTTTGAGGCGTAAGTAGTGCACAATTCTTCCGCCTCAAATGATTAACCTATTAAAAAATAATAATTTAAGCTGATTTGATTATTCCCAGAAATGAATCCGGTTTAAGACAGGCTCCACCCACGAGTGCACCGTCTATATCGTTCTTAGAAAGGAGTTCTGCCGCATTCTCCGGTTTTACGCTGCCGCCGTATTGTATTACCATCTTCCCGGCTGCCTGTTCGGAGTACAAATCTTTAATTAACGAACGGATAAAGGCATGAACCTCCTGAGCCTGTTCTGGAGATGCTGTTTTTCCCGTTCCGATTGCCCAAACGGGTTCATAAGCAAGAATCATATTTGTTAAATCCGGTTCGGGAACATCCATGAGACCTTGAATAACCTGACGTTTAACAACATCGTTCGTTACTCCGCCTTCCCTTTCAGAAAGAGTTTCGCCGACACAAAAAATCGGTTTTAAGCCTCTTGAAAAAGCTTTTTTTACTTTTTTATTGATTAACTCATCACTCTCGTTAAAAATTGTGCGTCTTTCTGAATGTCCTAAAATCACATATTCACATCCGGCGCTTTTTAACATCGCCGCTGAAATTTCCCCGGTGAAAGCTCCTTTATCTTCAAAGTGCATATTTTGGGCGCCAAGTTTTACGATAGAACCTTTCAATAAACCTGCCGCTTCTGACAATGAAGTATAAGGCGGACAGACAATTACTTCACAATTTACATTTTCGTTTTGTAAACCTTTAACAATTCCATTAATCAAGTTCTTTGAGTCTTGCAGATCGTTGTGCATTTTCCAGTTACCGGCTACTATTTTTTTACGCATTTTTTCCTCGCTTTTGCTTATAATTATGATGTTGAAAGTTACAAAAGGAGTGCAGTTTATTCAAACTGTTTTATTACATTTCTTTGTGATACGATAAATCCTTATTTTTGAGTAAACTTTTTGTGGTTTCCGATGACAACTACCAATAAAATTTAACTTCTAAAAAGTGGTTAGATATTTTTTTAACTTCGTATTGATTTGTTTCCGGTAATGAAAAAACCAATTGCCGTTATAGCTGTAAGCGGCGGAATGGATAGTTGTGTAACCGCTGCCATAGCCGCACAAAAATATAATTTGGCTTTTGTCCATATTAATTATGGGCAGAGAACTGAAAGAAGAGAGCTGAAGGCGTTTAACGAAATTGCAGATTTCTATGCAGTTGATAAACGTCTTGTAATTGATCTCCGGCATCTTGCTCAAATCGGCGGTTCATCATTGACAGATTTTTCAATGGAAGTAAAAGATGCCGATTTAACAAACGGTGTAATTCCTTCTTCGTATGTTCCTTTTCGCAACGCAAACATATTAGCGGCTTGTGTTAGCTGGGCGGAAGTGTTAAAAGCTTCGGCAGTTTTTATGGGTGCGGTTTTTGAAGATTCTTCCGGCTATCCCGACTGCCGACCTGTTTTTTTTTCGGCATATGAAAAAATGATTGCGCTCGGAACAAAACCGGAAACAAAAATTAAAATTGAAACTCCGATAATCAACTTTTCGAAAGCTGAAATTGTTAAAAATGGCATTGAGCTTGGTGCGCCGCTTCATTTAACCTGGTCGTGTTATAAAAACGAGGAGAAGGCTTGCGGCGTATGCGATAGTTGTGCGCTCCGTTTAAGAGGATTTTTACAAGCAGACATAGTTGACCCGATAAAATATGTTGTTACAAGTAAAAAGTAAAAAGTAAAAAGTAAAAAGTAAAAAGTTAAAATGTGGAAAGGATAAAATGAAAGACAAAGTAAAAATTATTGAGGTTTTTGAGAACGAGTATATTGAACGGGATTATGAAATTACTCATACGGCATCGGAGTTTACATCTGTTTGCCCTAAAACAGGGCAGCCGGATTTTGGAACGATTACAATTGAATACACACCCGACATTCTTTGCATTGAGCTAAAATCTCTTAAGCTCTATTTAAATTCGTACCGGAATGAAGGCATCTATTACGAAAGTGTAACCAATAAAATTCTTGATGATTTAGTAGAAGCATGCCATCCGCGTTTTATGCGTGTTGTTGCTGAGTTTAAAACTCGTGGAGGAATTTCTTCCGTAATCGAGGCAGCATACGAGAGTGATGAATTTGATACTGATGATTTGTTTTAATTTTTATGGCACCAAAAAAAAACAGCCGAGAAGATTTTGCGAATAAAAGAGATGCACTCTTTAAAACCGGCATAGTAAACCATGACGCCTTCAAATTCAGTATGGAATACAGCTTGCTGGTTGAAGAACAAATACGACTTTTGTCCGCCGGCAACAAATATAATTTCGCAGTTGTTTCTGCAGGCAGTTTTAGCAGGCGCGAACTTTCACCCTATTCCGATATTGACTTAATGATTTTAACCGAATCGGTTGAAAAAGACGGATTAGAAATTACAGGATTAATTACATCCTTATGGGATAACGGTATTGAGGTTTCGCACACTGTGAGGGAATTAAACGACATTTCCCGTTTTCTTGAAGATGAACTTCACACCTTCACGCAATTTTTTGAAACGCGTTTCATTATGGGGAACGATTCGATTTACCAAAAATGGAATAAGCAGATTTTTAAAGTTTTAACAGATGAAATAAGAATTAAATTAATTTTAGAACTTTTTAGAGATATTGAAGCGCGCTATGCTAAATTTGGAGATTCGCCAAAAGTACTTGAACCCAATATCAAGCAATCTGCCGGAGGTCTGCGGGATTTTCACGCCGTCGAGTGGATGTTCATTCTTCAAAATAAAACCTTGCTCAATAAGCAAAATGAAGAAACTCAAACAGAAATTTTTATTGAGCTGTTAAAAAAATTCAATTACACTACCGCAAATGAATGCGCAAGATTAGTTAGGAGTTATCAGCTAATCTTGACGATTCGAAATCTGCTTCATCTTATTTCCAAACAAAAGAATGACAGACTTGAGTTTAACGCGCAGACCAAACTTGCGAGGCTTCTTTACCATAAAAAAGATTCTCTCGGCATCTTTATGCGTGATTATTTTAAGGCGGCAAATGTGCTTAACCGTTTCTGCAAGTCAATGTTAAAAAAATTTCACGAAGAAATTACTACTTCACTTCCGGATTCGCTTGCAATAAGCCTTGACGATCATTTTGTGTTAAAAGGGAAAACAATTTCCATCATCAACAACAATGAGCTCAAACTTTCCGACATACTTCGAGCCTTCTACTATCGCGGATTATATTCAGCGCACTTTGATGAAAATCTCCGTTCGCTAATCATTGCAACAATTGAAGAGTTAGCCGAAAATTCTTCGCACGAAATAGAATCTTCAGTTTTTTTCAGAGAAATACTCCGCCTTCCACATAATGTGGGGCAGACTCTTTCTGTAATGAATGAACTTGGCGTGCTTGGAGCCTACATGCCGGAGTTTGCAGATTTGGTAGGATATTTACAGCATGGCGTTTATCACTGTTACACAGCGGATGAGCATACTCTCGTTACAATTTCAAATCTTGAGAAGCTTGAAAAAGATGTTTCGCTGCTCGGACGAATTTATAATAGTTTAAATGATCATGAAGTTTTATTCCTCGCAATGTTATTTCACGATATTGCAAAACCTGTAAATCTCTCGGGGCACGAAATCATCGGCGCTGAAATTGCAGCCTCTGTAATGCAGTGTATGGGTTACGGAGATGAAGAAATTGAAAAAGTTTCATTGCTTGTCAGAAATCATCTTGTAATGGAACAGACTGCCTTCCGACGAAATTTGAATGACCCCGAAACATTAAACAACTTTGCATCCCGTTTTAAAACGGTTGAGGAACTTGATCTTCTGTATCTTGTCACTTATGCAGATTTATCGGCGGTAAACCCTGCTGTATGGACGTCGTGGAAAAGCGATTTGCTTTCCGAACTTTACCGTAAATCAAAAGCAATGCTCGAGGATCAGATTTCTGGCGAAGAGCTGCTTATCTCAAGCACCTATATCATTCCTAAAGATATCAGCAAACATTCGCAGCACATTAATGAAGACAACGTGCAAGAGCATATAGATTCAATTAATGACATCGCCTACGCTAATCAATTTACCGATGAAGAAATTGCAAAGCACGTAGAAGAAATACAACGGGGAGAGAATGTTTCCGCTTTCTTTAAAGAGATAAATGATTACACAAACGTAACCATAATTACTAAGGATTATCCTTCTCTTCTTTCCCGATTATGCGGTGCTTTTTCAATCAACGACGCAAATATTCACGATGCAAAAATCTTTACGCGTAAAGACGGAATTGTGATTGATACTTTTAACTTAACGGATTTCAGGACTCAGAAAAAAATTGACCCTGTCCGTTACGAAAAAATAAAAAAAGATTTGAGTGCGGTCGTCTCGGGTATGCTTCAATTGAACCAGGAGTTTGCCCGTATGAAAAACAAATGGTGGCGTATTGAAAACAAATTTTTTAAACGTACCGGAAAAGTTAAAGTCGTTTTTGAAAATCACGATAAGTACACCATTCTCGATATTTCTTCACCCGACCGTCTTGGATTTCTTTACCAGGTGACGCGTAAAATGAATGAACTTGGGCTTATAATTTACTTTGCTAAAATATCTACAAAAGGAGACGACATACTTGATTCATTTTACGTACTCCACCGCAACGGTAAAAAAGTTTCCCCCAACGATTATGAGTTAATTATTACCGAACTTACTTCCACAATTAATTTAATGTTATAGGTTGGCTTTGAATTTATTAGAAAATGAAAAACCAATCGGAGTATTTGACTCCGGTATTGGCGGATTAACTGTTGTTAAAAGAATTGCTTCTGCTCTCCCGAATGAAAATATAATTTACTTTGGCGACACTGCGCGGGTGCCTTACGGCTCAAAATCAAATGTAACCGTCATAGAATATTCTCTTCAGGACGCACAGTTTTTAATTGATAAAGGAGTGAAGGCAATTGTTGTCGCATGCAATACTGTTTCTTCAATTGCGCTTAAAGAAATTCGAGATCATTTTAATGTGCCGGTTATAGGTATGATTGAGCCGGGAGCAAAAGCAGCAGATGCAGCGACAAAAAACGGCAGAATTGGAGTAATAGGAACACGCGCCACAATAAACAACAGAGCTTACTCCGAAGCAATTAAAAATCTCAACGCAAAATTTGAAGTGATTGAAAAACCTTGTCCCCTGTTCGTTCCTTTAGCTGAAGAAGGATGGATTGATCATCGGGCAACTTACGAAATTGCAGAGGAATACTTAAAAGAAATACGCGAGCAGAATATTGATACGCTTGTGCTCGGCTGCACGCATTATCCAATTCTTTCAAATGTAATTCAAAAGGTTATAGGCAGCGGGGTTACATTAATTGATTCCGGAGTTGCCTCGGCTGAGATAGTTGAAGATGAACTTAGGAAGATTAATCTGCTTAAGACCAAAAAAACTACAGGGCAGAATGAGTTTTATGTGAGCGATATCCCCTCCAAATTTAAAGAAGTTGCCGAGCTATTCCTCGGGCAGAAAATTAATCACGTTCATAAAGTAGATTTAGAAACATTGACTAAAAGCTAAATCAATTTTCAAACAGGGATCGCAGTTCATCAATGTTTTTAGTCTTACCAAGAGCAAGCATAAGTTTAATACGCGCTTTTTGTCCGTTTAAATAATCAGAAAAAATTACGCCGAGATTATGCAAATGTTTGCCTGCTCCCGGATAGCTGTAAATATCGAGAGTTTCGCCGGCAGGGCAGCGTGAAACAAGCACAACAGGGATTCCTTTTTCAACAACATATTTTATTCCGTCGAAAGCAGCAGGGGGTACATTCCCCACACCCAGCGCTTCTACAACAAGCGCTTCAACATTGCTGTCAGCAGAAAACTTAAAAAACTTTTCATTCATGCCTGCATAAACCGTAAGCAAATCAACGTTTGAATTTAATTTTTCAGTTTTAATTGTTTCCAGTTTTCTCGGCAGTCTGTTTAATATAACTCTTCCATTTTGTATAAACCCGAGCGAACCAAAATCGAGACTTTGAAAAGTGTCTATTTCGTCGGTTTCAGTTTTGGTTACTTCACTTGCAGCGTTTATTTCGCCGTTGAGGCAAACCAGCACGCCAATGTTCCGGCTGTTCTCATTCAAACAGATATGAATTGCATCAAGCAGATTGCGCGGACCATCCCAATCCGGCTCCGAACTGTTTTTCATTGAGCCAATAACCACAATTGGAATTTCTGTTTCTATTGTTAAATCGAGAAGGTATGCAGTTTCTTCGAGTGTATCGGTTCCGTGTGTTACTATTACACCCGCAAATTTATCCGAAGAAATTAATTGCTGAATTTTCTTTGAAAGTGTAAGCATTAATTCCGGCGTCATATGAGGTCCGGGATATTTTCCGAAATCGTAGCACGTTATATCGGCAAGTTTTTTTACTTCCGGCATCATCTCTAATAATTCTTCACCGGAAAATTTTGGTATAGCGCCGCCCGTGTTTTCATCAATCATCATTGAAAACGTGCCGCCTGTAAATACGATCAATATTTTTTTCATAATTAACTGCTGCTATTATATTTATAAAACAGGGCTTCAAATTAAACAAAGGCGGTGGATATGTGCAATTCAAATTATTCCCGGTTATCCGATGGTAAATGTATTATCAAATCCGTTTACTAACGAATGACTGAGGATACTATAGTATTGACAGTTAATCCGTTAGTCCGTTAGCTAACGGAGATTTTTTATGTCAAACCTGTCCCGCATTTGCGGGAATATTTTAAATGATTTTTCCATCTTACATTTTCCATCCTGACTTCTGCCAAATTAGTGTGACAAAATTTTGAATAATTTATTAAGCATGTTCTCCGCTTGGGGTGATATTTCTGATTTTAATAAAAATATTTCTCCGGTTTTTTTATTGTGAAGTTTAGCATGAGTTACAAACCATATATTATTCATAATCTGCTTTAGCGACATTTTCATTTCTATTTCTAAAAACTTAGCAAACATCAAAGCAGTAAAACAAATTAATATATGCGATCTAACAGCATCAGCTTTATAGTGAAACACCGGGCGACTCGCTAAATCGCTCTTTGCAATTCTAAATGCTTGCTCTACATGCCAAAGATCATGATAGCGTTCAATAACATCTTTATCAGAAAAAATACTTTTACTTAGATTAGTGTAATATCCTTTCATACCAAGCAGCATTTTGTTTTTTTCAATTAATGTTTCGTTAAGTGAATAGGAATTTGCATCTGTTTTTTGTTTTACAAATTTTGTTCGTTTTACTCCAACTCCTTCATCAATCATCCGCTTAGCCTTAAGTATTTGCTTCTCCATTTCGTATTTATCTTTGTTGTACCTCTTCCGGCTAAATTCAATGATAAGATATCCATTATCTGTTTCTATGCGAATTGATTTTCCATCTTTACCTTTAAGTTTTTCGTGAGCTTCTTTTATTATCTTAAGTGAAGCATTACCTAATCTTGCGCCCACAATATATGATAAACTTTTCTCCTTCAGTTCTACAATATTATCGTGACTAAGCATCGCTGCATCAGCCACCACAATAGGGCGTTTTACAACGTTTCTCTTTATAAACTTGTCCAGTATATCAAGCATCGTATTACCCTCGAAAGTTTTTCCGGCATACACTTCATAGCTTAATGGATAACCTT
>Ga0210012_1001887_pt1 | contig 19119 bp, 19 predicted proteins | sample CryGeymeta201504_FD_183974 | JGI IMG/M metagenome (GOLD analysis project Ga0210012, IMG submission 183974) | Groundwater microbial communities from Crystal Geyser aquifers in Utah, USA - Crystal Geyser metaG 2015-04 (SPAdes) (version 2) | ecosystem: Environmental > Aquatic > Deep subsurface >... | reverse complement strand
TTGGCTGGCGAAGGATGATCGATCCGGCTCATGGCTCCCTGTCTCCTCGCGCCGTTTTGTTTGCCGCGCTGGGTATGAGTGGGGTTCAACAATTAACAGTGACATAGCCAAGGTATTTAAGCGATGGAACAGAAAATCATAAAATGAAACGACTGCCAATTACCACTACTTTTCTTTTATTCCTTTGCTTATCCATTTCAGCAACAGCGGACACGGTGCGCGTATTGGCTATTTCTAAAGGCAAAGCACTGGTGGATATAAATAACTACAGTCAAATAACCATAACGCCCGGCTCAGAAATTGACGGAGTACGCCTACTCAATATCAAAGGCAATATTGCAGATTTTTCCATACACGGTGATATTCATAAAATTTCTGTAGGGCAAATGACCATTGTATCCACCTCGACCTTTACAACGCCCCACGATCCAGAAAGCAATGGAATTGTTATACGTAAAGGAAATAGCGCAAAAAAAATCCGTGAAATATCTATTGCAGCAAATAGAAGTGGAAGCTATTACATTAACGGAACTATAAACAGCGTTCCAGTACGATTTCATATTGATACTGGTGCAACCACAATTGCAATGTCACGAGCTAAAGGCATAGAAATTGGCCTTCCATTTGAAAAAGGAATTTCGGCTATAGCCACTACCGCATCAGGAAAAATACCCTCTTTCGCAGGCTCATGTCAAAAAGTTACCATTGGTGAAATTGAACTAGAAAACGTTATATGTACCGTATCGGAAAAGCCAGATGATGGAATGCTAAATCATGAAGTTTTATTAGGCATGAGCTTCCTTCGTCGAATCAATATGCGCCAAGAAAATGGAATTTTGACACTATCACAAGCATATTAACAAATTACAAATAGCCTTTAATCTCACCGTGACAATCAAGAAAACCAATTCCGGCTGGCTGGTAGACATTCAGCCAGGCGGCAGAGGTGGCAAGCGTTTCCGCAAGACACTTCCAACGAAAGCTGAAGCATTGGCCTATGAAGCATGGCTAAAAACCAAGGTGACGCAAGCGCCGGAGTGGACACGTCAGAAGCGGGATTTACGCCGGTTGTCCGATCTGGTGAAATTATGGCACCAACACCATGGGGCGAATCTTCGCGCCACGAATACAAAAAGCAGATTGCTGAATCTTTGCGAAGCGCTGGGCGATCCGGTGGCGGATCAGTTTAAGCCGGAAATGTTCACCGAGTACAGAAGCCAGCGATTGGCAAAGGGCATTTCTGCTAACAACCTGAACCGGGAACACGCTTACCTTAGGGCGGTTTTCAATGAACTGCGCAGGCTTGGATTTTGGAAAGGTGAAAACCCGCTTTCCAAGGTGCGGCAATTCAAAATCTCAGAACGTGAGCTGTCTTATCTGACGCTTGAGCAGATCGACGCGCTACTGAAAGCGCTGGAACAAAACCGGGATGCTTGGCTGATTACGACGATCTGTCTTTCGACAGGTGCGCGATGGAGTGAGGCGGAAGGGTTGCGGACTACTCAGGTGCGGGATGGAAAGGTCAGCTTTTCTGAAACCAAATCCGGAAAAAACCGTTCAATTCCGATCATGCCCCATCTAGAAACCGAGTTGCGGGAAATCAAAACAGTGACAGGACGGCTTTTTAAGCCCTCATATTCGGCTTTTCGTGATGCGGTAGAGGTGGCGGGGTTAAATCTTCCTCACGGACAACTGACGCATGTCTTACGCCATACCTTTGCCAGTCATTTCATGATGAACGGCGGCAATATTCTGGTACTGCAAAAACTCTTGGGCCACAGCAGCCTAACCATGACCATGCGATATGCTCACCTTGCACCAGATCATCTATTGGAAGCAATCGCGTTGAATCCTTTAGCGCGGTTGACAGTTGGTTGACATGCCTTAAGTCAAGCAAGCAGAAAAATCAGCTAACTCATTGTTTTATTGGTGCCCGGAACCGGAATCGAACCGGTACAGCCGTTAGGCCGAGGGATTTTAAGTCCCTTGTGTCTACCTATTTCACCATCCGGGCATTCAAGGTGTTGGATAAAAAAGGGCGAGTTTTCAAACCCGCCCTTTTTATATTTTATTTCTCACTCAAACGGATGACGCCGCACAATGGTTTCATCCCGCTCTGCACCGGTCGAAATGATATCGATCGGTACGCCGCAGATTTCTTCGATGCGCTTAAGGTAGCTCTTCGCTGCAACCGGCAGGCCATCGTAACTCTTAACGCCAACGGTGCTGGCCTTCCAGCCTGGCATTTCCTCGTAAATCGGTTCGCACTTGACCAGCGTTTCCGCGCCGGACGGCAGGATATCGAGCAGGTCTCCGTCCACCCTGTAGCCAACACCGAGGCGCACGATATCCATGCCATCCATCACGTCCAGCTTGGTGACGCACAGCCCGGTCACGCCGTTGATCTGGATCGAACGCTTGAGCGCTGCGGCGTCAAACCAGCCGCAGCGCCGCGGACGACCGGTAGTCGCGCCGAATTCATGGCCGCGATCGGCGAGGCCTTTGCCAATCGGATCCATCTTGTCCACCGCATCATACAACTCGGTGGGAAAAGGTCCCGCGCCGACACGGGTGGTATAGGCCTTGGTGATGCCCAGCACGTAATGCAGCATCTGCGGCCCCACCCCGCTGCCGGTGGCGGCATTGGAGGCAACGCAGTTGGAGGAGGTCACGAACGGGTAAGTGCCGTGGTCGATGTCCAGCAGCGCGCCCTGTGCGCCTTCAAACAACAGGTTGCTTCCCCCCTTGTAGGCTTCGAACAGCAAACGCGGCACATCGGCCACCATCGGCTTGATGCGCACCGCCACAGCCAGGGTCTCGTCCAGGGTCTTCTGGAAATCCACGATATCGGTGTGGAAGTAGTTCTTCAGCACGAAGTTGTGGTAGTCGAGAACCTCCCCCAGCTTGGCCGCCAGGCGCTCGCGGTGGAACATGTCCTGGATGCGGATGCCACGACGCGACACCTTATCCTCGTAGGCCGGTCCGATTCCGCGCCCGGTGGTGCCGATCTTGCCGGCACCTTTGGCGATCTCGCGCGCCTGATCCAGTGCAACGTGATAGGGCATGATCACCGGGCAGGCTTCGGAGATTTTCAGCCGGTTGCTCACCGCTACACCAGCAGTTTCCAGTAGGTCCATCTCTTCCAGCAGCGCCTGGGGTGACACCACCACGCCGTTGCCGATGTAGCACTGCACTTTTTCGCGCAGGATGCCGGACGGAATCAGGTGCAACACGGTTTTCTTGCCGTCGATCACCAGAGTGTGGCCCGCATTGTGGCCGCCCTGAAAACGTACCACGCCCTGAGCGTGGTCGGTCAACCAATCGACGATTTTGCCCTTGCCTTCATCTCCCCACTGGGTGCCGATTACTACTACATTCTTTGCCATGCGGATTCTTTCCTTCAACGAATTTTTATTCAAACCTTGACTACGGCCCAGCCACCATCGCCCTGCACCAGAACGCGGTCGTAATTCAGCTCTTCCCTGCTCATTTCGTGCCCGGGCAAATCTGCCACCACCACTTCACCCTGAACCCGCAAAAGCGTGATTTTATCCTGTAACTCGGGGTCCTGAACATAGGGAGCAAGAATTGCCTTGGGCAACGGCGGCGTCGGCTGTGCGCCGAGCACGGCGCGCAAATCCATGCTGAAGCCGGTAGCCGGTCGGGAACGGCCAAAGGTCTTGCCCACCTTGTCGTAGCGTCCGCCCAGAGCGACTGCGTTCGCCCAGCCTGAAGCATAGGCAGCGAACACCACCCCGCTGTGATAGTAATAGCCGCGCAGCTCGGCCAGGTCGAAACACAAATTGGGGGCGCTCCCCTGTATATGGCTACCGATGGTGCGAAGATCGTCCAGCGCCTTGCCGATTTCCGGGGTGTCGGGCAGATGCCGCCGCGCGGCTTCCAGTGTCTCAACGCCGCCATAAAGCCGGGGCAACAATCGCAGCGCCTCCCTGGAAACCTGATCCAGTGAAGCGGTCAGCTCGACGAGTCCGGGAATATCCTTGCCCTGCATGGCCTGAAACAACTCCATCTCCAGCTCGGGGGAAACCGCTGCGCGCTCGACCAGGCTGTGAAAAATCGCCACATGGCCGAGGTCGAGCTGAACAGATTTGACTCCGGCAAGTTGCAGCGCTTTCAGCATCAGCGACTGGATTTCCACGTCGCTTTCGATCCCGTCGTGGCCAAACAACTCGGCGCCGATCTGCAACGGTTCGCGGGTCTGCATCTGACCATCGGGCAGTGCGTGCAGCACACTGCCGGCATAGCACAGCCTGACCACGCCCTGGCGATTCAACAGGTGGGCATCGATCCGCGCTGCCTGTGGCGTGATGTCGGCGCGCAGCCCCATCAGATGGCCGGAAAGCTGGTCCACCACCTTGAAGGTCTTGATATCCATGTCGCGGCCCGTGCCGGAAAGCAGGGAAGGCAGATATTCCAGCAGCGGCGGAACCACCAGTTGGTAGCCGCAGCCATGGAACCAGTCGAGCAACTGCCGCCGCACCCGTTCAAAACGCAGCGCCTGGGCCGGCAGCATGTCCTCGATATATTCGGGAAGTAACCAGTTATGCATGATCAGGGGCTGCCCATGGATAACTTGGACAATTATGGGTGTACTGGCGGGATGCGATGCAAGGCGCCGGGCGCGCCGCATGGCCATTCCATGCAAGCAACCGGCAACGCAGCAGCGCGCCCGCCAGTGCGGCCAGAATGTTCGAGTTATTCATGGTCAGCCCCTTACATCAGATAGAGCAGCAGCAAGCCACCCAACATCGAAGTCAGCCCGATGAAGCGCAGCTGCCCGTCGGGCATTTCAGTCATTTTGCGAAAGGTTTCACGCCACAGGGATGGCGCCAAAAAAGGCAATATCCCTTCCAACACGAGCATCAGCGCCAAGGCAGCTAGCAGGCTGGTTTTCACGGATATGCCAAATCGGGGGGTTACTTGCCTGAAGACTTCAAGTATTTAAAGAACTCCGAGCTGGGATCCAGCACCATCACATCGCTCTTGTTCTTGAAGCTCTGCCGGTAGGCTTCCATGCTCCGATAAAAGGCATAGAACTCTGGATTCTGGCCAAACGCCTCGGCATAAATCGAGGCCGCCTTGGCATCGCCCTCGCCCTTGGTGCGCTGCGCATCGCGATACGCCTCGGCGAGGATGATCTCGCGCTGCCGGTCGGCATCGGCCCTAATCTTTTCTGCATCGCCAGCGCCCGTTGAACGCAATTCGTTGGCGACCCGCTTGCGCTCGGCCTCCATGCGCTGGTAAACCGACTCGCTCACTTCCTGCGGCAAATCCACCCGTTTAATCCGCACGTCAAGCACCTGAACGCCGATTGTACGCGCATCGGCATCGGCTTTTTGACGCAATATCTCCATGATCTGGTCGCGCTGCCCGGAAACTACGTCATGCACGGTACGCTTGCCGAACTCGGCGCGCAGGCCGTCGTTGATGGTCTGCGACAGGCGCAGATGGGCGCGTGTCTCGTCACCGCCGACGCTGACGTAGAACTGTTTGACATCGACGACGCGCCATTTAACGAAGGAATCCACCAGTACGTTTTTCTTTTCCGAAGTAATGAAGCGCTCCGGTTCGGTCGAGGTCAGGGTGAGCACGCGAGTATCGAAAATACGCACGTTCTGCAACAGGGGCACCTTGAAATACAGGCCGGGATCTTTTTTTACCGAGATCACTTCGCCCAGCTGGAAAACAATCGCATTCTGGCGTTGATCGACAGTGAACATCGTCAGGCTGAGCAAAATAAAGACTGCGATCAGTCCGGTCATAATGGCATTAAGATGTTTCATGGGCGCACCTCCCGTTCGCGGCTGCGAAAGGCTTCGCGCGAACGCGCCGTGTTTTCCGCCGCAGGCGCAGGCATAGCCGCAGCCGCCCCAGGTGTCTTTGCTGGAGGGGCATCAGCCAGGAATGTCGAACCGGCCCCCGAGCTCTGGATCAACTTGTCCAGCGGCAGATAGAGCAGATTGTTGCCGCCCTTCTGATCCACCAGCACCTTGCTGGAATTGACCATCATCTGCTGGACCGTATCCAGATACATGCGGTCGCGCGTCACTTTCGGCGCCTTGCTGTATTCCACCAGGATCTGCTTGAAGCGGCTGGCATCGCCCTGGGCGTTGGCGATCACGCGCTGCTTGTAGCCCAGCGACTCCTCCAGCAGGCGTGAAGCGGCGCCGCGCGCGCGGGGGATCACGTCGTTGGCGTAGGCCTGGCCTTCGTTCTTGGCGCGCTCCTTGTCCTGCCCCGCCTTCACCGCATCGTCGAACGCCGCCTGCACCTGCTCCGGCGGCTGGGCGTTCTGCATCGTTACCTTGCTGATGTTGATGCCGGTCTTGTAGCGGTCGAGAATCTCCTGCATCAGCTTGGCGGCGTGCGTCGCGACTTCGGCGCGCCCTTCATACAACACAAAATCCATTTTGCTTTTGCCCACTATTTCGCGAATTGCCGTTTCCGCCGCCTGATGCACCGCATCATCGGGATGGCGGTTGTTGAACAGGTAATCTTCCGGGCTTTTCAGGATGTACTGCACGGCGAACTGGATGTCGATGATGTTCTCGTCATCGGTCAGCATCAGCGACTCTTGCAGTATCTTGCTCTTGACGTTGGCGCGGTAGCCCACCTCGACGGTACGCACCTGCTGCATATTCACCACCTCGGCGGTCTCGATCGGGTAGGGAAAATGCCAGCGCGGGCCCGGTTGCGTCGTCTCGACAAATTTGCCGAAACGCAGCACCACGCCGCGCTCGCCCGCATTGACGATATAAAATCCGCTCCCCAGCCAGATCAGGATCACCAGCATCGGAATAAGTCCCAGCCCGGCTGCCATCTTGCCGCCCGACATCGGGCTACCGCCGGTTGGGCCACCGCTACCGACCTTGCCGCCCTTGCCGCCGAACGTCGTATTCAGCTTCTGGTTGAAGCGGCGCCACAACTCATCGAGGTCAGGAGGGCCACCGCTATTTTTCTTGCCCCAATCGGGATCATTCCATGCCATATTGTTTTATCCAACAGATTAATTCGTAAGATCAAATTCATCGCCTGCGGAGGCCTGAGCCACTGCCTGCGCGGCTTCAGCCTGGTGCTGGCGGCTGTATTCCGCCAACGCCTCCCTCAGCAGATCAAAGCCCTCGCCCGTGCGCGCGCTGACCCAAATGCGGCCAATTCTACCATACTCATCCCGCTCAAAACCGGGCGCCAACCCGTTGACATCGATTTTATTCAGCACCATCAGCTGCGGGATGTGATCGGCGCCAATCTCCGCCAGAACTTTGTTCACTTCCTCAATTTGCTGGTCGCGGCCAGTGCTGGAAGCATCCACCACATGCAGCAGCAGATCGGCCGCCACCGCCTCTTCCAGGGTGGCGCGAAAAGCCGCCACCAGGGTATGCGGCAAATGCTTGATGAAGCCGACCGTGTCAGACAGCACCACGGAGCCGCCGTCGGCGACAAAAAACTTGCGGCTGGTGGTGTCGAGGGTGGCGAACAACTGATCCGCCACGTAAGCCTGGGCATGGGTAAGGCGGTTGAATAAAGTGGATTTACCGGCGTTGGTATAGCCGACGATGGACACCGACAGCACGTTGGCGCGAACCCTGGCCCGGCGCTGCACGTTGCGCTGGCGGCCCAGCTTGACGAGTTTTTCCTTGAGCAGCTTGACCCGCTTGCCGAGCAGACGACGGTCTGTTTCGAGCTGAGTCTCGCCCGGCCCGCGCAGGCCGATCCCCCCTTTTTGACGTTCCAGATGGCTCCAGCCGCGCACCAACCTGGTCGCCAGATGCTCCAGCTGCGCCAGCTCCACTTGCAGCTTGCCTTCGTGGCTTTGGGCGCGCTGCGCGAAAATATCGAGAATCAGGCTGGTGCGGTCGATCACGCGACAGTCCAGCCGCCGCTCCAGATTGCGCTGCTGCGCGGGGGAAAGTTCATGGTTGAAAATCACCAGATTGGCTTCGTTGTCCACCACCGCCCCGGCAATCTCGTCCGCCTTGCCGGAACCGGCGAATAGGGCCGCATCGGGTCTGGAGCGTTTCCCCCGGACGAGGCCCAGAATAGCGACACCCGCGCTTTCGGTGAGGCGCTGCAACTCTTCCAGACTTTCCTCGTAATCCGCGCCGCCAAAATCCAGACTGACCAATATGGCAGCGTCACCGCTACCCGGGCGTTCAATCATTTAAGCGTTCTGATCCTCGGCGTCAGGCCCAAAGGACATGTTCACGGAACGCACCGGCACCACCGTGGAAATTGCATGTTTGTAGACCATCTGGGTAATCGTGTTTTTCAGCAACACGACGTACTGGTCGAACGACTCGATCTGGCCCTGAAGCTTGATACCGTTTACCAGATAAATGGAAACAGGCACATGCTCTTTACGCAAGGCATTTAAAAATGGGTCTTGTAGTAGCTGCCCTTTAGCGCTCATGATTTCTCCAATACGTTGTTATGGTTGGTTTTGGATGGTTACTTTAGTTGGTTTTTCAAAAAGCTGCCAGGAACATCCCCGAGATATTACTATATGGGAAAATCAGCGCATTTCAAGATGGCGGCCCACTTATATCTCGGGACGGCCAAAATAATCGCCCTGCTCCCAGTCCGCCCCCATGTCGCACATGCCTATCCGCCGTTTCACGATCTTCGATACAACGGCTATTCTTCAGGCCAGTAATCGGTAGCAATGCCATCGCCCAGGTCGGCTTCGATCAGGCGGCGGCGCACTTCGAGCAATCGTTCGATTAATCGGGGTTCCTTTTTTTCGTAGCCTTCAGCATCGGCCACACGGCTGACCACCACGCCGAGCAGCTCTGTGATCGCGTTGCCGATGGAATTCTGGCTGATTGTCACGATCAGCTTGCCTTCGTCGTTGCGGTAGATGAGTTGCTTGAACGCGGGCTGCCAGCGGATGGCATTGGCGTATTTTGCATCGACGATACAGTGGTCGCGCACCTTCTTCGCCGTCTTCATGAAATCGTTGTTGAACAGCAGCACGCTCTCCACTTCATCCGGGTAATAGGCATCCGCCGGGATCGGCGCGTTACGCGTGGAGACCTGCGAGAAGAAAGCTCGGTAGAAATCGATAAACCCCTTCAGTACCTCATCGTACTCTTTCCAGAAACGCACCTCTTTCAGCGCCGCCGCGCCACCCTGAATCTCCCAGCTGGGCAGACCCTGCGGGTAACCCGTCAGCTTGATGCAGGCGTCGGCTTCGCTGGCGGGCTTGAGAATTTCAAGATCCAGCGCCTGGTCGAAAAACTCGCGATAAACCTCCCGCATATAGGCTTGGAACAAGCTGTGCTGGCCGCCATCGGTCAAATTGGGATTTTTCAGATCGGCCAGCTTGGCGTTGCGCAGTTCTTCCGTGGGAAAAACCATGAAATGGTTGTGCAACATGCGGATGCTGGGCACGCCCGGCGAGGTCAGCGGCCAAGTAGCATCCAGGCTCGCCTCGCCCGCCAGGATCAGCGCCTGATCCGGATCGGGGTATTGCTCCAGCATGTAGTCGATGATGATCTGGTTCATCCGGTTCCACACATGCTTTACATTGTCCGGCACCTGGGTGCGGCGCACCGGTCGCCCCAGCGGATTGAGGATGCATTGCGACGTGTTGTAGATAATCGAGGTATCGAACTCGTTGCTGTGCCCCAACGCCTTGCGGTACAGCAACAGATTTTCATCATTCATCAACAACCCGTTGTTGTGCATCAGGTCATTGAGATTTTCGGTACTGTTGAAAAATTCGTTGTGCTTCATCCCCTCCGGCACTTCCAGGGGGATAGGGCGGAAAGGAGTGGTAATTTCGCGGGGGCCGGATTGAATCATACTGGTTCCAGATTTATTAGGGGTGAGGGGTGAAGCGTTAGAGGTGAGGCGAAAAAGCCCTAAAGGACTCCGATCCGCTACGAGCCAAGAACCGGCTCGTGCGGAATCGTATGCGGAGTGGGCGCAGGTTTTGACCTTCCGCCTCACCCCTCACCTTCTCACCCCTCACGCTATTAGCCATACATCTTCCGACCGCGTCGGCGCTGGCGGTGGGCGCGCTTTTCATCGGCTTCTGTCTTGCGTGGTGGCGCTCTGTCGGCGAAGGGGTTATGCCCCTGCTTGAACTGCACCCTGAGCGGCGTGCCCGTCAATTCGAACGCCTTGCAAAAGGTGCTTTCCAGATAGCGCTTGTAGCTGGCCGACAGGCTAGACAGCGAGGTGCCGTGAACGATCACCAGCGGCGGATTGGAGCCGCCCTGATGCGCATAGCGCAGCTTGGGGCGGAACGGGCCGGACTTGGGCGGCTGGTGCTGGGTAGTGGCTTCCATCAGGATGCGGGTCAACCTGGGCGTAGGCATCTTGATCATAGCCGACTCGTAAGCGCCGTCGATGGACTTGAACAAACCGCCCACGCCGCTGCCCTGCAGGGCGGAAATATAGTGAAACTTGGCAAAACCGAGAAACTGTAGCTTGCGCGAGATGTCGCTCTTCACCACTTCGCGCCGGTCGGCGGAAAGATCGTCCCATTTGTTCACCGCCACCACCAGGGCGCGACCGCTTTCCAGAATGAAACCGGCGATGTGGGCATCCTGCTCGGACACGTCCTGGCGGGCATCCAGCACCAGCACCACCACGTTGGCGTCTTCCACCGCCTGTAGGGTTTTCACCACGGAAAACTTCTCGATCGCTTCGAACACCTTGCCGCGCTTGCGGATGCCGGCGGTGTCGATCAGGGTGTAATGCTGGCTATCGCGCTCGAAATCGATGTAAATACTGTCGCGCGTCGTACCCGGCTGGTCGAAGGAAATGACCCGTTCCTCGCCAAGCAGGCTGTTGACCAGGGTGGACTTGCCCACGTTGGGACGGCCAACGATGGCGATCTTGGGGTGGTCGTCCTCCTCCTCGTCAACTTCATCCTGCGGGAAGCCCTCCAGCGCCAGTTCCACCAGGTCATGCACGCCTTCGCCATGCGCCCCCGAAATCACCAGCGGGTCGCCCAGGCCGAGTTCGTAAAACTCGGCGGCAACCACGTCGCGCCGCATGCCCTCAGCCTTGTTCACCGCCAGGAACAGTGGCCGCCCGGCTTTGCGCAACTGGTCGGCGATGATCTTGTCCTGGGCGGTCAAGCCCTGGCGCGCATCGACCATAAATACGATGGCATCGGCCTCGGCGACCGCCTGCAGGGTCTGTCGCGCCATTTCGTGAAGAATGCCGTCCTTCACCACCGGCTCGAAACCCCCGGTGTCCACCACCAGATAGGGCCTGTCGCCCACCCGGCCATGGCCGTAATGACGGTCGCGCGTCAGCCCCGGCAAGTCCGCAACGAGGGCGTCGCGGCTCCGGGTCAGCCGGTTGAACAAAGTGGATTTGCCGACGTTGGGACGACCGACCAGGACGAGTGTGGGTTTCATAATTCAGGTGTAATGGGTTATGAGGTGGGTAGGGTGGGCACGTCTTTGTGCCCACGCGGATAAATTCCGCTAACCGCGTGGGCACAAAATCGTGCCCACCCTACTTCACTATTGAACTGTTAGCGCGTACAGCCCGCCATTGCGGGTCTGCACCAGGAAACCTCGGCTCAGCGCCACGGGAGGCGCGCCGATCTGGCTGCCATCGGTGGCAATGCGTGCGGCGAAGCTGCCATCCTCACGCGCCAGCAGATGGACATAACCCTGCACATCGGCCACCGCGATATAGCGTCCAAGAGCCAGCGGCGCAGTGGTTTGGCGGGCAAGCAGCTTGTCCTGCTTCCACAGGCTTGCACCGCTGTACTTGTCGAGGGCATGGATAGCGCCACGGGTGTCGCTGACGTAAACGCTGCGATCATCCATCGCCAGACCGGCGGAGCTGGAAACATCGCGCGCCCACAGCAGGTTGCCGCTGACAATATTGAAGCAGGCCGTGCGCCCCTGATAGGCGGTAGCGCAGATCATGCGGTCATCCACTACCGGCAGGCTGCTGACATCGGTTACGCGCTCCAGCTCGGTGGCTCCACGCGGCAGGGCTACGGTCGCTTCCCAGCCCAGGGTGCCGGTCGCCAGGTCAAGCGCCACCAACTTGCCACCGGCAAAACCGGCGAATACCGCACCGTGCGTCACCACCACGCCGGCATAGCTGCGCAGGGCGAGTGTCGGCATGGCGCGCTGGTATACCCACTTGCGCTTGCCATCCCTGGCGTCCAGCCCGAAAATGCGGCCGTCGCCGGTGCGCACCACCACGATCTCGTTGGCCACCTGCGGCGGGCTCAATATCTCGCTCGAAAGACGTGCCTGCCAGAGCGGCTGGCCCTTGGCGTCGAAGGCCAGCACCTCGCCCTTGGCCGTTCCCACCGCCACCAGACCGCTGTCCGCGCCGATGCCGCCAGAAATCTTGCGCCCGGAATCAATACTCCACTGCGTCGCGCCACTCTCCGCATTGAAACGGGCAATCTTCCCATCCAGGCCCACCGCGTAAATGCTGTCGCTCACCACAGCGGGAAACAGCACCGTATCCCCGGCCCCGCCGACGTGCGCCTGCCAGCTCGACTTGAGTTCCGCAGCAGGCTTGAATTCGACCAGCGCCGCCGGCTTCTCGCCGGGTTCCTTGCCGCCCCAAAGACCAAAACCGGTGGAAACCTTCTCCCCCATGCCGCTGCAACCCGCGAGCTGGAAAAGGGTGGCCAGAACCAAGATGTAGGAGCGGGCTTGCCCGCGACGGATGCCGCTGATCGCGGGCAAGCCCGCTCCTACTAAAGCCATGGTTTCACCACGTTTCATCCCCGCTCTCCCAAGCCATCCAGCTTCATTTGCACGACTTGGCGATAAGCGCTTTTTTCATCTGTTTTTTCCAGTGCGGCCTTGTAGGCAACGCGGGCATCCGCCAGCTTGCCCTGAGCCGAGAGCAGGTCTCCTTTAAGATCGAAAAACAGGCCGTCAAACGCCTTTTCATGTGACGCTTCCAGCGTTTTCATGGCTTCATCATAGCCTTTCTCATCCAGCAGAATACCGGCCAGGCGCAACCGGGCAATGTCGCGCGCGCCATCTTCCTTGGCATGTTCGATCACCCATTGCAGCTGTGCCTTGGCGCTCTTGGCGTCGCCCGATTCGTAGTTAGCTCCGGCCGCAAGCAGCGCGGCTCTCGATGCTTGCGGCGTACCCGGGTACTTTTCGATAAGCTGGCCGGCAGCCTCACGAATGCGCTTGGTATCCTTGTTCTGCACTCCGTTTTGCACTACTTCGTAAGCCAGCGCCGCCTGGCGCTGCTGGTTATTCTGATAGACACGCCAACCCTGCACGCCGGCCACCGCCGCGACGAACACCGCGACCGCCAGCATCACGGTCGTCCCGTTCCTTTTCCACCAGTCTTTCAGCTCGTCTACTTTTTCCTGTTCTTCAAGATCAAAAGCCATGTTTTTCCCCATTTAAATAAAGTTAGCGACGTCCAACGCCGATTAGACCCGCCGCTGAATCAACCGTCATCCGCATCTGCTCTCCCAGCTCGCGCAGCGGCTTGAGACTGACTTCTCCTGCCCCAGCCTCGTCGTCACCGACGATCAGCGCATAGCGCGCAGCGCTGGCATCCGCCTTCTTCATCTGCGACTTGAAGCTGCCGCCGCCGCAATGCAGGAGCACGTGCAGGCCCTGATCGCGCAACCGCTCTGCCACTGTCATCGCAAACTTGTTCGCCGCCTCGCCCTGGTGCACCAGATAAACATCGGGGGCGACCCGAGGTGCCTGAAATGCGTTTTCCTCGAGCAGTGCCAGCAGCCTCTCCACGCCCATGGCAAAACCGCAAGCCGGTGCTGGCTTGCCGCCAATCTGCTCGATCAGGCCGTCGTAACGGCCACCCGCGCACACCGTACCCTGTGCACCGAGTTGGGTGGTTACCCATTCGAATACAGTAAAGTTGTAATAATCCAGCCCACGCACCAGACGAGGGTTGATCTGGTATTCGATACCGGCATCGCGCAGCATCACCTGTAAATCCTCGAAATGCTTGAGCGACGCTTCGTCAAGATCATCCAGCAGCTTCGGCGCCGCCTCGATGATCTCCTGCAACGCCGGATTCTTGCTGTCGAGTACCCGTAGCGGGTTGGTGTGCAGGCGCCGACGTGTCTCCTCGTCAAGGGCGTCGACATGCTGCTCCAGGTAGCGCACCAGGCGCTCACGGTGGCGCACACGGTCTGCGCTACTGCCCAGCGTGTTAATCTGCAGGGAAATATCCGGCAAACCAAGTCGCTTCCACAGCCGCGCCGTCATGGTAATGTGTTCGGCATCCATGTCCGGCCCGGCAAAGCCGAGCGACTCCACCCCGACCTGGTGAAACTGGCGGTAGCGTCCCTTCTGTGGGCGCTCGTGACGGAACATCGGCCCGGTGTAATAGAGGCGCTGCGGCGCATTGTACAGCAGGTTGTGCTGAATCGCTGCGCGCACGCAGGAAGCCGTACCTTCCGGTCGCAACGTCAGGCTATCGCCGTTGAGCGCATCGACGAAAGTGTACATTTCCTTCTCGACGATGTCCGTGACTTCGCCGATGGCGCGCTTGAACAGCGCGGTCTGCTCGACAATCGGCATACGGATGCTGCGGTAGCCATAGCTGCGCAGCCAGTCCTCCACGGTGTCCTCGAAAAATGTCCAGAGGTCGGCATGTTCCGGCAGGATGTCGTTCATCCCGCGTATGGCTTGAATTTGGCTCATGATTTTTCTTCTGCTAACCGTTCTTTTTCATCGCCGCGATGCGAGCACGAACCTGCAGCTCCAACTGATCCACGATCTCGTTTTCCGTCACTTTGTAGGCCGGCTTGCCCTCGATGTAGAGCAGGTTGGGAGAGCCGCCGGCGATGCCGAAATCCGCCTCGCGCGCTTCGCCCGGCCCGTTCACCACACAGCCCATCACCGCGACATCCATGGGTTCGAGCACGTCCTCCAGACGCGCTTCCAGGGCGTTGACAATCTTGATCACGTCGAACTCCTGGCGCGAGCAGCTCGGGCATGCGATGAGGTTGACCCCCTTGCTGCGGATGTGCAGGCTCTTCAGGATATCGAAGCCGACCTTGACCTCTTCCACCGGATCGGCGGCCAATGAAACCCTGATAGTATCGCCGATACCGGCGGCCAGCAACATGCCGAGACCGATCGCCGATTTCACGCTGCCGGAACGCAGCCCCCCCGCTTCGGTAATGCCGAGGTGCAGCGGTTGCTCGATCTGGGCGGCGAGCAGCTTGTATGCCTCGACCGTAATAAATACGTCGGAGGCCTTGAGGCTGACCTTGAAATCCGGGAAATTCAGGCGGTCGAGAATCTCGATGTGGCGCAGCGCTGATTCCACCATGGCCTCGGGTGTAGGCTCGCCGTATTTCTTTTGCAGGTCTTTTTCCAGCGAACCGGCGTTGACGCCGATGCGAATCGGAATACCATGATCTTTCGCCGCCTGCACCACTGCCTGCACGCGATCCTCGCGCCCGATGTTGCCGGGGTTGATGCGCAGGCAGTCGGCGCCGAGTTCGGCGACGCGCAGGGCGATCTTGTAATCGAAATGGATGTCGGTGATGAGCGGCACCGGCGAACGCTTTTTGATCTCGCCGAAGGCCTCCGCCGCCTCCATGCTGGGAACGGAAACCCGCACGATGTCGGCACCGGCCCGGGCTGCACGACCGATCTGGGCAAGCGTCGCCTCGATGTCGCAAGTCTCGGTGTTGGTCATAGTCTGCACGCTGATCGGCGCATCGCCGCCGACGGCGACCGAGCCGACCCTGATCTGCCGACTCTTGCGGCGGGGTATTTCAGGTTTGAACATAGGGCCTGTTACTCGATAGTCAGTCGCGCCACATCCACCCTGGTATGGGGCGCAAGGTCAACCGGCTTGTCGTTGTAAGTTAATCTGACGTGGGAGGCATTGCCTATCACCAGGGATAACGGCGGGTTGCCGCGCACCGACTGCTGGCTGCCCTTCGGGTTCAACTGATTAAAAATCACCTTACCGCTTCCATCCTTCACCTCGACCCAGGCATCGCTGTCGAACGCAAACTGCAAGCGCTGGCCACCGACATCCGCCAAGGGAGGCGCCGAGGGGACTGGAGCCTCTACAGTAGCCGGCGCAACCGGGGCAGCAGCGGGAGTCGGCCCGGCAGCCTGATCCGTGACGGGCGCAGTCTGAACCGGGGACTCGGCTTGCGGCAACGACAGAACCATCGTGGTTTCTCCAGCGGACTTCACTGCTGCATTCTGATGCGTGGGTTGTCTCTGGAAAAATTCAACCACTCCCCAGGACAGGGCCAACACCGCCACACCGATGATCGCGGCCTGTTTCGCCCACGGCTTGCCGGAGTGATCGCCAAACGGCATCAGCCTGCGCTTGCCGCCAAATTCAATCTTGCCCATTGGCACGGCAATCGGCTGGATTTGAGATGGCTCAGGCTGGCAAAGCGCCAGCAACGGTTCGGGATCGAGCTGCAACAGCCTGGCATAATTACGCAGAAAGCCACGCATAAATGTCTTGCCCGGCAAGCTGGTAGGGTCATCCGCCTCCAGCGCCTCAATCTGGCGCGAAGAAAGCCTGAGTTGATGCGCGACTTCAGCCACGCTCAAGCCAAGCCGCTCACGAGCTTCGGCAAGCACCTTGCCTGCACTCGGCCTGGCCTCTGTCTGCTGCTCGGCAGCCTTAACCTCAAGTTCTTCAGTCACTCAAATACCTCTGTCACTCATATTTCCCATTGCGCAACGCCTGGGCTTCGGGCGAATCGGGAAAGGTTTTCCTCAGTTGCAGGCCATAACTGGCTTCGTCGCTGCGATTGCCCAGCCTGCGTTCAATGCGCATCCCCAGCCACAAGCTTTCCGGGGTCGGCGCAGCAATCTGGGTAAACTGATTGATAAATTTCTTGGACTCACCATAGTTTCCACGCTTGAAGTTAATATCGGCCAAGTGGAATAGTGCCTGAGGTTGACGAGGTTGAAGCCCAATCGCCTTCAGCAGAAACGACTCAGCTTCAACATCGTCATTTTTCTTGCGCGCACAAACCCCGGCGTTGAGATAAGACTTCTCGGGTGTGGCGTACAGAGGATTCTTCAGCGCCGCCATGAAATACCGTATTGCATCGTCGATTTTGCCATGCTGACAAAGAAACCAGCCATAATTGTTGTTGGTGTCGGAATCGGCGCCGCTCAGGCTGAGCGAGCGGCGGAAATTTTCTTCCGCCTTGTCATCCTCCCGCAACGTCATGTAAACCAGGCCCAACATGTTATACGCAGGCGCAAAACCGGAATCCGCCCGGATCGCCACATTCAGCTCCTCCAACGCCACGCCTAGCTGACCAGAGCTAAAATAGGCCGCGCCCAGATCGGTGTGAGCCTGTGCGCGCTGGCGCGCTTCGGCCTGATCTTCCGCAGAGGCATAGCCCCCCGCCATCAAGCCAGCTCCTAGCGCAATCAGAAATAACAGTTGTTTCAGGTTTTGCCTCATGCAGCCACCTCAATTTTCATCGTGCGCCGGGTTTTATCCTGCACTTTGCCGGCCAGCTGGCCACAGGCGGCGTCGATGTCGTCGCCGCGAGTCTTGCGTGTCGTCACCACACGTCCGGCGTCGATCAAAATCGATCCAAAACGGCGAATGACCTCAGCGGGCGAACGCCTGTATTCAGAATCCGGGAAGGGATTGAACGGGATCAGGTTGAACTTGCACGGCACGTCGCGCGTCAGGGCGACCAGCTCGCGCGCATGGGCGGGGCTATCGTTGACGCCGTCCAGCATGACGTATTCGAAAGTAATGTAATCCCTCGGCGCATCGACGACATAACGGCGGCAGGCCGCCATCAGCTCGCTCAGCGGGTATTTTTTGTTGATCGGCACCAGCACATCGCGCAGCGCGTCGTTCGGCGCATGCAGCGAAACCGCCAGCGAAACCGGGCAAGCTTCGCGCAGACGGTCCATAGCCGGGACGATGCCGGAAGTGCTGACCGTCACGCGGCGGCGCGACAAGCCATAGGCATTGTCGTCCAGCATCAGGTGCAACGCGGTCACGGTATTGTCGAAATTGAGCAGGGGCTCGCCCATGCCCATCAGCACCACGTTGCCGATCACCCGTTCATTGCGCGGCGTACAGCCCAGCGCCTTGTTCGCCCACCACAACTGGCCGATGATCTCGGACACGCTGAGGTTGCGGTTAAAACCCTGCCGTCCGGTAGAGCAAAAACTGCACTCCAGGGCGCAACCCACCTGCGAGGAAACGCACAGCGTGCCGCGATCGCCATCGGGAATGAATACGGTTTCAACGCCCTGCCCTGCCCCCACGTCGAGCAGCCACTTGCGTGTGCCATCGTCGGAAATCTGCTCCTGGATCAGGCGCGGCGGCTCAATGACCGCCAGCCCGCCCAACTTCTCCCGTAGCGCCTTGGACAAATCGCTCATCCGGGAGAAATCGCTTTCCCCGAACTGATGCATCCAGCGCAGCAACTGCTTGGCGCGGAACGGCTTTTCGCCGCTTTCTGCGAAGTAAGCAGCAAGCTTTTCTTGGTCGAAGTCGAGCAGGTTAACGGTCATTAACGGGTATAGACTTCCATCGACGGGAAGAAATAGGCAATTTCAATCCCGGCGTTTTCCAGGCTGTCGGAGCCATGCACTGCGTTGGCATCGATGCTCTCGGCGAAATCGGCGCGGATAGTGCCCTTGTCGGCCTTCTTCGGGTCGGTGGCGCCCATCAGTTCGCGGTTCTTGGCAACCGCATTCTCGCCTTCCAGCGCCTGCACCATCACTGGGCCGGACATCATGAATTCAACCAGATCCTTGAAGAAAGGACGCTCGCGATGAACCGCGTAGAAGCCTTCGGCTTCAGACCGGCTAAGATGAATCATGCGCGAGGCGACGATTTTCAGGCCATTGGTTTCGAAGCGGGAATAAATTTTGCCGATCACATTTTTTGCCACTGCATCGGGTTTGATGATTGAGAGGGTGCGTTCAACAGCCATTCGTTTTCTCCAGAATTGCTTAATTTAAAACCTGTAAAAATACCACATTTATCACTTAAAATAAACGTCTAGCCTTGTCCAATGAGGAATGAGCCTGAACGAGGCCTGTATTTCCAACCAGGAATGAGCCTGAAGCGGCAAGATTAGGTGTGATTGGACGAACGGGTTGATCATCGCAAGGATGGTGATCGACATGA
>Ga0210012_1001830_pt1 | contig 19487 bp, 22 predicted proteins | sample CryGeymeta201504_FD_183974 | JGI IMG/M metagenome (GOLD analysis project Ga0210012, IMG submission 183974) | Groundwater microbial communities from Crystal Geyser aquifers in Utah, USA - Crystal Geyser metaG 2015-04 (SPAdes) (version 2) | ecosystem: Environmental > Aquatic > Deep subsurface >... | reverse complement strand
CTTTGCTACTCATGATTATGTTTTTCATTCGGTAGTCACCTCCTTTCTTTTCGTGTACTACCTTATTCTAATTGAGGACATTTCTACTTCGCCCAAACAGGACATTATCACTTCGTCGCTACATTTTTATTAGTGCAATTCGACCGTTGTTTCTATAGATGATAAAATACAACCTACAGCTCAATTTGGGGATTGTTCATTAATTCTATAAAAAGGAGGCTACAATGTTTCAGCAGCGAACGATTCATATTTCGACAAATCTCGATTTAGGTCGAGAACATGGAGCTCAACTTGTACATCAGTTTTTACGGGTGAACGAGACACTTGCAGCGTACCAAAGGGAAAAGCGGTTACGTGAAGGAGTTGGACCTGTTGTTCAACCCGGAAAAGCCGCCAAAGAAGCGGTTCGTGATTGATAGGTGGTCTAAAGAGTTGGAAGGGAGAGATCCTTTCCAACTCTTTTTTTATTGCCTTCCGACTCTATACGGGTTATTTCGGGGTTCGGGGTAACCCCGAAATGGGCTGATAGTGTTTACTAGATCTAGTAGAAATTTTTCTAGTCCTTTTCATTTTCTAAGTACTTCTCAGTACTGGTTATCATCAGAAACTTTTGCTGCATAGAGGAGCCGATTGATTTGGCTTGACGAAAATGCTTCCCCGTAAATGCTTACTCGAGTGATTTTACCCTTAAACGAACGGACTATTCCTTCATGAGTTGTGCCAATAAGAGTTGTTTGTGTATCATCTGAACCGGCTAGGCTTGTAAAGTCTGACCAGGTTTGTTCGCCAGCTTTTACCCCATTAATAAAATATGTGTGTGAACCACCAGAAGGACCTGTTTTTGCAACAACAGCAACATGATTCCATTGGTTGAGTTTAATAAATGGCCCCGTTGCACTGCTCACACTTCCAAAAAAGGGTGTTGCTTGTCCTTGTTTGCTCACCGAAAAATGGAGTCGACAATCATTTCCAGAGGGTTGGTAGGTGTATAAGGAATATGAACGAGGATTATTTCCCTTAGCTACAATTCCAGCATAGCTATTACCTGGATATACACATATTTCAGGTTTTATCCATGCCGAGATTGTCACATTTTGTGTTACCCGAAGGTTTCCACTATCGGGAATTTCAAGATAATCTCCCGAGCCATCAAAAACTAACGATGCGCTATTTGAAGAGTTATTATCTGACGGTGTATCAGTGGTATCCCATGTGGTATTGCCAACGAGAGTCGCAGTGTTTTCGTGTCCACTAACATCGGAAACACTTGTTCCTGAACCGCTTTCCATCAACCATCTGGCTTTAGTATCAATACCGGAAAGCTGATGAATTTCTCGCTCAAGATTAAGGCCGCGTGAGACAAGTGCTTTGTCGGTATTTCCACCAAAACTTGCAATACCAATACCCGCCAAAATTCCAATTATTACAATTACGACCAAAAGCTCAATAAGAGTAAATCCTTTGCTATGCATCTTTGTATATATTTATATCACTGTAGACAGGTTATTCCCAGTTTTGGTTAATGTGGTGGCCGCCAAGACTAGGACTACATTTAAAAACGGGAATGTTAACAATAATGTCATCGGGGGTAAAATGCGTTCCATCGGGTCCAACAGACAATAGATTGTCAGTATGACAGCCTATCTCCCCTTCGTTTTCATTAAACAAAAATGGGTTTCCCCAAGGATCAGTGAGTGGGAAATCAATTGTAATAAAACCTTCTGTTGCAGTGTTAAGACGGTCAAGTGTTTGCTTGTATTGGGTCCAACAGGTATCTGTTTGGGCAATATCCATGACCGGCCCTTTGTTTCTACATATACATTCAGAACAGTAACTTCCTGAAATTTCACCAAAGGTTTTATTGGTAACTAGTCGTGCAGCCTTAATAAGGTCAATAAACTCGCTCATGTGGGACCTAGCGGTTGTGTACTGAGAACGTTCAATTGACCCCGTGAAGGATGCAATGCCGATTCCAGCGAGTAGTCCAATAATAACGATAACAACTAAAAGTTCAATAAGAGTAAATCCATTTTTTTGCATAACTGTAAGTAATTTGTACCACCTTTAGGGCATAGAAAAAAGTAACGCACGATGATTTTCAGGTTTAATAAAGTGATCAATGATGTTTTTTGATGAGCATGCAAGCGTGCTACAATTTTGTGTACGTTACGTATATAAAAAAATAGGTCTCGTAAGGAGGAGAATATGCCAACAGTTAACGATTGGTTATCGTGGTTTTGTGGATTACAGCAACGTTTTTCTGGCAATGGGGTGAGTGTTTTAGGACCAACTACGAAGGGAAATAATGACGAATGCGTAGTGATGTCTTTTCGTCCTATTGGTTGGATTAAGTATCGGGTTATGTTTGTGTTGGCCAATGATCGCCTTGTAGTTGGAATCGATCAGCCAATATATGGTGGGCATGAGATGGGGATGTACTTTGGGTCCTTATCCCCACAAGAGAAAGAGGAAATTGTCGATTATGTGGAGCACGTTTTATATATGAAGGAGGAGGCGGCGGTTCTTTTTACCATTAAGATTCATTGGGAAAAGAGAATCGGAACAGAGAAGAAAAGCAGGTAGTTTATAGTCAAAAAGCGCCAAAGGGATTGTAATCCTTTTGGCGCTTTACGATTTTGGAGTACTTTTGGTCAATATTAAAGTAAAAAGGTATAATTGGTTTATGTTAAAAAAAGTTACACCTACCGTAAAACAGGTTTTTGATGCGTTTATTCCTGAATACACTCGTATTCCCCTTGAGGTTTTTACTAAGCCGTTTGAGGTACTGGTTTCAACCATGTTATCAGCCAGAACGCGAGATGAAGTAACGCACAAAGTGTGTGAGGAAAAGTTGTTCAAAAAAGCTAAAACACTTGAGCAGATGGCAAAATTGTCAGAGGCGGAATTGGAAAAATTGGTATACCCGGTGAGTTTTTATCGAAACAAATCAAAAGCGCTTAAAAAACTTCTTCAGGTCATTGTCAATGATTATGACGGGAAGGTTCCGCAGACTCGTGAGGAGTTAACCTCATTACCAGGAGTGGGTAATAAAACTGCGAGTTTGGTTTTATCACGGGCATTTGGAGTGCCAGCAATTGCTGTTGATACGCATGTTAATCAAATTTCAAATATGCTGGGGTGGGTTAATGAGACTGATCCAGATAAAGTTTCAGATCTCCTTGAAAAAATTATTCCTAAAAATCAGTGGATTGATGTGAATAAGTATTTTGTGAGTGTCGGGCAAAAATATAGAAGCAAAAAGCAAATGAAAGAATTTTTAGAGAGTAAAGGGCTTCTTGTAATGTCATCCCGTACTTGATACGGGATCTAGGGGCAAAATCTAGATTCTCAGTTTAATTAGGTCTTTTTCTTTCTTGTAGCTGGTTTTGTAACTCCAATTTTTTTAGCAAGCCAAGGGGTGAGTGGCGGTTCAATCATAAGGGTGAGTAGTATTACCCACATGCCAACAGCAATGACAAATGTTGAGTCAATAACACTGTGTGTGGCTGCAATAATAAGTAATATAGCAGCAATGATGCCCGTTTCTCGTATGAGGCTTAAAAACAGTAGTTCGTTGAACTTAAGTTTGTGGGTATAAACCCAGGGGGCAAGTGACACAAAAACGCTCAATGGGCGAATAACTACAATGAATAAAATTGCAGTAATTATTCCAACAGGTGCGTATCCAATAATAGTTGCAAGGGGAACAAGTCCTCCAAGAATAATAAAGATAAACGGTTTAATTAAATGATCAAGCAAACTGTCGTAAAAAGGAATTACCTTTTTCATACCACCTTCATGATCAACTAAAAGACCTGCGGTAAATGATGCTAAAAGTCCCGCTCCGCCAAGTAAATTGCCTAGAACAAACGTGAAAAACGGTACAGCAATGAGTAGTGCAGGGTCACTTTTTGCACCATCTTTTTTGTAGTAAAAGTGTTTAACTAAGATATACCCTAAATAGCCAACCAGAATTCCAGATAAGATTTGAAGCGCCAACGCATCATAAGTAGCTTTTTGAAGGAGAGGAAGAAATGGAGAAAGTACTGAAGAACCGAGAGTGATGGGGGTTGAAATAATAGCTATGAGTAGGAATCTGGTTAAGATGCTGCCACTTACGTCTGAGAGAGCGCTTTCAGAAATAGCAAATTCTCGTAAAAATGGACGTTTAAAGGTAAGAGATTTTAAGGTGGGGATAATTGCTGAAGGATCTGTAGAGGCTAGTGCTGCGGCTAAAATTGCAATTGACGGGAGAAGTGCTGATGAAAATGTGCCAATAAGAGTGGTAAATCCCGTAAGAATACCCGTGAATAATAATGTAGAGATCACAAGGCCCAAAAACGAAAGAGAAAGTATAGGTAAAAACCATTTTTTAAAGTTTTTAAAAGGTACTTCAAGTCCACCGGCAAATAGGATTATGGCGCCAAACACTTCCATAACTAGTTGTAGTGGTTCTAGGTTGTTGGTAAAAATGCCAAGAATTGGTTGCATAGCAAATCCAGCAAAGATTGCCCATACAAAAGAGGGAATAAGGGTTTTTGGTGCAATGCGGTTAAGCAAATAACCTACAAAAAAGATGGTTCCAATTACAAAAACGGGTAAATTATGGTCATGATATAAATTGGGGTTATTTGATAAGAGGGAATAACTTAAGAATGAAATAAAGAATAACAGGACAATGAGTCCAGTGTAGGGAATAAATCGGTTCACTTGTTTATAGTAGAGGAGTCAATTTAATTTGTCTATGGAATAAAAAAAGAGAGAAAGCAGATAACTGCTTTCTCTCTTGGTGTTGCGGTGAAGAGGCGCGAAACGTTCTTCGCGCTTCTTTGGGGTTATTCGAAAATAACTGGAGTTAGAAAGATAGCCGGCAGGCTGTCGTTCCAGTTAATGCTCACGACAAATGTCTGGTCGTTGAGACTAATCAGTTGGCCATTACAGCGACCAGTGACTTGATTGGCAGAGAGGCCAGCGAACGAGATTGCCTGGCAGTCCCCGCCAATTTCACCTTGGGAAGGGTAGTACTGCAATGACCCAACTGCGTCGTTGGCAAAGGTGGGGAACCCATTAGAAAGTTCCACGGGATCGCCAGTGATCCGAACCACCTTGATTTGCAGGTTGTCATGGTCATAGTTATTCCCATAGAGGTATATGACGCTGGGGTACTCGTCTAACCCCTCAATCACTGCAAGAATTCGTAGGGGCGAGAGATAACCACCTTGATAATTGTCGTGGGTTGCACCTACGAGGGTTATATTTCCAACGACAAGAGTATTGTAGAGAATCTCTTTGTCAATCGAGAAATTGTATCCACTCGTCGTAGAGTAGGAGGTATCTCCTGGCAGTTCCCGTTGGATTCTCCAGCTTGTGAGTACCGGACTGTATTTTTTGAGTGTATTGGCAACGACACGGTGGCGCTCAAGCCCATCTGCATTCATGGTAATTTCTCGAACGAACCATGTTGCAGGTTCGCTCCAGTTGCCAAAGAGGACGTAGGCAACATTCGAATTTACAGATAGGTACCCAAGGGGGCTTTCTGCCATAGAAAACGAATATCCATTCAAGGTCATGGTATTTGTAATCACGACTTTTTCGTCGCCGTCGGCTTCCATGGACCAGTCACCCAGCCGGATTGGTGCTGGGTAATCGTAACTCGGCTCAGGCGCAGAGAAGTAAATCGTATCTCCAGGATGTACATCACCTACGTAGGTCCAGTCGAACCCTTCAACAAGTTTGTTGTATCTGAAAGGGCTTTTTGTTCCATTCATCTCATGGATCAGATGGCTGTACCGTTGAATCGCTTCTGGTGAGATATCCCACTCTTTGGCGAGCGCAAGCAGGTTATCGCCCTCACGCACTTCGTAGGTGGTATAGCTCATTGTTACCGCTGTGTCAGCAGGGTTGGCCTCTTGGGCGTGGGCGCCGGAGGGGAAAATCATCAATAGACAGGCCATCAAGACGATGATGGCTCCGACGGAGAAAATCCTGATCTGAGTGTCAGACCAGGTACTGAATGGCGCGCTTTGTGTGCGCATGGCAAAGCTCCTTTGTGGTTAGTCTTGCTGAAAGAAAATAGGTTGGTAAGGGACACTAACTAACTGTTATTATACTATAGGTTGTCTAATTTGTCAATCACCTGAACCAGCGTTCCAGGGTTTATTGGTATACCGTGCAGGGTTACTGTTCTCGTGCCGTACTAGAAAAAGAGCACAAGAATTACCACAATCACACACAGGGAAACGGTAATTGTTTGTACATCTTTGGGGATTTTACCCGTTGCAGTGCGGTCAAGCACCACGAGTGTCACAAACGCAGCGATAACTCCAAAGATTGTGTGTGCTGCAGTTACCTCACGAACCCTGGCAAGGTATATCCAGGTTGCAATCGAAGCCATAATTCGAAATACGGCAACGGCAACGGTGACATAGACCAAATCCGCCTCAGACAGTTTTTCGTCGTTATATCGATACGGTTGGTCCGTTGGGCCTGTATTGTGTTTGATGAGCATCAATACTCCCCACACAAAACCAAAAGCAGCGGTTGTAAAACTGAACAATGCTGCTGGGTTTACACGGTCCGGTTTCCATATGCCCAGAGTGAGCACTAAGCACGCTGCAGCCAGGCTCACCATAAGCGAAAACGTTGTGCTGTGAATAAGTCTTTGCCATTGAGGCATGGTTTTCTCCTTTACATTAGAGTTGCTCGGGTGGTTGTGATGTTTGGGAGGTATCTTTAACGGTTTGGGGCAGGGGTTTTATGGTTTTTCCGGCTATATAGTAGCCGAGCAAACCAAAGCTAAAGATACACAAAAACACATAGTCGCTCGGAATGGTGAGCGAGAATATGTTGTATGTTGTATCTTTGGTAATGACGATAGCCGAAAACAAGAAGGTTAAAAGAATTGAGGCCATGGGGCTGCCTTTTATTCTTTTGAATTCAGGAACAATTTTACGTTCCGTGAACCAGGCGCCAGCGTATCCCAATGCCAGATTCACGAGCGCCAAAACAGCAAAAGTAACATATGACATAAGCACTCCTTTTGGGTGAGTTATAGGTTGGTAAGTTGCGAAAACGAGTGCATTGTATATCTCAGTCGAGGTTACGGCAAGTTTTGCACATTGAATGAGTATAATACCGGTTTACTATAAGTCGTTTTGTGGTATAATTGGGGCTCATTACGTAGTTCTTTCAAAATCCGCAGTATTATCAATGAAAGAGAGGGAACCTATGTGTGACAAGCCCTATACGGGCATAAAGGCAGGACTTGTGGAGCCTGTTTCTCTTTACAAGGCGGGAGGTGATGATAACCGTTTATCTGATGCTACATTAGTAAAAGGTAGGTGCCACGCTTCGTCCCGAACTGTATTTGAGGTGCACGGACACAAGATAGTCGGTATCCACGTAGCGGTGCCGTGTGGCAAGGCTGTTAAGGTTTACTACCTTGATTATGCCCAAAACGAAGATCCGAACGAATACCCTCCCTACCGGCGATTTGTTATCGCATGGGAACGGAAGAGTATGTTTTTTAACATCCCTCATGATGTTGAGGTTGGGGTGGACATGTACTTTCACGTTAGCCAGTATCCAACGGCACGTGAGTTTTGGGAGATGATTCGAGTCTTAACGCGGCTCGATGAAGATCGGGAGTACGCAGCTCTTTCAGGCGTTTTACCTTCTAGTGAGGATCTCGCCCGTGTAATTGCTGTTCTCGTTGAGGGGGTAGCCCTTCGGCGAAACAAGTAGTTCGTTTTTCGTTCAAACCAGTTCAAGAAAGAAGGTAAGAATGCAAATTTTGTATATCGATGGCCCAGTAGTGATGGTCACAGACTTTGCAGATCAAACATTGGATTGGGATGTATATACCCTGGTAACTGATGTCGGCAGATGTATGGTCTCACGTGAGGCGTCAATGCGCCGGGTATTTGCTTTCGGACACGTATCCTTTGTGGAAGAGGGTCACTTGGTAGTTTCGCTTAGTGGCAATAAGCCAGTGCATTGTCTGACAAGCACTTTGTCTGATCTTGATGCTGATGCTCAGGAGGAAGTTATTGATGCAGTGATTGAGATTCTCGAGGCATTGGTTGTAGACAAGCGCTTTTATGTCCTTACACAAGAGGAGATCATTCAACTCCATCAATATCTTGGAGAGGATAAGCCCTGGCCGCCAGCGATTACTCAACTGCGGAGAGATTGGCTTCAATCAACGCTGGATGAAGCCAAGAAGAAGCATGCATCCTTGGTCCCAGCATAGCCGACCTGAAACCATTCAACTCTCAACGAAAGGAATTATGAGAATGCCTACAAAAGGTTATGAATTACAGGAAGAGATAGATGGTGCCACCCAAACGGTTGGTATCGAGTGGTATAAACCTCATCGGTTTTTGGCTCCAAGTGGGGAATTTCTTAATGTCCTCACGGCAGCGCATCTCTTTGAACCAATGGTTCTTATTAACTGGGGAGAGGCTGATTTACCTGCCGAGGGATATTTTCGAGTTGGTTTTCTTCACACTGGCGAAGTTGAGGTAACAATCGACCGGGAACTGTGGGGTGGCCTATATGATCGCCTTCGCGGGATGTATGATGCCATGGTTGAGAAGTATATCGAACTCAAGTTCTACCTGGGAAACGAGGCTCTCGACAAAATTCTCGTCGAGATCCATAACATCCTGAGTCGTCCTGCGTACTATGAGTGGGACGAGGGGGAACTGACAATTGTTCCTGAGCATGGTATGGATGTGGTCCTTACCTCTGATGGTGCAAACGTCGTGGTTTCGTTCGTTGGGTTCGATCTGGAAATTGGAGTTTCTCCGTTGACCGTTGGTTACAAGGTGGAGGTCAAGAATTCGGATAGCATTCCAGTTTCAGAGTTTTTGCCCACTGTATGGTGGCTAAGCCATCTTGTTCAGTTTGGACCACTGTTGGAGGGTTTCCCCGATGAGGAAAAGTGGGTTTTGATGCACAAAGCAATCATCACCTACATCACAACATCCTCTCTCAATGAGGGAAATTTTGCCCAGAGTTACCAGGTTGCCTCCAGGAATGGGTTAAGAACCTCGTATCTCGTGAAGCAACCGGAGGGTGTTGGGATTCTAGTCAACATCGAGCCGGTTAACAATGGACTTGCGATTCTATTCCGTAGTCCAGAGTGGGGGTACGGGGTACAAGTTTGGATGTATACATCTATAGATTCCTTCCATCTTAATCCAGCAGCCCTTGAGGAGGTTCAGCCATTACAGTTGTTCCATACCATCACAGCCTATGCAACTCAGCTGAGTAACAACTCAGTGGAGGAGTTTCCCTGGGCGGAAGATATCGCAGTAAAAGCGGGTCGGATCGCTGGAATGACTGGTCTGCAGGTAGAGCGGAGATTTCGCTCACCGGTACCCTTGATAGGAGGGGATAGCATTACTCTTCTAGATCATCCTGGCTATATTTCTATAGCTCGGCATGCTGAAGTTGTGGTAATGGAGACGAGACACCTCGATCTTCAGTTGTTCATCTCTCGCGGCCAGGTTACCGTTTCGTTTGTCGAGGCGACTGAAAAGGATCTGCGTGCAGCAGTGTTAGAGTGGGCAACCTTGATTAAGAGACTCTATGCAAAGAGAGTCAGCTCATTGGCAAGTCATCCTGCCCTACCTTCAGTGGAAGAAATGGCGCAAGCCTTTTCATTGATGGGAGATGAGATTGGGAGTGACCTTCTTCCTCTTATTCCAGGTGCGCGGAAAGCACGAGTTGCTGTGCTTGCATAAAGAATTAGAATTTTGTGATTGAATTATTGTAGATAATAGCCGGGGGTGCTTAATGCGCTCTCGGTTATTTTTTTATTCTTTTACGATGTCGACCAATCCACCTACATACGTTGCTTTGTAAACGCTATCTTCCCCTTTAACTATCTGTTCTTCTCCCATAAATCGCACCATATCTCCCTCCCAAAAATTTATATATTCAAATTCACCCTCCGTATAAGAATGCGGTCCGCGCAGTGGAGAATCAGCAGGCATTTTTGCCAATGCGTGTTGCAAAACTTCATATACCGGTCCAAACTCATTTCCTTCAACTACCCATCCGTAATACACCATTATCCATACCGGTTTTTCCTCATAAAACACCGTCATTCTTCCCCCATAAGGTTCTCCTCCATAAAAATTATCAATCATTCTAAACCCATCTTTTTCAAACGTAATAGTTGTTGAATTATCCGCTTCTTTTGTCCACATATCTTCTTTTCCAGTAGCGTAGCCTGCTTTATTGGCATCAATTAAAAATTGTTTGAGCTGTGTTACATCCATTATAAAAGTATACAAAAACAATTTCGTGTAGGCAATTGTTGAATATCTGGTTTCGTGAGGGGTCTGGATTCCCGATCAAGTCGGGAATGACAACGAGGTCAGAGGATTCCTGTTTTTATGTCATCCCCATGAAAATGGGGATCCATAGAGTCAAACATTAATGTCAAACTGTAGTAGTATTTAACTGTGAACCAACACATTCTTGACTATATACTGGAACAGAAACAATCTTCTTTTTCCGATTCTCAAATAGTGAGCGCATTAGTATCTGCTGGATGGAACAAGGATGAGGTTAATAAAGCCCTTGAATCTATTAATGGCGGTTCGAGTCCAGAACCTATGGCGTCAAAATCCTCAAAATCACGTGCAAAACTTATAATTTCTGTTTTAGTCGCTATAATTATTACTGGTGCCGGTGTTGTTGGTTTATTTGCTTTTGGGACATTGCCTGAGAATAATGAACAACTTCCTGTTGGCACATTACATGATGTAAATCCTATCATTGCATATGTAGAGTCCTACCCCGATGATTTTGCGGGAAATATAGTATTTTACGATACTCAAAAACAAGAAAAATTGCCAACTGATCTTGTTATTGAAGCTGATGCAAACACGTTATTTCAACTAGGACCGTGGTCACCAGATGGAAAATATCTCCCTATTTTGGGGTTCTATGCACCTGGAGAAGAGGGAGGCATTGTAAATTTATACCTTTTTGATTCGAAAACCAGGCTAGCAAAACGAATTTATAGTGATTTAAGAGGTGAGGATAATTTTTTGTGGGCAAACCCATCATTTAGTTTTCTTTCAGGTTGGATAGATAATGATATTTTAGTTGTTTCTAGTAATCGTTCTGGTCTTTCGGCAGAAACCTCACAGTTAACATATTTTACTACGTATGGTGAGATCGGTACAAAAGTAGAACCATATGTTTACCTGCAAAAGAGTAGTCAACTAACTCATTCTGTTAAGTCTGAGGTCGATACCCAGATACAAACCATTACACTTATTGATAGGGAATTAAGCTTTTATCCCGAAGGCGAGATCGTGGGTGTTGTTGAGAATAAATTGGTCGTCCTCAAAAAGCCAGAAGAAATCGACCTTGGTTTTGACTTTGATGGTGGTACTGGAGGTAGTCAGGAGTGGGAAGATTTAGAGCTTCAAATAAATGAACTCGCAAAACAAGGGGTTCCACAAGAAGATCTGGATAAAATGATTCGTGATTTTTTGGAACCACAAGGAGAAACAGTGCTTAATCTTTATAATCTTGAAACAGGAGAAATCGATAAAGTTGTAGCCTTAACTGATGGTCCATGGCAAACACAAAGCGTATTGGTGAGAGAGGAAGAACCATTTCTTATAGCTCATCAAACAGATTCTGCTTTTTTGCCAACAAAAGAGCGGTATGTAGCTATCTATGTGTCAGATCCTTACCGAGTAGAAATGCTGTATGAAGGAGATCTTTTACAGCAATCAAATCACAATTTTTTCAACAGTCTTTTGACGCACGGATCAAGTTTTGGTTTGAGTAATGAAGGGAATTGGATTATAGGTGAGCGAGGTTCTCGTGTAGATGATCCTAAGAACAGTAGTATATTTATGCTGAACATATTTACTGGTGAAGAGGTGATTGTTTGTTCAGGGTATTGCTCAGGAGTAAAGGTTTATAATCCTCTTGCCCTAGAGAATAGGTATTAGTTTCTTGTCATTTCGCATGTGATTCTAGATCCAAAGAATAAAGAATGGATTCCCGATTAAATCGGGAATGACGGAGGGGAAGCTGGGAATGACAAGAAAAAGAGAAGGGTAGGCATCGTTGGCAGTGATTTTCATTGTCATACCCATGAAAATGGGTATCCAGTTTTTGTAACTACGTCAATTGTAATTTACCTTCTTTTAGGTTTAAGATTTTTTGTACTCCTACATTTTGTACAAACATTCGATCGTGCGATATGAGCAGTAATGAGCCATCGTACGTGGCCAGAGACTTTTCAATTGTTTCTTTTGTCCATACATCAAGGTGGTTGGTTGGTTCATCAAGAATCAAAAGATCATATTCTTTAGTAGTAAATAGTCCAAACGATAACCGTGCGCGTTCACCAGGACTCATATCGCGTAGTTTTCTATCAAGATATTCACCTGAAAAAGAGAGTTTGCCCAAAAATGACCGTGCCTGATGGTCTGTCATAATCATAAATTTTCTAATATATTCATACGCTGTGTCATTCAAGGGTAGGTGTTCCTGATTTTGTTTAAAATATCCCCACGTAACGTTTTCACCCATTGTTACTATACCAGTTGTTGGCGTAATGGTATTGGTGATTATGTTTACCAGTGTGGATTTACCTGCACCGTTTGGGCCATAAAGCCAGACCCGTTCTTTTCCACGCATTTCAAATGTTAGGTCATTGAAAACTGTTTTTTTGCCAAAGGTTTTGGATACGTTGTCGAGTCGTAACATTAATTTACTTGAATGTGTGTTGCCCTCAACATTTAATCCTTTAATTCCATACTGATCATATGCTGAAATTTCGTTTTTTGATACTTCACGATCACGCCTTTTTCGTGCGGCTCGTAGGGCTTTTCCTCGTTGTTTACCGTCTTTTATTCCGCGTGCACTTTCAATAAGAGTTTCAAGTTGAGCACGTTTTTTTTCTTGCATTTTGTATTGAAGATTTCTTTTTTCAACCCATGATACTTTTTGTTCACGGTAGTTCGAATAATTTCCTTCAAATACATGAAGCTTTTTCTCATCAATCTCAAATATTCTATTGACGCACTTATCCAAAAATCGCCTATCGTGACTGATCATAAGAATTGAAGCATCAAGAGTATTAATGAAGGTTTCTAGCCATAAAATTCCTTCTATATCAAGGTGGTTGGTGGGTTCATCCATAAGGAGTAGGGTAGGTTCATGTGCGAGCGCTTCAGCAAGTTTAAGTTTTAGTTTCTGACCTTCCGAGAGTGTACCTAGTTCTTGTGTATTGTTGGGGTGTGGGTTAAGAGAAAGACGTGAAAGGATTGCCTCAAGCCTAAATTGCTTTTTTGGGTCAGGGATTGTTGATGTTTTCCACTCACCAAAGGTTTTTACGTCACCAAAATCAAATTCTTGAGGTACAAAACCTATTCGTTCGTTTTGTAGAGAAATTGTACCCGATTCCGACTTTATGCGCTTTAGGATAAGGTTAAAGAGGGTTGATTTTCCACAACCATTGGGACCAATGAGTCCAATGACATTATGTTTGCCAATAGTTACCGAAATATCTTCGAGTAAGGTGTGGCCATTTAATTCGTAAAACAAGTTTTTGATCGATAGCATGGGGGATATTGTATCAAATGAGAGGTGAAAGTCGGTTGTTTCCGACTTTCACCTCTTGTAGTTCATCTCAGTGTCTGGGCAAGCCAGGCATTGGTTTCAAGGGCAACGAAAAACACAGGCGCCATTGTGATGAAAAAGACGATGACGTACACGACATACATCGAGAAGACCTGGAGATGGCCCATAGAGTCAAGCTTTTCTCCGAAATACAGTGTCAATTGGTAGAGAGCTGCTCCGGTTAGTGTAATCCCCACGAGCGCAGTGACAGTTGCAGAGTAGGCTAGCCAGCTATCTCCACTAGCCCACAAGTTGAGGATTCCATCCATGATACTGCCCGTCAGACAGATGAGAATCAACCAGATGAAGTTTGTCACCAAGTTTTTTCTTCCCCAAAAGTGATTTTTGATGAAAGACATGGTAAATCCTTTCTATTAATTTGAATGGTGCAAGGAGTAAAACGATACAAAACACATTATACTATGGGGTCACTATTTATCCAAATGTAATGGTTGTTAGGGAAGGGAATATTTGACGTAAAGGTGACTTTTTACTTCTGTGACGGTACGGTCACTCTTGGTGTTTGTCGCGGCGCAATGTGGGTGAATTATGGTTGTTCTGCCAGGTTTTTACGAGCTGATGCAATATGCAAAGCGTCGAGCCCAGCTTTTCTAAAATGCAAGATGCGTGCTTCTCGAATACGTTTAAAGGTGTCATCGTCCTTAATGAGTGGGTCAATATGTAGGTATCGATGGTAGTCTTTGTATTGTAGTTTTTCTTTTTCGCCGAGTTCCTGTGGGACTTTTTCAATGTCTCTAAAAGCACGTTCAAGGGTTCGCCCTTTTAAATCAATAGCTGCTTGCTCTTTGTTCCCAAATCGTGGGTGTTTCCGACGATGGAAATCCATGGAAATTTGTGATGATAATGCTTCTCCAGTGACATCATTTATATAATCGACAGAAAGGCGTATGCCGTTACGGTCAAAATTCCACGTTGCTTTAGTAACATGGACTGATTGCTCTTCGGATCCGGCGATCATTGTTGCGTTGATACCACTTATATCGGTACTATAAATCGGTTCTTGATTGGAGCCATATTCCATAAAGTCTCGCTCATCCATGTGGTCAAAGTTAGCATCGGAGGCAACACGTTCGACTGCAGACAATAATTCCAGCTCGGCAAGAGCGTTGGTAAATAGGGCGATAGCTTCGGGATCGTTTTCTTCTTGTGCCAAAGCAAGTTCTCGCGCAAAACTTTGAGATACATCAATAAATGTTTGAGCAAACCCATGCTGTAATCCCTCAACACCCGATTGGAGCTCGTATGAAAGACCAATCGTTTTGGCATTATAAATAATTTGTTCTTCAGTTGAACTTAAGTGTTCAGGGTATTTGAGTGGTCCAGTATCTTTTGTCTCGGTTGTTTGACGGAGCTTAAGTCTATCGAATAGTCTTTGGTTGAGAAGTTCATGGGCAGAGAGTTGCTTTTGATCAGTTCTAATTCCCATATTTGTATTGTACGAGATTTTACAATGTTATGCTAAAGGTTTATATAGATATATGCAACGAGTATGTTGCTTTTAAGTTGCCTTTCTATGGTAATTTGATGAGGACAACTTTATGTCGGCACGTATTTAGTTTTGTACATTTAGAATTTTATTCCATAAAGGAGTGTTGATATGCCCGAAGATCCAATTGTGATTGTTGATGGTGCAAGCATTATAAGTGCTTGTGGAGGAAACGTTCCTACCTGGGACGCAATGGTTCGTGGTCGTACTGGTGCGCGCAGAATCGAGTCTCCATTATCGAGCTTGCCCGGTGTAAACATTGCGGCGCCTGTTTTTCCCCAGGGATTGGGTAGTCATCAGAAGAGATTGTTGCAAGGAATTGAACGCAAATATGACAGGCGCTGGGGGTTAGGAAGTCAGGTTGCTGTATTAGTGGCAGACGATCTTTTTAAGCACTATCCGTTATCGTTGCTTCAAGCTTTTACAGGCCTTGAGATGGGGATTAGTTTTGGTATTGCCGAGGGTGCTGCTTCACTGCGAGAGGCTATTATTCTTGGTCTTGCTGCTAGGCAGCATGCTTTTGAAGAAGATCCTTCTAACGGAAAAAAAGCAGTTCCTGTACTAAGTTCAGTAGAGGCAATTGGCAATATGCCTGCGTTTCATGTATCCCAAGCGTTTAATCTCTATGGACCAAACATTACTTTTGCTGGTGCATGTGCGGCCGGGATTCAAGCATTATGGGGTGCGGGATCACTTCTAAAAAATGGTGAGGCGGATATTGTTGTTACCGGTGGATCAGAGGATTTGGTTTCTGGAGGAACAATACTATCTACTTTTCACCTTATGAAAGTTATGACATCCATTTTGGAGGGACAAACCGCTGCCCAAACACCAACTGCGTTTGATAAGAACTCTCGAGGGTTTGTGTTGGGGGCTGGTGGTGTTTCTATGATGGTTATGAAAAAATCTCTTGCAACTAGGTTTAATATGCCGATTGTTGCAACGGTACGAGGATTTGGACATACCAATGATGGGATTGATAGAGCTGTCCCGGATGAGAATGGAGTACAACTTGCTCGTGCAATTCGACTTGCAATCTCCCGGTCAGGTCTTACGCCAGACGACATTGATGTGGTGTTCACCCATGGTGCGGGGACGCCAGCAGGAGATGTAGCTGAAGTTGCTGCGTTACGTGATGTGTTTGCTGATTGTACTGAAGGTCCATTTATCACCGCCATTAAGCCCATTGTTGGTCATATGATGGGCGCTGCGAGTGCTGCAAGTATATGGGCTGCACAGCAATCTATTAAAACCGGGATTATTCCACCGATCGCGAATTTGACGGATCCTATTGACGATGTATTGCGGTTTGTCATGGGTTCTTCGGTCAGAACATTTGTGAAGCATGCGCTTGTTTTAGGCGTTGGGCTGGGTGGAATAAATGAGGCGGTTGTGGTGAGTGCGATATGAACCTTCCTATGCACACCTACATCATTTCAATGATGGGACGGTGGGGTATCTATAACGGATATTTGGATTTTGAGAAGGGAAGGATATTTTCTCTTCATCCTGATGCTGTTACGGTGTACCCAGGCTATTCATGGCTATACATTGCACTCGGACATGATCCAATATTAGTCTGTGTTGCCAATGAGCTGGAAGAGAGGTTTGTTCCAGGTCGTGGGAATGTTCGGTGTTTTGAACTGAAGGTTGTCTCGAGTGAGTCAACCTAAAAGAGGGTTAATAAAAGGTCGGTTGCCGTATGTGCAGCCGGCCTTTTTTTGTTAGATAATAAGTTTTGAGATGGGTCAGTATTGACACTGGAAGTGAATAGGCGTATCAAAAATGTATGCCGTCTCCGTTTCCAACTATACGTGTACCAACGCCAGAAGTTGGCGCCCAGGGTTCATTTGGCGAACTCCTCAATAGTTTTATTACCTGGGCAATTGCTATTGGTGCAATTATCACACTTTTATTTATTCTCATGGGTGGCTTCAACTACGTTACAGCTCAGGACGATGCTACGAAGGCTGAAGGCGCTAGAAAGACTATAACAAACGGTGTGATTGGGCTAATAATCATCGCCTCAGCGTTTATTATTTGGCAGTTGGTTGTTTCTATTTTAGGGCTGGATACGATTTTCGGAGGTAATGCGGGGCCAACACCAACTCCAGCAATTGCCTGTGGTGGGTACTCTGCTGGAACATGTCCAGTGTCTACGTGCGCTGTTGCAGGAGGGAATTGTATTAGTTGCGCGTCTTTGCCAAGCGATACCCAGTGTAATAATTTTTCAGCGTATTGTAGTTGGGATGCGCTGGCAGGAAATTGCAATCATAAGTAAGCCGTTAGTGGTGTTACAATCTAACCGTGATGGCAGATTCGTTAGTTGAGATCTCAAAATTATCAGATGATGCGGTAAACAAGATTGCTGCCGGTGAAGTCGTGGAACGGCCCTCATCCGTAGTTAAAGAGCTTGTAGAAAATGCGATTGATGCTGGCGCCACAAAGGTTGATGTGTACCTTGAAGAAGGTGGCAGACGCACCATTAGGGTTGTGGACAATGGTGGGGGTATTCCAAAAGATCAATTAGATCATGCGGTAACGAGGCATTTTACTTCAAAGATTTCAACCATTGATGATTTGTCAAACATACACTCATATGGATTCCGTGGAGAAGCGTTAGCCAGCATTGCATCAGTCAGTGATTTTTCGATTGCGTCCCGCGTGAAGGGAGAAGATGAAGGGTGGAAACTGGTGATAAGTGATGGATCCGAAGACCTTATTCCACACGGTATGCCAGTGGGAACTGAGGTTTCTGTACAAAATCTTTTTAAGCATATTCCTGCACGCCAAAAGTTTTTAAAACAAGATTCTACAGAGGCTTCACATGTATTGTTGTATCTCCAGCAAATTGCGCTTGTTACACCTTCAGTTGCAATTTCCCTTCACAAAGATGGAAAAAAGACGTTTTCTACCGTTGGTTCTAGTAGTTCAATAGATTTACTCGCCGCAGTTGTTGGGAAGGAGCTTGCTGAGCGAATGGTTCCTGTTGATCTTGAAGAGCCACACATCAAGGTCTCAGGGTGGGTGGGTGAGGCAGGAACGGGTATATCGTCACGGCCTAAACAGTACATTTTTGTTAACAAGCGTCCGGTGGATCATCGGTCTATTTATGCAGCGGTACAACAAGGTTATGCATCAATTATCGGTCGTCATGAAAAACCTCAGTTTGTGATTATGGTTGAGGTTCCTCCGCATATTGTTGACGTGAATGTGCACCCTCAAAAAAGAGAAGTTCGGTTTATTGAAGAGTCTTTTATTTTTCAAAAAGTAAAACAGGCTGTTGGACTTGCGGTAATGGGTCAAAGGAGCGAATCTCGTGTTGTATCAGATGATTTTTCAGGTGCAACAAGTAAAGATACTATTTCTCAGATGTCGCACCAACCATTTATTGATCAACGTGGTGCGATTGACTCATCACTGAGTTTTGGTAGAAAAGACAGTTTTATCCCGTCTTTTGGGCAAAACAAATCACGCGGGTATGGGTTTAGTGATCAACAATCGAAGCATATTCAAGATTCTGTTAAGGGACTTACCCCGATTGAGTCTTCAATTGAAACGTTTCCTACCTATCAGCTGATGAACCTTTTTATTGTTGAGGATCATGGTGAATTTATTGAAGTGTTTGACCAGCACGCAGTTCATGAACGTGTGTTGTATGAACAGTTTTCTCAACAATATATATCAAAAAAATCTACCATCAAAGCTCAACCCCTACTAACACCACGAGAAATTTCTTTAGAGCAGGTTGAGGATGGGGTTAAGAGAGAGTTATGTAATAGTTTGCGCTCAATAGGGTTTGTTTTCGATGAAAAAGATGAAGTTTTCTATGTGACAGCTATTCCAGTTTCGTTTGTTTCTATTTCTTTGGAACGTTTTATCTCGGAGGTGGCGCATGATTTACTTGTTTCAACAGAGGTTGGCGTGTCGGAGGTTAAGGAAATTGATAATCAAACACACAGGCGACTTGCAATCATGTCATGTAGGGGTGCAATTAAATCGGGGGACCCATTATCTGAGTTTGAAGTGCGTGAGCTTATTAAACAGTTTCACGCAACCCAAAACAACATGACCTGTCCACACGGAAGGCCAGTGAGGTTTCGGCTGGAAAAAGAAGAGATGATGAAGTGGTTCAAACGGTAAAGTGGTAAAAGGTATAAGGGGGAGTGAGTAGAGACCGTAAAATAGACTTGTAACTTGTAACTTGTAACTTGTAACTTGTAACTTGTAACTTGTAACTTGTAACTTGTAACTTGTAACTTGTAACTTGTAACTTGTAACTTGTAACTTGTAACTTGTAACTTGTAACTTGTAA
>Ga0210012_1001814_pt1 | contig 19637 bp, 28 predicted proteins | sample CryGeymeta201504_FD_183974 | JGI IMG/M metagenome (GOLD analysis project Ga0210012, IMG submission 183974) | Groundwater microbial communities from Crystal Geyser aquifers in Utah, USA - Crystal Geyser metaG 2015-04 (SPAdes) (version 2) | ecosystem: Environmental > Aquatic > Deep subsurface >... | reverse complement strand
CCTATGAGCAATTTTGAGTGATGTTATTTGAGTGAGAGTGAGTATGTTGGGCATTACAACTATGAGACTACAAATCAAAACCAAAGTCAAGTCTCCTAATTAGCAAAGCTGGGGGTTATGGGTATACTTTAAATTTCTGAGCTGGACTTAGATATATATCTTACTGTTTAGTCTCCTGCATATTTTTCTGGATCGTCATAAAAATGTTTTTGACAATTTTTAGAGCAAAAATAATAGGTCTTGCCCTTATGCGTTACTTTGTATTTGGTTTTTCCCGAAAGCTCCATACCACAGACTAGATCCAGATCACTGCCTTGAGTCTCAATTTGCATACCCATTTTTGATAATAATTTTTCAGTAAGTTTAGGCATATATTTCCATTTGTTTAATGCTAACTGATAGGTTAGTTCGTAATAACCGAATTAGATTTACCAATCTCTTCCAACACTTTTTTCGATTCGTCATCAATATCCTTGTATGAAATCCAGATACCACCATGTTCCATACTGTGAACACCGGCTTTGTCATCAATTTCCTTGTCATAAACACCCCAATTTTCCGCTTGAGCTAAATGATCACCCGATGTGGGTGGATTGGTTTGGTACTCAACACTGGTTCCAGCTGACACATGATCACGGCCTTCAATAGGGATCTCTTCTACTTTATCGTCCAGAGAAACAGCCTTGACTTCTTGCTCAAATTGAACTTGTTCTGGAGTTTTCTTAACTAGCTGGGCAAATCCAATAACTCCAGCGATCAAGACAATAATTATTATTCCCCAGTTACGAACATTCTTAACTAAGCCGCTTTTTCGTTCCCGTTCCCGTCTTAATTCTTTAAGCTTTTTTTTGCGCTCATGTTTTGGAAGCTGATTCCATTCTTCGGGATAATCCATAATTATTTGGCTCCTTTTCTTGGTACTCCACAAACAAGGGGGTCATTTATTTTCTTAATAGTTACATGAATTGCGAATAATAAAATCGCTATTCCCAGTAGGCCGAACTCCTGACCTCTAAAGGGAAGAAATCCTAACACAGCAGTAGCTGAACCAAAACCAATCAGTGAAGTCAAAACGACTGATCCACAAGACGCACAACCCACCCCCAACATACTGGTGGCTATTCCCAAAGTAGACACGCCCATTGTTTGTTGAATTCGGGCGGTCTGTTTAAAGTAAAAAGCTAACAAACTCACCTATATTCCCGCCAATCCGGCGCTGGTAAAAGTAATCAGTCGGGATAAGGGACTAAAGTTGGTTTGCAAAGAACCAAGTAAACTCGTTATGAGATTCGTTTTTTGCCACAGACTCATGGTCGCACTGGTCATGGTCTGTGTGATCAAATGTAGATTCGGTAGCCAAGCAGCAAAAGCAATTACAACCAATGCAACTCCTACTGCCACAGCCAAATATTTTGGTTGAGCGATTATCTTTACCACTGTCATGGTTATTGAAGTAGCGGATCAATGATGGCTTGGAAAGCGGCGTATGGCTGCGCTCCCACTACCAGGTCACCGTCTATTTCTCCGTTTGAAGTTGTTTTGCCGATTACGAATGTCGGTGTACCAGAGGCGCCTGTGGCTGTACCATCGGCTATGTCCTTTTTAACTTCATCAGTTTGAGCCGGATCAGCCAGACAGGTGGTAAACTTGCCTGTGTTTAATCCCAAGTCTTTAGCAATCGTTTGTATCTTCTCATCATTTAGCCCGTTGCCATTTGAGATTGTTCGCTTAAAAATCTCATCGTGAAATTCAAAATACTTTTTATCTCCGCCTTGTTCTCTGGCACAATTAGCAGCCACCGCTTCTTTTGTAGCCATTGGGTCATGGAAGGACAATGGAAAATCTCTGTAAACAATTTTTACCTTGCCGGTATCAACATAATTCTTGACTAATTGAGGAAACGTTTCGTCAAAGTGGCGCTTACAAAACGGACACTCGTAATCGGAAATCTCGATAATTGTAACTGAAGCGTTTTTATCACCCAAGACCGGATCATCATCTATGGAAGCTACACCTTTAGTTGGTTGCTGAGGTGCTTGGGGCTGGGCAACTGCGGCCAGCGGCTGATTGTTAATTGAACCCTGGGTGGCAACACCGCCTTTCTCCAGCATCTGAACTTTAGTGTAAAGAGAACCGACCAAGAAAGCGGAAACTACCAAAGCAACTGTTAAGATTGGCACTAATTTTCCTGAAAATGGATTTGCTTTGGCTTTTATTGTTTCGCTCATATAATTTCCTTATTTTTGATAATGCTTTTAACTATCTCCTACAACTGTAGGAGATTATTTACTTATTGTCAATGGTGAAGATGAAAGCGAAAAAGAAGCAGGTGCGAATGGGGTGAATGTAGGCCTGTCTACACTTAGCTGATCAGAACAATCTTTGTTTTGACACTTCTGCCCAATCCGACAAAGTGCACTAGTACCTTCATGAAAACTGGCAGCAATTTGACTCGGTTGAATTAAAGCCAAACCAATCATTACGGTAACACTGAATAGACTAAGACAAACACGCATCATATCAACTTTGTCTAAAGATACAGGTTGGGACAGCAGAAATGCGACTCTATTTTCAATAGGAGAGGTGGCAAAGTGAGGAATAACACCACCAGCATATTGTAGATTTAATGCCAATGATCCACACAAATGATCCCGAGTTTTTTGCTTGTTAATTACATACGAGTCGGCAGTTAATTCAAACTCTATTTTTAACTGTTGTGCCAAATATTCTATGATTGGAATGAAGAAAAACAAGGAACTAATCAGTCGGGAAATCAGAAGCCAGAATAAGTGACGGTTTTGAAGATGATAGAGTTCGTGCAATATTACCGCCTCCAGTTGTTTACGAGACGCTTTTTGAATAAGCGAAGTAGAAACAACAATGCAAGGCTGAAACAGTCCGATTGTGTAAGCAGTTGGTTTACCTTCAACAATTGAAATGGAAACATTTTGAAGATGTTGTTCTTGTATCACATCGGATAATTTTTCTGGAATCCTGTCTGCTTTCAGAAGTTTGCCACTCAATCGTTTGTGTGAAAGAATAAATCCGACGGCTTGTATAACGGTTAAACCGACACCAATAACCGTTATGAGCAAAATGAGAGACGACAGCACTCCGTCAGGATTAAAGTGAACGTGCTCACTGACATTTTTCAACACCTCGCCACAAACTGTAATAAAAAACTGAGGATGGAGGGTGGCTTTGGTCGCGATCAGATAAATTCCTAGGATGAGAGCCGAACTGGATAAAGCAACAAAAGATACTGGTAAAATATAAGTTCTTTTTTTCATTTATTTTGTAATTTTTTAATTAACTTCTGACGAGTCTCATCCGAAATACTATCCAGACCATCTACAAAAGCGATCAACGCATCTTCTCCAAACTGGCTCGTGAAGCCATCCATTGACTGGCTGACAATTGATTGCAAAACACTTTTTCTTTTTACCATCGGTTTGTAAACGTGAGTTTTCCCCTGAAGCGTTCGTTTAAGTAAATCCTTGTTAACCAATCGCGTCATGACGGTTTGGATGGTGTTATATGCAATCTCTTTGTCCTCATTAAGGCATTCTACAATGTCCCTGGCTGTGCAAGTTTTTTTCTGCCAAACGCACTTCATCACTTTCTGTTCTAATGGTCCTAAGGAGACGGTTTTCATACCTACAAGTGTAGGACTTTGCCGTTAATTATTCAATGGTAATTAAGACTTATTTTGTATATCATCACAAACTGACACAAAGTTTATTGCGAACTATTTTCCTCTTCACTAGACAGTAGCTATTAGGAAGTAAAGCCTAACGAAACAATCGGGGCTGTGACTTTTGAATATACGCCAGCTATGCGTGTGTTTAGAAGTTGCAGCCCTTTTTAGTTGGTTTCTTAAATAACCAAACCTGAAATAAAAATGAAAACACTTAATCAGAACATACATCCAGCTACTCTTCTCCCTATCGGAGCGATCACTGAAACTACAGCAGGTGCTACAGTCGATACATATCTCTCCGACCGACCAGCCTACGACTCCGGACTTATCGATATCGCCATAGGTGATTTGGGTGATCAAACTTCAACCAAAGTGAAAATTGAGGAGTCTGATGCGTCTGATTTTTCAAGCGGAGTGAGTGTAGCAAATGGCGGTGAAGAAATAACAGCATCAGCCGACACAGGCTACAAGATACAGATTGAACGCAAAAAAAGATATTTGCGAGCAGTGATAACCATTACTGCTGGATCAGCACCATCAGCAGAAGCAAGTGCCGCCAACCAACCAAATGAGGCACAAATGTGGGACAAGGTTGATTCTCTGTTCACTGTGGCCCGCAATACTTTTTTCCAAGGCAACTCAACTTTCCTGGAAGTTCTCGAAAGTTTGATCGCTACCCTGCAAGACATGAAGGAAAACGAAGTCCGCCCCCTAGGTGGTTTAGGAACTCCCTGTGTAGACAGTGGTAAAAGAAGTAAAATACTGAGGATGGGGTTACTGATAATTGGCAAAAGAATCAATGCCCATATGTTCTTTAAGAGATTGGAGCTGAAAGAAAAGATCTGGTGTGATATAGTCGCCCAGGCTAAAGTGGTTCGAGCCAATTACGGTCACCCGCTCACAATTCTTGTAAGATAGTATACTTTTAGATATGGTCAAAGTTGTGATGCTATTGATTCTGCTGGCTGTACTCACTTTGGGCATTATCTGGGTCTCCGAAAAATCTCCACCCAAGGACCCAACAGATGAGCTCCTGGTCTCCAATTCTCTCACATTCCCACAGCCGGAAACCTTGGGTGTCTCCACTATGCTTGCCACTAGATCCTCAAGCTGGAAACAATTTACTGACGATGGGATGGGCTTTAGGATTAAATATCCGGATGGCATTACAGCAAAAAAAGAAAACAGCGGCTCTCTCTCAATAGCCAAAGATAGATTGTCTATCATTATTTCCAGTGAAATACTATCGGGCAAGGATACGATTAATACTATTGCCGAGCAAGACATTGACCAAAAAATGAATAAACTGGGGGACAAGTTTAAGTTGCTAGAAACAATCTCCCCTGTATCTATCGGCTCGAACACCGGTGTTACCTACACTGCATCAGAAGACTCTAAAGAAATTACTTATTTTTATGTTCCGGTAAAGACTGGGTACTTGCTAATCACCAACTCAACGGATATTTACGACGATAAATTAATTTCCACTTCAGACGACATTATCTATTCATTGGAGTTACTCTAGAAGCTTGATTTTAGTTTACAATAGTCCGCGTGCCACCCTTTCCATATCAGGTTATTCGTTCCAAAAAATTAACCACCGGCACCACTATTAGCGTGCATCCGGAAAAGGGTGTAATAGTCCGCGCTCCCTTTTGGCTACCTGCCTTCGCCATTCAAAAGTTTGTTGACGAAAAAAGGTCCTGGATTGTTCGGGCACTTGAAAGATCCAAACCATCTGTCCCGGTCAAAAAATATTTGGCTGGTGAGAAGCATCTGTATTTTGGTCGAGAGTATCCACTAAAAATAAATCTTTTCAACCTGCCTGTTAGAACCTCAGTGGAGTTGGCCGAAAATTCCCTCTTAGTAAGTCTTTTTCAGGGGCATGCAGAAGAACAGAAAGGTTTGGAAATAAAAGAAGGTCTTTTGCGTTGGTATCTGGAAACCGGCATTTCGGTGATTACCGAAAAGGTCAATTTGTATTCTAAAAAAATTGGCGTTGACTATAGCCGTATCGATATCAAGAAGGTTTCCTCTATCTGGGGAAGCTGTTCGCCAAGCAACAGGCTATGTTTCAATCGGAAACTAATCATGGCTCCACACGAAGTAGTGGATTATGTGGTCATTCACGAGGTTTGTCATCTGGTTCATCGGAACCACAGTAGTCGTTTCTGGGGGCTTGTCGCCAAGCTTGATCCAAAATACAAGGAACATCGTCGTTGGCTATATCGAAACCATTCATTACTCTCAATATAATATGCCTATAGATTTTAACAAAGGTTCTCAAAAAGTCCTTTACCTACTGGAAAATAGCGCGGAAAACATCTTCTTAACCGGAAATGCCGGCACAGGCAAATCAACCTTATTAGATCATTTCCGTAATCATACGGACAAAAACGTAGCTGTAGTAGCTCCGACCGGTGTGGCCGCTCTAAACGTAAAAGGTGAAACAATCCACTCATTTTTTGGGTTTCCCCCAAGTATCACACCGGAAAAGGCCATCCTAGAAGCCAAACACTCAAAAAAAGCAAAAATCTATAACAATCTTGATGTCTTGATCATTGACGAAATATCCATGGTCAGAGCCGATCTCTTGGACAGTATCGATTCGTTTTTAAGGACAATCAGAAAGAAATCAGGAGTTTTTGGAGGGGTTCGGATAATCATGGTGGGAGATCTACATCAGTTACCTCCGGTGGTTACCAGTCAAGAGAAGCAAGCTCTGGAAAGTATCTACGAAACCCCCTACTTCTTTTCCTCCAAGGTTTTTAACAGGCTTTTTGGGGGTTTATATTCTCAGCTAAAATTTATCGAGCTTCAAACTATATACCGTCAGTCGGAAAAAAGATTCATCGACATTCTTAATCGAATAAGAAACAATCGGGCTACTTCAGATGATCTGGAAGTCATCAACAATCATTTAATCAGTGAGAGTGACTCCATCGAAAGTTATATAATTTTGACCACTATCAACGAACAGGCTGATAGGATCAATCAAGCGAGACTTGATGAAATAGAAGGCCCCGTCTATACATTTCACGCTGTCCGATCCGGGGATTTTCCCCCTCAGCAGGCTCCCGCGGCCGACACTGTTTTACTTAAGACCGGTGCCAGAGTAATGCTCCTAAACAACGACACTCAAGATCGTTGGGTCAATGGCACTATTGGCACTCTTTTTAGGGCTGAATCCGGATTTGCGTATGTCAAGCTGGATGGGGGCGGGATAGAGAAAATCGAACCGGTAACCTGGACTGCGTACAAAACCTCTTTTAATCAGGATACTGCCATTCTGGAAACAAAAGAGGCCGGTAGCTTTAAACAAATGCCTATACGTCTAGCCTGGGCCATAACTATTCACAAAAGCCAAGGAAAAACATTTGAAAAAGTTGTTATCGATCTTGGGTACGGGGCTTTTGCACATGGACAAACCTATGTTGCCTTGAGTCGCTGTACCACCATGTCCGGGCTAAGATTGATCAGGCCACTCACGCAACAATCCATAATTATGGATATGCGTGTATTGGAATTTTTGGATCGTCTTAGGCAATCGGTTGTGCAACTCTAACCTTTTTTGTCAGCCGTACTTTATGATGATACTAACCCATGAAATTCGAGAAATCAAATAAACCAACCAATATATTAAACATTATTCTTATCGGGATTATTCTGGTTTTTGTCCTATTTGGTTTGTTAGCTCACAAATATGCTTATTTTGGATTTGATCTGGTCATCAGCCGTTATTTACAAAGTTTTCACAATCCGATCTTTTCCGCATCGATGATTCTTGTGAGTAGATTGGGGGACTCTTATGGCCTGGAAATGATTGTGGTTCTGGTAATGTCATTACTCTTTTTTGTCGGATTAAAAGCAGAGGCTATCAAAACTCTCTTGCTCATTCCAGTCAGCGTCACAGCAGGCAGTCTCGCCAAAAGTATTGTCAACCGTCCGCGGCCTGACGCAGAACTCGTCTACATCCAAGAAGTGTTCCGAGATAAGAGTTTTCCCAGTCTGCATGTTCTTACGTTTACTATGTTTTTTGGTTACCTGCTTTTTTTGGCTATATATAAAGTCAGAACCAAATGGCTCAAACTAGCTATTTCCTTGTCTGCGACCATCTTGATTCTGACAATCGGAATCTCTAGAATTTATCTCGGAGCTCATTGGGTAAGTGATGTTGTGGGAGGTTACTTGCTCGGTTCCGCTTTTTTGATTCTGGCAATTATATTAAGCCGTTAAGTATCAAATTAAATACAATGGCAAGAGATAAATATTCAGCGGTTTGGATTTCTCATTCCTCGATTAACGATTTTCTTCAGTGTCCCCGAGCGTACTTTCTGAAAAATATTTACAAAGATCGTAGTACTGGAAACAAAATTCAAATAATTACCCCTTCCTTGTCTCTTGGCTCTACCATTCATGAGGTTATTGAATCCTTATCTACTATCCCCACAGACACTCGGTTCAATAATTCTTTGGTCTTGAAGTTTGATCAAATTTGGGAAAATTATTCCGGTAAAAAAGGTGGTTTTAAGGACCTAGCCGAAGAACACAAATACAAGGAACGAGGCAAGACCATGCTTAGGCGCGTTATGGACCATCCCGGTCCATTGTCCAATCTAGCGGTCAAGATCAAGGAAAATTTACCATATTTCTGGTTATCCGAGGAGGAAAATATTATTCTTTGCGGTAAAATCGACTGGCTCGAGTATCTAAAGGGTGAAGACAGTATCCACATCATCGATTTCAAAACGAGTAAAAAAGAAGAGACAAATGAGTCACTTCAGCTCCCCATTTACCACTTATTGGTCGCAAGGTGTCAAAAGAGGCCCGTTTCCAAGGCCAGCTATTGGTATTTAGACTTCTCCGATACGCCCAAAGAACAGTTTTTACCAGACGTCCTCACCACCGAATCAAAATTATTGGAAATTGGCCGAAAAATCAAATTGGCCAGAAAACTAGAAATGTTTGATTGTCCAGACGGCAGAGGCGGTTGTCCGCATTGTTTTCAACTTGAGTCGATAATTAGGGGGGCAGGGGAGATGGTCGGTGAGATGGGTCACCGCAACACCTACATTCTCGAGAAAGAAATTATTCCGGAAATTGAAGACACCGAAGACAGCTTTATAATATAAGCTAAGCACTAACAACTTCTCACCAATAGCCTCAGTACGCCGCAATGGCCACCACAAAAGTATCTTGGGAATATAGACAGCCCCAGACATATTCCCCACCAGCCAAAAGTGCCCTGTGACCTAGGGTATTTTCCCAAGCCTTTATTGTTTCCAGAGGTGTCGAATAACCTTGAGCCAAAAATTCACTTAAATTATATTTTTCGGAGATCCATTTCAAATCGGATCGATCCAATACCGGGACAAAACCGGCATGCCCGTCAAGTTTACCCAGCTCCAGTAGCTCATTTAATCTAATCGAAGCGATAGTACAAAGCTCATCCTTTTGCCTCAACGGGTTCACGCCAAGTTCAACCCGTCTTTTGTTTACCAGGTTCCATATATCTGGGCCAACCCAAGTGAGTTTTTTTGATGGCGGTACTATCTTGCGTAGTGACACTAATATCACATAGACACTCACCTTATCCTGGCTATTTTTGATGGCAATACCGGCTTCTCGGAAATCGGGATGCAACAATGTCCCTTTGGGAATATCGCTTGCAAGCCAGTCTATCACCGGATCATTGGATTTAAAAAAATCGATCAGCAGCAAATCACCAATCAAATTTGCATCATATCCAGCATTTTTTATGGCGACTTCGCGAGTCAATCCTGTTGTTTTACCTTCATAGTCATTTTCTGTGAGGATAACCGACAATCTACTCAGTGCTGCCTGATTCAGTTTGTCACTAACTTTAACTTTAGAAAATCCGGACCGTTCTCTAGCAATATTTATTCTAGTGAGTACTTCGTTGATTGACCAGTTCGGTAAGAAGGGTGTTTGGTTTCTTTCCACATAAATACTCCGATTAGTCAAGTCAATTCCGTAATTTTTTAGGGGAATTGTTTTTAATCCGTAAATAATGATTCCAATTCCCGCGCCCCACAATATTAACTTCAAAAATGTTTTCACTTAATCCAGTATAAAATATGTTCATCGTTTTTGCTTTGGATACGACAATTCCTTTGACGTAATATAATATAATTATGAACATAATCTTTAATCCTCAAAAATTATTATTAAGCGATCGTTTCAAACAAAGAATCCAAACCAAGTTCGATCAGGGTCTCGGAAAACTCTTAAAAAACTATCAAGAGGATTTAAAGGTTGCTTCACTAGCCATCGAAAAGGTTACCAGATCGGGATACGAAATTAAGTTTGACATGAACTTACCCGGTTGCCCGATCAATATCAGAGATACACACCGTGTTCTTATGGATGGCGTTATTCGAGTCAGAAATCAAGCCAGAAGGCAAATAAAGAAGTCAATTGAAAAAATGCGCGGCTATTGAGACCGTTCCCTCTTCTTTATATCTTGCACCTTATTCCTTAACAAACACGACCTTTCTGATCCAGCCCTCATGATTGACAAATTTCATTTCTTCAATTAGTTCACTCAAGGCAACAACCATGATTGTTCCATACCGATCGAACATCGCACCCCAAGATATTTGGGCACATTCTTTTTCTGGTACTGTGAACATTTTTCAGCCTCTCCTGCAAACTAGCCATCTATTTTTCTAAAGATATTGCTCGAACCGGGCAAACTTCTATAGTCATTTTTATTGCTTCCAGTATCTCTGTAGATCTAAGGTCAGTCGTCGCGATCGGCTCAGAGATACCATCTTTCAGCACAAAGGCCTTCTCGGCAATATCTACACATACGCCGCAACCGATACATTTTTTTTGGTCAACTTTTACTTTCATTTCTATATTTTACAACCACACGTCACTGCTACCCGAAGGGGTAATCTCATTTCACCGTCATAGCAAGGAGTGTATTCGCGACGCGGCAATCTATATAATCGAACCATGACAAATCAAATAAAATGCCCCAAGTGTGGAGAAGAAATCGAAGTCTCCAAAGCTCTCAGTGCCACTGTTAGAGAACAAGTAGAAAAAAGACTAACAGAAAAAATATTTAAGGAAGCCGAATTAAAATTTAAATTTGAGGCTGCTGAAGAATCAAAGGTTCTAAAAGAAGAGCTGGTTTTCAAATCCAAGAAATTGGACGAGGCTCGTGAAGCCGAACGTTTCTTGAGGCAGGATAAATTAAAGCTTGAAGATGAGAAAAGAACCTTCGAACTGGAAAAACAAAAACAAATGGATATTGAGAGAGAAAAAATTCGTCAGCAAACCCTACTGGAGGCAAGCGATACCCATCGTCTAAAAGATCTGGAAAAAGAAAAGATTATTAACGATCTCAAGAAATCTTTGGACGATGCTCAGCTGAAAGCTTCTCAAAGTTCACAACAGTTACAAGGCGAAGTCCAAGAGCTGGATCTGGAAAGCTATCTGCAAACTTCCTTTCCCCGCGATGAAATTAACCCCGTCGGCAAAGGAGTTCGTGGTGCGGATATTAGTCAGATTGTCCGAACCAATTTGGGAACCATATGCGGTGTCATACTTTGGGAATCCAAGAGAACTAAAGCTTGGGTTGATGATTGGGCGGTGAAACTTAAGGATGATCTCCGTGCCTCCAAAGCCAATGTCCCGGTGATTATTTCCTCTGTCCTACCAAAAGAAATCAAGTCAGGATTTGGCTTCTTTCAGGGAGTTTGGGTCGCGGAACCAAGATATATTCAGCCATTAGCTGAGATCCTCCGGAAAAATTTGATCGATGTGGCCAGAGAAAAGCATAATGGACAAGATCGCGGTACGAAAGCCGATATGATTTACACCTATCTCACGAGCGACGCCTTCGTTCAGCAAATCCAAAGCATTATCGAAGTCCACCAAAACATGCAACTCCAGATTCAAAAAGAGAGAGCCGCCTTTGAAAAAATCTGGAAGGAGAGAGAGGCCCAAGCCGCCAGAATTATTATGAGTACCGCCGGCATCTACGGCAGCATTCAAGGTGTCGCTGGCCAGTCCATGCCCCCCGTCAAAGGTCTAGACCTCTTAGAGGGGTAACGGCTTGTGCTAACATGAGCCATGTACTACAAGAAATCCAGAGGTGTTTTTGATCCCCAGTCCAAAGAGCCTTTCAAAATTAGCCGTTCCAAGATTGAGCTGTATACTCAGTGCCCGCGTTGTTTCTACATGGACGTTCGTCTCGGTTTGTCACGCCCATCTACACCACCCTACACCTTAAATTCTGCCGTCGACAACTTACTAAAAAACGAATTCGATCTTCTTCGCAAAAAAGGTGAGAAACATGAGCTGATGGAAAAATACGCTATAGACGCTATTCCTTTTAGTCATCCAGATTTGCCCCAATGGCGCGGTGAAGTCACCGCCTTTGAAGGAGCCTTGGTCATGGATGAAAAATCGAATCTTCTGATAAACGGTCTAGTCGACGATGTGTGGCAAGACAGTCAGGGTAATTTGGTGATGGTGGATTACAAGTCAACCAGTTCAGCCAAAGCCCCGTCTCTTGATGATGAGTGGAAACAATCTTATAAGAGACAGATCGAGGTCTACCAGTGGATTTTTCGCAAGCTCGGCTTTTCGGTATCCAAGCTCGGCTATTTCGTCTTCGCCAACGCGATGAAGAATCTGCCCAAATTCGACGGTAAACTGGAGTTTGAGATGTCAATACTCCCCTATGAAGGTAATCCGGACTGGGTCGAGCTAACTCTTTTGCAAATTCGCGAGCTTCTGAATTCAGATATCATCCCGGCTCCCGCTCACGAGTGTGAGTATTGTGCTTACAAACAGCAATCAGTCCAAATAGTTAAATTTCTCAAAGAGAAGCAACAGCTCTCCCTTCCAGGCTGACAATTCTCTTTTCATGCTCGTCAATCCTCTCTGAGTGATGATCTGTAACGTTATCTAGCTTCTTCTCGATCCTGAAGGTGTTATTTTCAACAATATTGATTTTCTTGGTCAGCCTCTCTTCCATTTTCGACATGTCGACTCTCACATCCTCCACCACACCATCGATTGCTCTTGCAATCACCTGTTCAAAGAATACCATCATTCTCTCATCCATGAGTTTACTAATCTTCTCCATCATCTTCTCATCTCTAGTATTGGCAATTCTTTCTAGTTGACTCAGGTCCTTTTTTGTAAGTGCCATGATACCATCATACCTCAAACATTTTCCTCAACAATCCGTCATTGCGAGACCCGCCATGGCGGGCCGTGGCAATCTCACTCCACCGTCATCCTCGCGAATGCGGGGATCCATCTGGGATAATAACACCATGAATATTTCCGACTTCCACTTCGAACTGCCAGAAGAACTAATTGGTCAGCAAGCTATCGAACCACGTGACTCCTGTAGGTTATTAGTCGTGAATCGGTCAGATCAAAGCCTGAACCACCATATCTTTCGTGACCTGGTCGATCTTTTGGATGATCAGTGTGTTTTGGTACTCAACGATACCAAAGTCTTTCCGGCCAGACTTTTCGGCACCAAAGAAACCGGTGGAAAGATTGAGATTCTTCTGCTCAAGCAAACTTCTTTGGATACGTTTGAATGTATCGCTCGTGGAAAACTACAAGTTAATCAAAGATTGGTTTTTGGCCCATCCTTAACCTGCACCATTCAAAGTAAAGAGGTAACGGGAGAGATTCACATTAGGTTCAATTTTTCCGGTCTCGACCTTATAGCCAAAATTGATGAACTCGGAAAAACACCCTTACCCCCATATATCCATTCTGATTCCAAAGAAGCAGAACTGAGGGAACAATATCAAACAGTCTATGCCAGAGAAAAGGGGAGTGCCGCCGCTCCGACCGCTGGCCTCCATTTCACCCCCGAACTCCTGAACAGTCTACAAGAAAGGGGGGTGCAGATCGAAAAACTCACTCTCCACGTCGGTCTGGGTACTTTCAAGCCGGTCACGGAGGAACAGGTGGCAAATAAAATACTTCACTCCGAATCGTTTACGCTTTCATCGGACGTGGCAGACAGGTTAAATATTGCCAAGAAATCAGGCAAGAAGATTATTGCCGTAGGTACAACATCCTGTCGAGTGCTGGAAACACTCTTCGACGAGTCGGGAAATCTTTCAGGCGGGGCAGGGGAGACCCATATTTTTTTCCAGCCAGGATATCGATTTAAATTCATTGATGGGATGATCACCAACTTTCATTTGCCTAGCACGAGCCTATTAATGCTTGTCAGCGCTCTGGTAAGTTTTCCGAACTCCCCCATCCACTTCACTAATTTTTATGACTCTCTCATGGGTCAAGCTTATGCGGAGGCTATCAAAAGCAAATACAAATTCTTCAGCTTCGGCGACTCCATGTTAATTGTCTAAAAAATATTCTTTATCTTGAGTTCTCGAGTTCTTGATTCCTTGAGTCCTTTCTCATCTTCTCCCTCATTTGTTCCACCAGACGCACCATGAAACGTACATTGTGAATGGAGGCTAGTCGATAGTAGGTTAGCTCCTTTGATTTATAGAGATGATTTAAGTATCCGCGAGTGTATCTCGATTGACAGGTATAGCAATCACAGCCCTCCATAATAGGAGATTTATCCTTGATGAATTGTGCATTGCCGATATTAAGTCTGCCGTTAGAAAACTCACTTTCGAATTTCTCGCCACGAATCTCGCCATGATAGAGAGCCCCGTTTCTAGCCAGCCTCATGGGTGCCACACAATCAAACATATCAATGCCACACTTGATAATATCCACAATATTTTGTGGATCCCGCCCTAAACCCATGGTGTAAATCGGTTTATCCTTTGGTAACAGATGTTTGATCCATCCGATCACTTCTTGTGTCGCTTCCATGTTATATCCTATGGTCTCTCCTCCAAGAGCTACGCCACTAAAGGGCATTGAAGAAATAAATTTAGCCGCTTCCTCTCTCATTTTTCTATCGGTACTTCCTTGAATAATGCCAAATAGTGCCTGGTCGGCACCTTGAGTACTTTTCTTTCCATTCTCCTCCCATCTTTTGACGCATCTTTCTGCCCAGTGGTGGGTTCTGTCCAGCGCTTGTCTGACGTATGTTTTTTCAATTTCGTCAGGGGTGCATTCATCAAATGCCATGATAATATCGGCCCCCAAATCCCTTTGAATGTCCATCGATTTTTCTGGTGTGAATCTGTGCATTTGTCCGTCAAGATGAGATTTGAAGATTACCCCGTCCTCGTCGATTTTGGATAGAGTTTCACCCTTGACCCCAAGACCCAAGGAAAATACTTGGAAACCCCCGCTATCGGTGAGCATCGGTCCGTTCCAATTCATAAACTTCTGGACCCCACCCATCTCAGACACAGTCTTTTCTCCAGGTCGTAAATATAGATGGTAGGTATTGGCAAGAACAATCTCGGCTTTTGTAGCACGGATATCATCTCCATCCAGCGCCTTCACTGTTGCGGCCGTACCTACCGGCATAAACACCGGTGTCTGAACCTCTCCATGATCGGTGATAATTACTCCAGTTTTATCTAGGTTTTTGGTAAATTTGAATGGCATGAACATGTATCTGTGGGACTCCCTCGAGTTACGATCTGCTGATCGTCCTCTCGGACCCGACTCGGCAAGATCGTTACGAGCTTGCCTCCGTCATTCTCGTCCCACCTAATAATCAAAATACACATTTTCCCCAAAGGGGAAATATGTCTTTAGAGCCGGGGGTGGGACTCGAACCCACTACCTGCGGTTTACGATACCGCCGCTCTACCTGCTGAGCTACCCCGGCAACATCCACTATTTTACCTGAAATACTATCCGGTTTTGGCAGAGTGTTAAAATACAGCATACTTTGACAAATCGGAGGTCAAATAGCTACGTACGTCATTTATCAAGGGAAAATGTATGCCCGAGCCAACTTCAACTCACATGATGGAGGAGATACTTACGATTACGAAAAATCAATAGGTGGTCTATCTTCCGAATAGATGAATCACAAACGTGCAGGAAATAATTCTCAGGCACGTTTTTAGTGCCTTAGTACTATTTATTATTTCTCTAAAGCGGGAATTGAAATTTTTACTCCTGCATAGATTAGATCAGGATTTGCAAAAACCTTTCTGTTGGCCCAGTAGATTTTAGTCCATTTGAAACCATCACCATAAGTACGAACCGCCAACTTCCAATACGAATCACCCTTTTGAGTAGTATATTCTCCTGCCTCAATGGGTTTACCTGCAGTATTGACTTCCGATTTAATCACGTCACCTTTGTCTGAAATGGCAATCTCCTTCTTGGTCTCAACTACGGTAATCTTTTTTGCTTCTACCTTTGGAATCTTAAGCTCCATCCCCGCAACAATCACCCCTTTTCCGAAAATTTTGTTTTCTTTCATGATGTCAACGTAGTTGTATCCAGACTTGTAGTATTTTTCTGAGATATGCCAAAGATCATCCCCCTTTACGACCTTATAGGTAGTTAAAAATTTATCATTAATTGATTCATCCTTCTTTTCTGTGGTTGCCGGTTGCTGTTCATTTAGTAGGATTCCTTGCCAGGTTTTCAGGTTTGCGGTCTTAAAATAGTTAAAAATCAATCCTGCAATAACCACTATCACCACTACTCCCATCAGCGTACTGATGGCATTCTCATTCATTTTGAAGAATTTTAGGATATTTTTAATACGTTTTTCCGTACTCTGTCCTTTTTTCATATCTCAATCTTATATAAAGACTTATGAATGTCAATAGGTAAATCTCAGGCGAACATTTTCTATTGCGAGGCTTGGTGGACGATGTGAGAACTTATTTGAATGGTGGATTACTAGCAATTGAGTAACCGTAGCGTGTAAGTTCCTCAACTCGATATAATATATCGCTCATTTTGAACTCAACTGCTTTTACAGTTTGTTTGTCGATCTTTTTGTCTAATTCTTTACCTGAAGTCACCCTTGGGAGAACATACCTTCGATTTCTTTTATCCTTAATCCAAGAAGTATAAGCAAAAATGCTATCATGAAACGCTTTTGAAAAAAGTTGATCTAGCCCTTTATCTTGTGCGGCTTTTTGTATTCTTTCTACTTCTTTCTTTATGGCGTAAGCCTCAGTTCCTTCTCTTGGTTCTCCCCACATATTTCTTATTCTATGACTTTATATGACTCTATTGGGTAAATAACCAACTCCGCTTATACACTGAACCAGCAATAGTCTTTTGGTCGAACTTAATATGTTCAAATCCTGCATAACCACAAAATTTGACTTAGTGATCAAACTAAACTATTCTGAATATGATGTCTATATCCTTATCAAAAGTCGTTAAATTCGACATTAGCAAGCATCTTCCAACATCCTCCGCAGAAAAAACCAATGATTTGTTTTTTGCCCTTGTCGCTCTACACATGGCTGATATGGAGGATAAGGTACTGACGAAATTAACTTTACAAAAAGCCCTATATTCAACAACACAATTACTATCTGAAAAAGGCTATAACTTCTTTAACACGCATTTTTACGTAAACACGTTGGGGCCTTTCAGCAACCTCTTCTACAAATATTTGGAGGAACTTCAAAACGCAAATTTAATAGAAATAGACAAAAGAGATATTTTCCTTACCCCAAAAGGTAACAGGGTGACTTCTGAAATTATCGACGAGCTCTCAGAAAATAGAGAATTTCAAGAAGTTTTTAAAGTTCTAAACTCAAAAGTTACAGCATATGCAGACAATCCAAACCTAAGCATCACCGAAACACATTCACAACTAATCATTGATACTACAGATTCAAATAAACAGAAATCAATAAATGATCTAATTATAGAAATTGATCCCACAGCACCGTTCGAAAAAAACTCCCAGTTCAAATATATTGAACTTGTAAACGAAAACAAATCCGAGGAAATCAAAGTGCCACCAAAAATTCTAAATGAATTAGATAGTATTCTTGCTAAAGTTGAAGATACTGACTATGAAGAGGCAGGTGACATTAGATTCCTGTTCAACTAATCTACATGTCGGTTCCGACTCGTCTCTTAACAAACAATGCCTTCGTAAAAAAATTCCTCACATATATTAAGTTTTATCCTATTCGTTACAAAGATCCGAAAGAATTATTAGAGAATGCATTCGAAGAACTTGAGAGTTCGGTAATGAAAGCAGATAGTCTATTAGATCTAGAACCAATATGTAACGAAGCGAAAATAACAACAAAACACTCAAACCCAGAAAATCTATGTCAGCTAGAAGTTCAAGGGGAAAGGGGACTGTATCTTATCTACGAACCGCTTAAATTTACCGATTTGAATAGGATTGATGGGAAAATTGCACTATTGTACGATCTCATCCATCTTTAGTATCTCATAATATATCAATTAGCCACATACGGGGTAATAATTTTGCCCTATTGGGGGTATTCGGGAATGAAAAAAGAGAGGTATTTGATTTTTGAATTGTTTGAGTTCATACAGTTCCCCTTGTGCTTTCAACCGAAGTACTTCGATTTGTTCTGGCTTGGAAGCACCACCAACATGTTTGATTAGAATAAATTTTCCATTTTCCTTTTTACCAATTTGAAAACAAACAGAACCTCGGGTTTTAATTCTTCGAACATACATTATGGCCTATTCTATCAGTTTCAGTGACCCAAATTTAGCTCTAAAAGGGCACTTTTGAACCTAAATATTTTGAAAATCGGGAAAATCAGGCAATCGTACGAAACTCAGGAAAGATGAGGCGGAAGAGAGACTTTTGGATTTGTCTCAAAAGGTAAAGAATTTTATGGGTGACACCGAGGAAAAATTTGACTTTGCTGTTACTGCCCCCAAGCGATTTAATGCTGGAGATTATAAAAATAGGACAGAGGTTCTCCGCAATCTTGGCTCAAACCTGAAAAAAGCATTGATATATACGAAAAAAACGGCTATGAAACACCGGTCTTTTCTACTTTGCGAGGCTGGGGGGATTCGAACCCCCGACCTTCTCCGTGACAGGGAGACGCGCTAACCAACTGCGCTACAGCCCCTAAACAATGTCAAAATATGACACCCTAGATTATATCTGACTTTGAGCCTAATACAAGTTGTCTCTTCTGGGGGTAAAATTCTTTTATGACTAAAAAGGGAAAGATTGATCTCTTAAAAGCTCAGCTTGTAGTCGCTGAGGCCAAACTATCGAAGGCTATGGAAGAGCAGGGAGAAGCCTGTGGTGACGCTTGCGACTGGCATGATAACAATGCTTACGACTTAGCCATGAGTCTAGCAAACACCTATCAGGCTCTGGTCGATGACCTAAAAAAGGAGATTTGAGGCTTACAGAAGCCAAACTAAGTCAATTGGCTATTGCCCTATGGACTTGATATAATGTCCTAGTTAAATCATCTTAACCTTTACAGTTTGTCTCGCGGTGATGATGGCCACGGGGAAAGTAGAAAGGAGCCAGAAATGGCTGTTCGTTTGTACGTAGGGAATCTACCCTACAATATTACTCAAACCAGACTCCAGGAGATTTTTTCTCCCTTCGGTACTCTAGGTGAGGTAACAGTTATATCAGATAAGTTCTCCGGCAGGAGTAAGGGATTCGGATTCGTTGAATTCGAAGATGCTGAAGCTGCTAAGAGTGCTATCGAAAAAATGAATGGTGCTGACCTTGATGGTCGCAACATTATTGTTAATGAAGCCCGTCCCAAAGAAGACCGTCCCTCCACTGGTGGTAGATCCTTCGGAGGCCGCTAAGTTAGCTCTTAATTCGTAAGAATTACGTATAATGGTCGTATGACCATTAACACGAGAAACCGCCCAGCTGCTAGAAAGAGTTGCGGCGGTTTTTCGTGTTAAAGAGGGTGACACTTTTCGAGTCAAGGCATATTCAAACGCTGCTGCAGCCATAGATTGCCTGTCTGAGCCCATTGACGAACTCTGGCGGCAAGAATAAGCTTGACACCGTACCTGGCCATGGTCA
>Ga0210012_1001788_pt1 | contig 19860 bp, 13 predicted proteins | sample CryGeymeta201504_FD_183974 | JGI IMG/M metagenome (GOLD analysis project Ga0210012, IMG submission 183974) | Groundwater microbial communities from Crystal Geyser aquifers in Utah, USA - Crystal Geyser metaG 2015-04 (SPAdes) (version 2) | ecosystem: Environmental > Aquatic > Deep subsurface >... | reverse complement strand
AATTAAATATACGATAAAAACGGCATTGTATCCATATTTATTTTAAATAATAACAACTACTTACGCTTCAAAAAGCAACCCTGTTTGCTTACATCTTTAGCCCATAATTTGAAGTCCGAAAGTTGAGATAGAATTATGTACCGCATAATTATTCCAGAAATGAGCAAAGAAATTTGACATTTTCAAATCCTGAAATAAATCTTAAAAAAAACTGAAAACGATTAAACATAAAAAAACATGTTTACAGGAATTATAGAAACCATAGCAACTATTGAAGCCATTAGACCACTTTCAGGTGGATTAGAATTCGATTTGTCAGCGTCTTATTTAAATGAAATTACCGTTGATGATAGCATTGCTCATTCTGGAGTTTGCTTAACAGTGGTTAAAAAAACGGAAAAAACGTACACGGTTCAAGCAGTCGAAGAAACACTACGTAAAACGACTTTAGGCGTATTGAAAATCAGCTCAAAATTAAATGTAGAACGCTGCTTAACACCACATTCTCGTTTAGATGGTCACATTGTTCAAGGTCATGTTGATGCAACAGGAACTATCACAAAAATTGAAAATGAAGGCGCAAACTGGCTCATCACCATTCAATTTTCAGATGAATTTACAGACTTAATAGTAGGTCGCGGTAGTATTACTGTTGATGGAATCAGTTTAACCGTTGCTCAAGATAATGCCAATTCATTTACCATTGCAATTATTCCGTTTACTTGGGAACACACAACCTTACATGAGCGAAAATTAGGCGACAAAGTAAATCTTGAATTCGATATTCTTGGAAAATATGTAATCAAATACATGAAAAATCGATTTTCAACATAAAAGAAAAGGCGAACCGTTCAGGTTTACCTTTTTTTTTATATATTTTATTTTTTAGGTTGATGAAAGAAGGAGTTTATAAAATTACTTTATGAGCATCATCTTTTTAGTGATTGTTTGAGTTCCAGCCTGTAAACGATAGATATACATTCCGCTTGATAGTGATGAAGCATCAAATTGAACAGTATAATTTCCCCTTGTAAGTGTTTTACTCACTAACGTTGCAACTTCTCTACCGAGAAGATCAAAAACACTTAAACGAACAGTTTGTGCTTTACCAATACTAAATGCAATAGAAGTACTGGGGTTAAATGGATTTGGAAAATTTTGTTCTAATCGAGTTTGTATGGGTACCTGTTCGTCTTCATTTGAAACGGTAGTTATTGAAGAATAACCAAACTCATCAAACACATAAAATCCAATATTTCCTGTACTCTCAGGATTATAGCTTAATTGGAAACTATCGAAGCGTGCATTACCTTCAATTACACCATTTGCAGAACCAATCCAAGGATTAATATTGTCATTTTTCAAATCCCATTGTACAAGTTTCCAGCCTAGCCAATCAACTGTAATCCAATCACTGGCTTCTAATTGACTATTTCCATCACGAACAACAAAACGAAATAGATTAGAAAGACCATCTCCAAAAACATAGGATGAAAGAACATGATTTTGGGTAAAATTCGTGTTGAAAGGAGTTCCACCTCCAAGATATTGACGAATTAAATGCGTTTCTGAGCTTTTATCCCAACCATAAGAAACTTTCAACGCTGTGCGACTATTAGCAGAAGTTACCATAACCGTTTCTGGGGTTTTACTTGTAACTTCAGTGATTATGCCGGTTGTGCTACCACTTTGTTGTGGTTCCCACCAATTTTCAGCAATACCAGATTCGAAATTGTCTATAACTACAAAATTTTCTGTAATACCATCAACTGTAAATGTGAATACTTCATCTTCCGTTCTAGTATTTCCATATTTGTCAGCTAGGCCTTTTTTAACTACAAATTCATATTCGTTATTTGGAGCTAAGGGTGAACTAGGGAAGAAGTGCATAGACGTTTTACCATAAAGATCATGTTTTCTGATTTTTGATAGCACGGCTGCGCCTGTAGTTTTATTTGTAAATACAAAAGAAGTTGTAGATAGACCACTTTTAATTTCTTCGTCAAAAACAAGACTAAATACGGCTCTTGGGTTAACTAATTCATCATTACCAACAGGAAATAAATTTGAAATTACAGGAGCATCTAAATCAGTTTTAGTTGTAGTGAATGAAAAAGAGTACTCATCTCCCGGAGTTCCATCATTATTTCCATCAAATGGATGATCAAACATATCTTTAGCTGTTGCTGCAATCGTTATGGTGTAAGTTGTTTCAAATTGGATATTTGCTTTTGGCTTGAATACCATTCGAATATCGTTACCCCAAGAAAAATCACCTTCAACAAAAGGTTCAATACTAAAAGCTTCTTCACAGCTAGCGGTATTCATTTTTTTGGAAAATGTAATTTCAATCTTATCAGTAGGTTCAACCTCTGTATTTCCATCAGTAGGGCTTATTGCGGCTACAGTAGGTTTTAAGCTTGAGTATAATTGAATATCTGCAAAGTTAAATGTGGTATCGTTTAGGATAGAAATACTCAAAGTATCTGAATAATAATCCTTTGCAGTAAAAATGATTTTTGCTTCGGTATCAGTTGGTACATTTTCAATGTAGTAAAATCCATTACGTAATTGTTCTGGGTCAGTACTGTAATTATTGAAAAGACTCTGATAAGTGTCAGTCGTATAGGAAAGTTCGCCAACTGTTGCTGTAGCGCCATTAATTGGAAGTCCTGTTTCAATATCTGATATAATCCCAGTTATTATGCCCACTTTTGGCCTTGCTTTTCCACTATAAGTCAAATAAGACCAAAAGTGCGTTTGAGCCTCAAGGCGCTTATACTCGGCATTCATGTTTTTTGTATTTTGAACAGGATTGGTATGAAATCCGCCCTCAGATAAAACTGAAGCCATATTTGATTCTCGATTAACATGAAGATAAGGCCATTGATTTGCTGTTCCTGACATATAAAATTTGCGATCAGGATAGGATCCTCTAGTAGCAACTCGCATACCTTTTGTAAGGTAGTCGGTCATGAAATCTCCCATTGCTTGCCCACCATTTGGAGTTTTCTCCACAATTGGATTAGTGGTATTCCCATCTTTAAACCAACCACCCCATAATAAAAGTGTCGACGCAGCTGTTGAACTACCGGCATCACTATGTATAGAATGGTAAAAATCCGCATTTAAAGAATTTGCATAATCTGTTCGCTGAGATAAAGAGACAACAACATTATCATTTAATCGACTCAAATAAACGGTATCTACGTCGGTGTTTTCAAGTAGAATTTGTTTAAGGTTTAATGCAACTTGCAGTACTTTTTGTGCTTCTGAGTAATTGTGAACTCCCATATTTTCTGTTTGCGAATGACCAGGATCAATAAAAACATCCCAACCGGAAAGTCCTGTAACAGCTTGAGCAGAAAGTGTTTGATATCCTATAATCAGGATGAAGGTAAAAGCTAGACCAATTTTTTTGAACATCATTTAACCTGTTTTAGTTTTGAATTGGAATGAGATAAATAGCACCTGTTTCTGGTGAATCAAAAGCGATTTGATCCCCTTTGGGTGACCATGAAGGATTCATTGCTACAGATGAAAAAGATTTTGTTAGTTCAAAAGACTCAGAGCCATCAAATTTAAGAGCAAAAACTTCTGATTCTGTTATCTGATAACCATTATCTGAGGCTTTCATAACAGCAAGATAATTTCCATCTGGTGAAAAACTTGGTCTGTTGAAGGCTCCAAGGTCATATTTATTACCTGATGGTAAATCAATAACAAATAAACTACCTCCTAAAACTTCAAAAGCTAGACGATTTCCGTCTGAGGATACGGTAAGATTTAAAATATCACCTTCATATTCATCACCAGATAAAATAGTTGGAGTTTTGGAAGTAGTAGATCCAATTTGATATAGTTTATTTCCTATGGCCATAAATCCCGGTTTATCAGGACCATTAGATTTTCTAGAAAAACCACTCTCTGTTACTTTGAGTTCTTGTTTATCAGAATAGTAAATGGTTTGTTTAGACAAACTTAACATTGGAACAGATGGCATGGAGTTGATGTATGGAGTTTTTAGATCCATATTTCCGTCTGTTTGAATAATTGCTACTGCGTTTTTATTGAAAACGCCTTCCATTTTGGTGTGGCGTACTAAAATGGAAGAATCATCTATCCAATTGGCACCAAAACCAACACTTAAATCATTTGATAATTGCTCTACAGTTTTAGTTGAAAAAGAATACGTGTAAATACCTTTGTGATTCAAACTGGTAAATAGCAAATGATTAGCAGATGGTGACCATTGAGCACGCATGTAGGCAATGCTTTCTGGAGCAACCAATAGTCTTATATCGCCAATCACTTTTGGTTGAGCTGAAAGAGAAATTGCTCCTGTCAAAAGACAAATTCCAAAAGTGAAAGCGCTTTTCAAAATCCGCATTATTTTTCCTTTAGTTGATTAAAATTTGAGAAAAAAACTTATGTACGTGTATAATGTACATAATTTGATCGATTATGTACAATGTGTTTCTTGAATAAATTTTCTTTTATACTATACTAAGTGAGAAATTATTTTGTTCCCGAAATATGCAAATTTTTAAACTTACTAAAGAACAAAAAAGTGTTATAATGATGTTTAAAACGTGATTATAGCAAAAATAACCTGCTTGCAGTTTAGCATTTATTTACAAGAGTCTAACAATAAAATGAAATAAAAGTTACTTTTTTATGATTTTTTTATGATCTACATATTGCTATTTATGAATTTTATGCACATCATATTGCTTGTTAATAATCAAATTTTATGTGATATTGTAGCGCTATGAGTTCTTAAGTATTGATGTTAAGTCAATTATTTTATTAAAAACTGTAAAAGCGCTTTTCATTTAAGAGCGAAAACGCTTAAAATTGAATGAGATTCACACGAATAAAAAAAAACTTAATAAACTGGTTTCAAACATGCTTAATTCTACTATGAGATACGGTAAAGCATCGTTTTCACACATTATAAAATGGGCGCTTGTTTGCCTAGTACTGCTCTTTATAGCAGGTCTCGGTGTATCATCTGCTCAAAAAGGGAAAATCACTGGACAAGCAACTGATTCAAAAACAGGCGAACCACTTCCTGGGGTAAATGTTCTTATAGAAGGAACAACTATTGGTGCCGCTACTGATATTGATGGGTATTATGTACTCTTAAATATTAATGCTGGGCTATATACTCTAAAGTTTTCTTATGTAGGATATGCACCTTACGTTGTTGAGAATGTAGGTGTAAGCGTTGGTCTTACTACTGAAATTAATGCAAAAATATCTGAAGAAATTTTCCAAGGAGAGGAAATTGTTGTTCAAGCCGAACGCCCTGTAGTACAAGTAGATGTCTCTTCTAGTCAGGTTAACTTCTCCAAAGAAGAGATAAAGAACTTACCGATTAACTCAGTTTCTGCGGTTGTTGGTTTACAAGCCGGTGCTGACGGATTAAGTATTCGTGGTGGTGGTTCTGATGAACTCTCTTTTAATGTAAATGGTATGACGATGCGTGATGAGCGTACAAATCAACCTCTTACAAATATTTCATTTACTTCTATATCAAACATTCAGGTACAAACTGGTGGTTTCAATGCAGAGTATGGTAATATACGTTCGGGTTTGATTAACGTGACAACTAAAGAAGGAAGTAAGGAAAAATATGAGGTTGATGCTTTAATTAGATACACACCTGCTCAGCCAAAAAACTTGGATGAATATGCAAGTGATCCTAATTCATTTTTCATGCGTCCATATATAGATGATGCTGTTGCATGGACTGGAACAGAAAATGGTGTTTGGGATTCTTGGACACAAGATCAGTATCCTAGATTTGAGGGTTGGTATAAAATTTCAGAGGATTTATTAAATGATGGAAATCCGAATAATGACTTAACTCCTGAAGCAGCTCAACAGTTATTTAAATGGCAAATGAGAAAATCATTTGAAATTCAAAATCCTGATTATGACATCGATTTAAACTTTGGTGGTCCAGTTACTGGAATTAGTAAAATGTTAGGTAATTTGCGATTCAACTTCTCTTTGAGAAAAACGCAAAGTATGTACATGATACCATTGGCTACAGATAGATATCTTGCTGATTCATATATGCTTAAATTGACTTCTGATTTAGCCAAAGGAATGAAATTATCTTTAGAAGGAATGTATGGTTATGACAGAGGAACTACAGCAAATAGAGACGGATCTGCTGAGTTTTTTGTTACATCAAGCGGTATTGCAAGTGAAATGGACAGAGTTTCTTTCCAAGACACACGTATTTTCTCAGACTCATATTGGAATCCAACAAGTAGAAGATATTTTAGTGCTGGTGCTACCTTAACACATACTCTTTCGGCTAGTACGTATTATGAAGTTCGGTACAATAACGTAACCTCATTTTACGATACCAATTTAGGCCGATCTAGAGATTCTACAGGAGTATTTACGGTAGGTGGATTAAGTTTTGACGAAGCTCCTTATGGATTTTACCCACTTCCATCAAATGGAATAGGTTCAGGAATGAGAATGGGTGTTGGTATGTCAACAGCTCGTGATTCATCAATGGTTTCAGTTAACACCTTAAAGTTTGATTTAACCTCTCAGTTAAATCGTTTTAATCAGTTTAAAACTGGTTTTGAGTTTAATCATACGTTATCTGATGTGAATTATGCCAGTGTTGATGCCTATTTAAGTGCAAGTAATACATACTCGAAATGGAATAGAAATCCACTTCGATTTGCTGCTTATGTGCAAGACAAATTAGAGTTTGAAGGAATGGTAGCAAATGTGGGTGTCCGTATGGATGTTTCTGCCCCAGATGGTGATTGGTATGATTATGACCCATTTGTAAGTGCATTAGGTAATCAAGCAAGAGGTTTAGATACCTTGCTTAACAAAACGAGTATTACACCACAAGTTATGTTTAGTCCTCGTTTAGGTGTGTCTTTCCCAATTACTACAAAAAGCAAATTGTTCTTCAATTATGGGCACTTTTACAGTATGCCTACACCAGAAAATTTATATTTAACTCGTTTTATTGAGGGAAATCAAGTAACCTTTATTGCAAATCCAAATATCAAACTGCCCAAAACTGTTGCTTATGAGTTAGGTTATGAACAAGACTTATTCGAACAGTATTTAATTCGTATTTCTGGGTATTATCAAGATGTAAGTCAGCAACCTGCTAATATTAGTTATCGTTCAGGAAATGGTGTTGTTAGTTATTCCAGACCAGAGGCTAATTCATACCGTGATGTTCGAGGATTTGAATTCACAGTTCAAAAAGTAAAAGGGAAATACTTCAGAGCTTTAGCCAATTACACTTATAGAATTACAACTAGTGGTATTTTTGATTTTAGATTTAACTATCAAAATCCAAGTGATCAACGGAATTATGAACGAACCACAACTGCAAACATTCAGTTTAGACCTGTCCCTGCGCCAGTTGCTCGTTTAGTTCTTGATTTCTTTACTCCCTCAGATTTTGGACCTAAAGTTGCAGGGATTAATCCATTAGGTGCTTGGAGCTTAAACTTAATTAACTCATGGCGCGCTGGTGGTTACAGTACATGGACTGGTGGTGGTTCAATTCCTGGAATTGTAAACAATGTTCAGGAAGTTGATCGATATAACACGGACATGCGTTTTTCAAAAGACATTCGTTTTTCAAAAAAATCAAGTTTGAACATGTTCTTTGAAGTTTCTAATGTATTTGGACTTCGTTATTTATCGATGGCCAACGCAGGATTTTTTGATGGAAATGATTATTTAGCCTACATGAGATCTTTGCACATGCCTGAAGGTATTCTTTCAGAAATAGAAGGTTCATACTTATCAGTTCCTGGAGATGATAAACCTGGTGTTTATCGAAAACCGGGTGCTGAATATGTTCCAATTGTATCGTTAAGAGACGTGAATTCGATTTTAAATCCTAGTGAGCGACCATTGTACTATGATTATGAAAACAAAGAATATTATCAGTTTAAAGATGGACAGATGGTAAAAGCAGATACAAAATTAGTAGATCAAGTCTTAGAAGACAAAGCCTACATTGATATGCCAAATATGAACTTTTTAAACTTCATCAATCCAAGAACTTTTCGCTTGGGTTTCAGAGTTTCATTTTAATTTAATATGACGATTACAGCAAAAATGAAGAAAATGAATAAAATACTTCCTGTTTTACTGATATGTTTCTCGACAATTTGGGTAAATCAGGTTTCAGCGCAAGTTGAACATAAGTGGTTGGGTTTGGGAAGTTTGCACAACTTCTACGCTAACTTCGGAACAGAAATTGAACACTCCTTTGTTGCAAGGCAGCAGTATGGTTTGGTTTGGCCTGGAATTTTTGAATTTCAAGATGCGCAAGCTGCTAAAGGAATGTGGTTAGGTGCTACAAACTTTACAGACGAAAACGGAACAAATTTTCCGATTAAAGTTGTTCATTCTGGGCCACGTGTTCGTGGAGCTGCTTTTTTCTTTCCGGTAGAATTTAAGTTAGTTAGTAAAGTGCCAGCAACAGATGTTATTGTCGATGGAAATTCTTCGTTCAGATTAGAACAAACTGTTGATGAGGTTGACCCAACGATTCCTGGAGACAGAATGATGTATGCAAAATTTAATACAGCACTTGGTCTTACAGTTGAACGGAAGATTCATCAGTTCTCACAAGTCTATCATGATAATTATCATGTTTTTGAAATCAAATTAACTAATACTGGTTTTATCAACAATGAAGATGTTCAAAGAATTAATGCTCCATTAACGGGTTTAGTTTTTTATGAACAAGTACGTTGGGCACCAGTTTTACAAACTAGATATACTATTGGTAATGCTACAGGTTGGGGTATTAATACCATGAACGACAGAACTGGAGATGGTTTGGAAAATCCAGCACTAGATCCAGGAAGTACAGATGAATTCAAGTCTCAATTCGCATGGCATGGTCGTTTGTCTGGATTTGCAGCGCCAATTCCTGGTGCAATTGATAATGTTGGAGCGCCAATTATTGTTCCAAGTACAGTAAATGGATATTTATCTGCAGCAGATACTTCTGGCCGATTAGGTGCTTATCACTTTGTTGGTAAAGTTCATATTCATGCAGATACATCTCCAAGCGATCCGACGAATGATCCGAATCAACCAATGACTATGGATGAAATTGGCTCAGATGATCCTATGAATTCTCAAAATGACCCCTTTAATGGGACTAAAATGTCAGCTGAGTATAATAAAATGATAGCTGGTAGATTACCAAGGCACGCATATTCAGTAGAAGACAAAGGTTATGAGGGATTTGTAAAACCAGGTTTTGATCCTTCAAGAGGAACATCTGGAGGGTGGAGTGCTGCTACAGGATATGGACCATATACCTTAGCTCCTGGTGAAAGTATTACTATTGTTTATGCAGAAGCAGTTTCTGGTATCGGTCACGCGTTTGCACGTGAGGTTGGTTCTGAATATAAAGCAAATATTAAATCAGGTATGGATGCTGATGTTGCAAGACGTACCAAAAATGTGAAAATGTTCCAAGGTCGTGATTCTTTATTCCAAACTTTTAGAAGAGCAATTGCCAACTATAATTCTGGTTACGCTTTAAGAACGCCGCCACCTGCTCCAACTTATTTTGAAGTGAACTCAACAGGTGCAGGTATTCAATTAGGTTGGAATTATGAAGTTACAGACGAGTCGAAAATAGATGGATTCGAAATTTATCGTTCTGCATATTTACCTGATTCAGCGGCAATTAAAATTGCAGAAATTAGCTCAAGTGATCGTGATTTTATAGATAATGAAAGAACTCCACTACCTGCTGGAGCTCCAATTCGTGGAATTGATTATTACTACTACATTTCTGCAGTTGGAAAAGCTGATAATACAGCGGATAATGCCTTGACTCCAACTGGGGTTTTAAGAAGCTCTCGATATTTTACTCAAACCTACGATCCTGCAAGATTGTTGAGACCACCAGGAGAGTCGATGGATGAAATTCGAATAGTCCCAAATCCATACATTGCATCTAGTTCTGATGCACTTCGCTTTGGTCGCGAAACAAGAATCGCCTTTTTTGATGTACCAGGTAACTGTTCCATAAAAGTGTTTACTGAAATTGGCGAGTTTGTACAAGAAATTCCAGGAACGAATTCAGGTGATGTGTACTGGGACTTAATGACCAAATCTAGACAGCGAATTGCTAGTGGTGTGTATATCGCTATCATCGAGAATCTTGATACTGGTGAAAAAGTAACCAAGAAATTTGTAGTTATTTTTTAATTGAGGAGAATGAAGAAAATGTTTAAAAGAACAATCAAATTTATTGCACTGATTCTGCTCCTCATTGGTTTCTTGAATCAGACAAATGCACAAGAAAAAAGAGCTCAGACCTCTTTTAAGTTTATTTCAACCCCACTTGCGGCTAAAGCCGCAGGTATGAGCGATGCAATTTATAGTATCGAAGGCGGAGCCGAATCGATTTTTGCAAATCCTGCTACTATGTCGAGACAAAGTACATTCGCAAATATTACCGGTGGTCAAGTTCAATTTATTGCTGATATTAACTACCATTATGCTGCAGCTGCTTTTGCTCCTGCTAAAGGATTATATGGAGTATTTGGATTTCATGTGCTTTCCGTTGATTACGGTGATTTACAAGAAACAATTAGATCCAATAATGATCGTGGATATATAGATATAGGTACGTTCAGTCCTATTTCCTTTTCTGTTGGTATGAGTTACGCTCGAGCCATTTCAACTCAATTCTCAATTGGTGGTACTATAAAGTACCTAGGTATGGATTTAGGAACTGGTAGCACTGATATTTCATCAGGTGGTGTTTTAGTTCGTGAAAAATTTAAGGCAAATGTTTTAGCCTATGATTTTGGAGTTCATTATAAAACTGGTTGGGAAAGCTTAGAATTAGGTTTTGCATTCAAAAATCTATCACAAGAAGTGAAATTCGACACGGAAAATTCAGAGATTCCGTTGACTTTTCGAATGGGTATGTCTATGAATATAATTGATTTAACGTCATTAGATAAAAATTACCATAGTTTTATTCTTTCTTTGAATGCTAATCGCCCAAGGGATTTTAATGAACAAGTTATTTTAGGCCTAGATTATACCTTCATTAAACGAGTTTCATTTAGAGGTGGTTATTTATTACCAGCTGAAGAACAAGGTGTTTCTTTTGGAGTCGGATTTAACCAACCTATTAAAAATGGTATTGGGATAAAGGTTGATTATTCCTACACGGATTTTGGAATTTTTAGCGGTGTGAATCGCTTAGCAGTACAATTTTCATTTTAAAGATTAAGACAAAAACAAAAAATGAAGAATATCATGACTCAGATTATAGGAAAAGTTGGCATTTTAGTTCTAGTTTTGGCAATTGGCATGTCAAGTTGTGCAGATAAGGAAACAAGCATTTACAATCCAAATTATAATGCTCCTAATCCTGATCCTGTAATAACTTCTATAGAACCAGCATCAGGTTACTTAGCAGGGATTGATAAAATTGTAATAAACGGGCAAAATTTTATAGCTGATACTGTAACAACAAGAGTATATTTTGATGGTTTACCAGGCGTAACATTAAAAGCTACACCAACCCAATTAGAAGTTAGACCTTCTGCTTTTGCAATCGGTAATCCTTTAGTTGTAAAAGCTGTTGTAATTGGCGCTGAAAATTTTAGTAATGAATTTAATTATCGAATTGACTCACCAATCATAAGACTTCCTGGAGTAAATGATTCTGATGAACCTTGGGCAGTAACACTAGATAAAGATGGTAATGTTTACACTCATTTATTAAGAGATGGAACTGATTTTGGTATTCAAAAATATAATCCGATAACTGAAGAAATTACTTCTTTTCAATCTCCACCAAGTTCTGCTTCAAGGGTTTTGAGATGGAACGCTTTGAAATTTGGTCCAGATGGTTTTTTATATGGAGTTAGAAGTAACAGAGCTATATTTAAAACTGATGGTGGTGTTAAAGCGTTTGTCACTACTAAAACAATTGCTAGTGGCTCGTTAGTGGATTTAGATTTTGATAAAAATGGAGATTTGTGGGTAGTTGGAAGTACACCAAATGTATTCAGACTAGATATGAGCAACCCTGCGGTAAATAATACATCTGTTGCAAACCCTACTGAACTCACTACAATTCAAGGAATTAGAATTGTTAATGATACAGTATATTTACTTGGAGTAAAAGGTACAGCGATTACAGGAACCAATGTACAAATTTGGAAGTATACGCTAGATAATACTAATTCATTAACTAATGGGGAAATGCTTGTGAGTTTAACTGATGCTACAAATATTTCTAGTATAGAAGCTTTCTCAATGACTGTTTCAATTGATAATAATTTATATGTTGGTGTAAATAGTTCAAATGGAATTTTAAAAGTTTCTCCAACTGGTACAATTTCAATTCTATACCCTGGTATTGTTCAAACTAGAATTATTAATATGGCTTGGGATTCTTCTAGAACATTATATATTATCGCTGAAGAAACGAGTAATCGCGATGGTATTGTTCTCACAAATCAACGAATTTTCGAACTAAATATGTTAGAACAGCGAACAGCTGTCTATCATGGAATCGAATAAGAATATGCTGAATAGCATAAAACAAATAACAAATAAAATATAGGAGCATAAAAATGCGTAAAGTTACTATGTTATTAGCAATGGTTATTATGCCATTAGTTGCTAGTGCACAATGGGATTATGCGGGAAATTTCCCAAGTGATTCACTAAAGTTAGATCAGGCCTCAACACAGCAATATGCAATGACAGGTATTGCAGTTGATGGAGAAGGTAAAGTATGGTTTGCACCATATTATTATCAGTCAGATACGTTGACTATTTCTGTAGATAATTATAATGGTACTGCAGATACTACATTAACAAATCAAAGAATGAATTTTGTTTGGATTTATAATGCAGATGGAACTCAAGCGTCTTTCTCTCCTCTTACATACTTAGAAGACAAATCAGGTAATGTAGTTGATACATTAGGTGGTGAAGTTTATCGTAATGCAGATGGATTTAGACGTTATGGTTATAATACCAACAGAGGTTTAAGAGCAACTATAGATGGTAATATTGTAGTTACAACATTTACTTATGCACGTGTAATTGACCACACTGATGGTACATTAATTGCAAAAAGAAATACACTTCAAGATGGTTCTGATTCACATGGTTTAGCGGGTCCTGCTGTTGATGGCGCTGGTAATATTTATATCTCTAGTGTATTCCCAGATTTTCCAATTATCCAATATGACTCAAATCTCGAAAATCCTCAAACAGTTTGGGAATCAAGTCCAGGTTTCTCGAGATCTAATTTAATTTCTGAGGATGGTTTAACAATGTATTTCCCAGCATATTCTGCTGCAAATGTATATGTTTATTCTCGTAGTGATGAATTTTCAGCTTTTGTTTTAGCAGATTCTATTTATGGTGTTAAAACAGAATCCTTAACCTTCTCACCAGACGGTAAACTATGGGTTTCAGGTGGTTCTTTCAATGATTTCCCAGTTGATGGATCTGGCTATATGCCAAAAGTTCACTATGCTTTTGACACAAGTAATTTATCAGCTGCACCTAGTGATAGTATTCGTTGGTTTGATCAAACTTTTTATGCAGATGATTCACGTGCTTCTGCAAAAGTCGATGGTCGTCCACGTGGTATTGCGTTCTCTGCAGATGGTACAACTGCTTATTTAGGTCAATTCAATGACACAAATAAAGGTTTACAAAAATTCACTAAATCTGAAACAAGTGTAGAACGTGAATTCAATGCTAATGGATTTGAATTAAGCCAAAACTATCCTAACCCTTTCAACCCAAGTACAGCTATTACTTTCACAATGGGTAAAGCATCTACTGCAAGCTTGAAAGTTTATGACGGTCTTGGTCGTGAAGTTGCTACTTTAGTTAATGGATTCAAAAATGCAGGTCAACACACTGTATCTTTTGATGCTTCTAACTTAGCTTCAGGAACTTACATTTATATATTACAAGCTGGTAATACACGCTTAGTAAACAAAATGACCTTAATTAAATAAGATCTTTTGTAAAATTTTAAAAGTATCTCATTTGTCAATAGGTCTTCTTAAGAAGTTCTATTAATCTTAAAATGAAAATTTATTTTTCACAAAAGGTTTTGACAATTGAGATACTTTTTTTTTAAAAAAATACATACTAGTCTATATTATGCGAATTTTTTCAACCTTAGCAACAATAATGTTGCTTTCATTCCCATCACTATTATTATCACAAACGTATACTGATCAAAAAGAAGAGACACGAGCCACATGGGTTGCAACAGTTTATAATTTAGATTGGCCACTAGCTAGTAGTGCACCTCCATCATTTCAAAAAAGTGATATGGTAACCTTATTTACTAATTTGAAAAAAAGTGGCATTAATACTATTTATTTTCAAGTTAGAACATATGCTGATGCAATGTATGAATCTAATTATGAACCATGGTCTAGATATTTAACAGGTACTCAAGGGCAAGCACCAAATCCTATGTGGGATCCTCTTAGTTATGCTATACAATTGGCTCATGATAATGGAATGGAATTACATGCTTGGATTAATCCATATCGTGCTAGAACAAATCCAGGAAAAATATCTGGCGATTTATCTCAATATCCAGAATTATTTTCTGGTGTTGAAGCGAGTTCCTATTCAGAATCTTTAAAAGCCACTCTTTTAAAGGATGAAATAACAGCAATCGATCATGTAACTGTTCAACATCCAGAATGGATTTTAGATGTTGGGACAGTTGGAATTCTTAATCCAGGTTTAGATGAAGTAGTTGATTATATTACAGATGTTGTAATGGATATTGTGAATAGATATGACATTGATGGTGTTCACTTCGACGATTATTTTTATCCTTACCCGCCAAATGAAATAGGATCTCAAGATCAAGAGACATTTTTAGCAAATGGAAGAGGAATTGCAAATATTGGGGATTGGCGAAGAGATAATATTAATAGAATGATTAAATCAGTATATGATAGTATAATGACAGTGAAACCATTTATACGTTATGGAATCTCCCCATTTGGTATTTGGAAAAGTGGAACCCCAACAAATGCTTCAGGTATGAGTGCCTATTCAACGATTTATGCAGATGCTCCAGCTTGGCTAAATGGCGAATATGTTGATTATTTAGCTCCTCAATTATATTGGCCTTTTGTTGCTTTTCCAGTAGGTCAGGATTTTGGACTTTTAGCAGGCTGGTGGGGAAGTATTCGAAATGGCAGACATTTATATCCTGGGCACGGACTTTATCGAGCAGATAGAACGTCTTATCCATCAGGAGCAATGTTTAGTGTAAATGAAGTACCAAAACAAATACGTTTTATTCGGAATGATACTAACTTACAAGGAAGTGTATTTTTTAGAGCAAGAAATATATCAACGTACAAGACACAAGGTTTTTCAGATTCGTTGAAAAATAATTACTACAAATATCCTGCTCTACCCCCACCAATGTCGTGGAAAGCGTCAGTAAAACCAATGAGTCCGCAAAATCTAAGTGTTGCACCAATTATAATTGATGAAGTAATAACGAACTTTGCTCTGAATTGGGATAAAGTCATCGTACCAGAAGGAAACGATACCACTCTTAAATATGCCGTTTACAGAGTTACAGCAGATCAACAACCAACAATGGAAGAAGTGTATTCAGATATTAGAAATTTAATTGCTGTAACTGGAACACCAACATATACGGATAAATTACCTGGAACTGGTGCACCGAATTGGTATGTAGTAACCGCTGTAAATAGAAATTCAGTAGAAAGTGATGCTTCTAATTTTGTTGAAACCGAAATCTTAACTTCAACAGAAGAATCTGATGTGTTTGAACTTCCTAAGCAAATTGTTTTAGAGCAGAATTATCCAAATCCATTTAATCCTTCAACCAAAATTACTTTTTCTGTGCCTAATGCTGAGCAATTGACCCTAAAAGTGTATGATATGCTTGGTCGTGAAGTTGCGGTTTTAGCAAATGGATTATTTAATTCAGGTTCACATTCTGTACAGTTTGATGCGAGCCGTTTTAGTTCAGGAATCTATTTTTACACGCTTCAGACATCACAAGTAAGTATTACTAAACGAATGGTATTGCTTAAGTAAAACAATTTATGGCGTGAGCGTCCGCTCGTGACTCCGCTCGTGACTGTCCGATTGTGAAAAAGTTTTGAATTTGAAGATCGAAGCACGAGTGGACACTCGCGCTAGATTTATTTATGGCGCGAGCGTCAGCTCGTGACTGTCCGCGAAGCACGAGCGGACACTTGCGCTTGGAATAAAAAATGCTTCTTTTATTTCTTTATTGTTCAATTTTCAAATAATCAATCCAATCATTCTAAAATAAAATTTAGATCAATTTTATGAATATTCTTATAGCAGATAGCGGTTCAACAAAGACAGAATGGTGTTTACTTAAATCAGGCGAGGATAAACCGTTTCTTCGTTTTTATACAGATGGCTTAAATCCTTATTACCACTCAACCGAGAGTATTCGAGATGTTTTACGCTATGCCGTTATTCCAAATTTAGCTAAACATGATATTGACGAACTGTATTTTTATGGTGCAGGTTGCTCTTTAGATGAAAAAAAACGAATTCTTTCAGCTGCAATCTCAGAAGTGTTTCAAAACTCAAAATTTGATATTCAAGATGATTTATTAGGAGCAGCAAGAGCTTTGTGTGGAAATGAATCTGGAATTGCTTGTATTTTAGGAACAGGCTCGAATTCATGTTTATATAATGGGAGTCAAGTTATTGATAATATTCCTTCATTAGGGTTTGTTCTTGGTGATGAAGGTAGCGGTGGTTATATAGGAAAGCAATTAATTCACGCTTATTTTTACCGAGATATGCCCACTGAACTCAAATTGGATATGGAAAAAACCTATACAATGGATAGAAGAATTATTCTTGATGGAATTTATCATAAACCACAAAGTAATCGTTTTGTAGCCTCATTCACCAATTTTACATCTGTTCATAAATCACATCCTTTTATTCAGAATTTAGTTAAGAATGCTTTTGATGTGTATTTAAACTCGAATATTTTCAAGTACGAAAATTATAAAGAAACTCCCATTGGTTTTATTGGTTCCGTTGCGTTTAATCATCAAGATATTATGATGAATTTGCTGGAATCGTATGGATTGCACGTTTCTCGTTTTATTAAAAATCCAATGGAAACCCTTATTGATTACCACAAAAAATAAATTGATTCAAGCTCCCGAAATTTAGATTCACTCATGGAAAAAGTAACTGAAAAAACATCAAAATACCGTCATCTTGAAAAAATGAGCACTATTGAATTGCTCACAAATATTAATAATGAAGACAAAACCGTACCACTAGCCATTGAAAAAGTTCTTCCAAATATTGAAAGAGCAGTTGATGCAATTGTTGATCGAATGCTTAGTGGAGGAAGATTGTTTTATTTAGGCGCAGGCACAAGTGGCCGTTTAGGCATAGTTGATGCATCTGAATTACCTCCAACTTTTGGTGCTGAAAAAGGAATGGTTTTAGGTTTAATCGCTGGTGGAGATACTGCCATACGAGACGCTCAAGAATTTGCTGAAGATAATGAACAGGGCGGTTGGCAAGATGTATTGGCATTTAACCCAAAACCTGCAGATTTCATAATGGGAATCGCAGCCTCAGGCTCGACTCCTTATGTTTGGGGCGCTATGAAAATCGCAAGAGAATTAGGCTTAGCTACAGGTTGTATCGTTTGTAATGAAGGTTCTGAAGTTGCCGCACATGCTGATTTTCCAATAGAAGTTGTAGTTGGACCCGAGTTTGTAACTGGAAGCACTAGAATGAAATCTGGAACCGCTCAAAAGCTAGTTCTAAATATGATTTCCACATCAGTAATGATAAAATTGGGTCGTGTTGAAGACAATAAGATGGTGGATATGCAATTAACAAACAATAAATTAGTAGATCGCGGTTCTAAAATGGTAATGCAAGGAACGGGTTTGGATTATGAAACAGCCAATAAACTATTGTTAAAACATGGCTCGGTTAGAGCTGCTGTGGATGCTTTTAAGGCTGGTTGAGGGATAGATGCAATATTTTTTAGTGAATTGACTGAAGCCAATTGATTAGGCTATTTATTCGGGTTCTTCAATGTTTGAATCAGGAAAAACAACCAATTTAAATGCGAGGTTTTTTGAAAATATTACGTTTGTGTTTCTTAAATAGTATAAACTTGAATCGATAGCAAATTGAGTTTTATTAGGATACTAAAGATCATTGATTAAAATTTTGCTAAAATAGAAGAAAAGAACTATCATTTAATTATGAAAACAATTGTTGAAATACCAGACTCATTGCTCAATGAAGCAGAACGCATTAGGGGATTGGGAAAAGATGATGTCGTTGTTTTTGCACTCAAGACATTTGTTAGTCAGCATTCAAATAATGATAGAGAATTTGTGGAACAATTCACCAGCTTCGACTTTTGGGATAAACCTGATGAAGATATTTACAATGATTTGATCAAGGTTTAATGAAACTAGGCAAAATTGTTTTACTTCCATTTCCTTTTGCCGATGCTAATTTCAGAAAGGTCAGACCAGCGCTTATAATAGGTAAAACAGCTAATAGTTATCATGATTTACTTGTATGTGCTATCAGTTCTTCGATTCCAGACCATTTAACGAAAGTTGATATTATTGTATTACCAGCTCCTTCAAATCAATTACGAGTTGAATCTTGTATAAAAACAGATAGAATAGCTACAATAAGAGAGACTCAAATTGTTCATGAACTTGGTGAGATTGATTAAGAAACCTTACTTAGAGTTTGTTCAGTTCTAAAAACACATATTTTATGTGAAGAATTGTCTTGAAGTGAAGTGTAATTTTTTTACAAATAAGTCAGCGAGTTTTCATAAATGTCATTATTAAACAGAATGAGTGATTTTAGAAGCTTAGTTTTTCTAAAAGGGTATTCAATTATTTAAAAAATAAAAGTATGATGCAGCTTACTCGTTGCTCAACACAATATTTTAAATTCACTAATATTTGATTAGATTACTCAAAAATTAGAGTCATGGAAAAAGTATTAAAATCAAAATCTGTCAAAAAAGTAAGCCAACAGATAAAAATGATGGCAAAAAAAACTAGTTTCCCTGATTAGAAAAAGTATTCTGGTATAATTCAATTAAAAGAAAATCAGATATGAATGGGAATGATGATGTGGTTTCTCTGGATGATTATTTTCCTTTGGGTGCGCCTATGAATGAACGCAGTTTTAATACGGCTAATCCTTCGAATTCTGTTCGGTATACTTCGCACCAATTGGATGAGGATTTTGATTTGGACTTAACTTACGCTGGCGCTCGTTATCTTGATACAGAAATTGGGGTGTGGATAAGTATGGATCCTTTAAGAGGTAAATTCCCGAGATGGAGTCCGTATAACTATACGTATAATAATCCATTGCGTTTTGTAGATCCTGATGGAAAAGCAGCAGACGATCCATTTGGGATGTTAAGATTTGCTTTTTCTCAAGATGGGACTTGGTTTGGTGACTTGTTTAGAGCTGATCAGGCAGGAGATGGTCAATTAGAGAAAAAAATACAAAATGATGTTAAGGATGCTGCAGAAACTAGTGTAAAAGTAGTTTCTGAAACTGCTGATAATGTTTCAGATGCCTCAACGGTTGCTGCAATTGGCGGTATTGTTGCTGCCCCTTTTACTGGTTTTGCCTCTCTAACATTAACTGGATATGCGTTAGCAGTAGGTACAGGTTCAGATGTTGTTTCAACTGCTGCTAAATATACAGATGCATTTGCATTCGATGGGTCTTTTAACACAGCAA
>Ga0210012_1001782_pt1 | contig 19934 bp, 29 predicted proteins | sample CryGeymeta201504_FD_183974 | JGI IMG/M metagenome (GOLD analysis project Ga0210012, IMG submission 183974) | Groundwater microbial communities from Crystal Geyser aquifers in Utah, USA - Crystal Geyser metaG 2015-04 (SPAdes) (version 2) | ecosystem: Environmental > Aquatic > Deep subsurface >... | reverse complement strand
TGGTGAAAGGATCCAACGGTATGCCTGTCAAGACCACCGGCGCTCTCAGCCATGCCAAGGCCATGCTGCTGGAGGCCATACCGCCCAAAGGCGCAACCGTGCCGGTGCTGGCTGAGGCCATTCGCGCCACCAGCGTGACCGTCCGGGCCTACGCGCGGGAACTTGAGGCCGAAGGGCTGATCACACGGCGGCGGATCGACACCAGAGGAACCATGCTGATCGAGAGGGTGGCATGACCTACTCCATTCCCGCCCTGATCGCCTACAACCTCAGCGAACTGCGCCGCCACATGCGCAACGCCGGGGCTACCGAACAGCAATGGTTCGAGGGGCTACTGGCAGAGTCTACGGAAAGCCTATCTCGGCAACACCGACCGAGCGAAATTGACCCGGAGAACCTTGAGCCCTATGGGCCGCAGAATCATCCGTTGCCATGACCCGTCTCGTGTCTAACATTTACCACAAGGCGAACGCCGAGCCGCCCACGGGCGCAGAAGCCAAGCGCCGAAACCGTGACGCCTGCGCAGAGGCATGGCAGCGGCACGGACTGGCGGTAATTGATCCAATAGAGATCGAGGACGACTGGACGAGGCAGAAAATCATCAACATTGCAGAGCAACTCTATGGCAAGCGAGGGCAGAAATGACCAAGGCAAAAACCAAGGGGCAGAAGCTACACCTTAAAAAGCTGGCAAAGCTATCATTGCCCGATCTCGCCGAAGTCCCGAAGGCAAAAAAACGAGGCCGCGCCAGGATGGAGGAATTGAACGCCGAGCCTGATGCGCAAATGGTTGTCCTGACCGCCCGCGCCCGTCAATCAGGCATTTCGCCTAAGGACATCATGGAAACGCGTGACCCGGCCTATGGTGAAGCGGCGGGCCGCGCGATCTATGTCACGCACAAGCCGGAAGTCGCACAACGCCTATGGGCAGTCTATCGCGCCTTCACGGCTTCGGAAGCCATGTATCTGCGCCTCTGTCTTGGCCTGCGCCTTCACGCGGCAACCGCAAAGCTGGAAATGATGCCGGGTGATGATTTCCAAGTCAGGCCAGACGACAAGCCCGATCTGCGGACAGAGGACGAGAAAGCTAGCGATGCTTCAAACGCATGGGCAAGATGGCGCGGGTATTTCACCAGCATGGCAGACTATCACCAAGATGCCATAAGCGACGTGTCCTATGGGCGGGTTGACGCGATGGACGGGGGGCGGTTAACAGACCACGGCAGGCGGTTTGTGGTGGCGATGGAGAAATTCGCGGATGTAGTGGAAAAAAATGCGCGGTAATGCGGTTTCCCTATTGCAATGTGTATGCGGAGAGCGTATATGTTAGTTATCAGCAAAGGGAGACAGACAGATGAACACGCAACAAGCCCAGATGATGAGCAACGAAAGCCTCCGCAAGTTTGCCCGATATGGCGAAGACCTTTCCAAGCTGACATTCAATCAGAAGCACAACGCAGGCATTGCCCGCTGGGTTTTGTCGCAACGCGACATTGCGGATACTTACGCATGACCCCCGCACAAATCAAAGAGGCTCGGCAAACGCTGGGCATCACCGCCACACAACTCGCCCCGCTCTTGGGATACAGCCGCGTTGCCAGCATCTACGACATTGAGGCAGGACGCATGACGCCAAGCAAGGCGGTCGTGATGTTGCTCAAGCAAATGGTCGCAAACGTGCCCGCGCGATAACTCTTGCAACCACAGGCGGAACACGCTAGTATGATGCAAAGCATTCGTGTTTCTAGCGCCCGCAATGGGCGTTTTTTCTTTTGGAGGACTGCCCATGTCGCAAGTCGTTATCGAATTTGGGCGCGCGATGGCACCGCAGCCAGGGCGATCCGCAGACGCGCCTGTCTATGATCCATTCCCCCAGGCCGAGGAAATCACGTCGAGCGGCATAAGCCAACCGACCACGATGACATCAGATGCATACAATGTAGCAACAGTCATCAATAACGGGAATGAGGCAATCTGGGTGGCATTCGGGGCGGCTCCCACAGCAGCGGTCGGAATGGACGCTTTTGTGCCCGCCAACTCAATCCGCGACTTCGGCCCTCTCGGTTTGGGTATGAAGGCCGCAGTTATTAACGATACCTGATATGCCAGTAGGCAAAACCTTTCCCGCCTATAAAACCATTCCTGTTGCAAAACTCATCCCTTACGCCCGCAACATCAGGACGCACAGCCCCGCGCAAGTGGATAAGATCGCTGCAAGCATTCGCGAGTTCGGCTTTCTCAATCCCATCATCATAGACGGGCAGGACGGAATTATCGCAGGGCATGGCCGCGCCCTGGCAGCGCAAAAGTTGAACGGGCACCGGTAGAATGGAAGCATGTTTACCTAATGCCCCTAGACGACGCCATGCGCGCACAGATTGCGCCATTAGCTAAACCATATCCCAAGCGTGACAAGCAAGCGATGGCAGGCGTCCAGTCTGAACAGCGGCGGGGTAGCACCGACCGTCACGCTCCAGAACCAAGCGAGGCCTTGTGATGGCCCAAGGCATAGCACACGAACCAACAGACGCCACGCGCCAGGCGGTGCAGCTTCACAGCACTGTAGGAACACCACAGGACGTTATCGCGGACATTCTCGGCATTGATGCTAAGACGCTGCGCAAGCATTACCGCGAGGAATTGGATCAGGCATCAGCAAAGGCAAATGCAACGGTCGGCGGCGCTTTGTTCAACAAGGCCAAGAACGGCGACACAGCGGCGATGATTTTCTGGATGAAAACGCGCGCCGGGTGGCGTGAGAGGCAGGATTTCAACCACATATCGGAAGACGGAAGCATGACGCCAACAACCATCGTGTTGCAGGCGGCGGAAATGCCCGACGATGACGACCGCAGCAATTAACCTGCCACCCAAGCTGGTGCCGGTGTTTGCTGGCGAAGCAAGATACAGGGGCGCATTTGGCGGCAGGGGTTCAGCCAAAACCCGCAGTTTCGCACTCATGACGGCTGTCAAGGGCTACCAGTGGGGTATGAGCGGCCAAGAGGGGCAAATCCTCTGCGCTCGCGAACACCTCAACTCGCTCGACGAAAGTTCGATGGAGGAGGTTAAGACCGCGATCCGGTCTGTGCCTTGGCTTAACAATTATTTCGAGATCGGCGAGAAATACATCCGCTCAAAGGATGGTAAAATCCGCTACGCCTTCGCGGGCTTGCGGCATAACCTGGACAGCATCAAGTCAAAGGCGCGCATCCTTCTGTGCTGGGTTGATGAGGCGGAAACTGTCACCGAGGAAGCGTGGCGCAAGCTGATTCCGACAATCCGCGAGGAAGGTTCTGAAATCTGGGTTACGTGGAACCCGGAAAGCAAACGCAGCGCGACAAACGCCCGCTTCCGCGAAGATCCGCCCGAGGGCGCAAAGATTGTGCAATTGAACTGGCGCGATAATCCGTGGTTCCCCGAGGTTCTGGAACATGAGCGGCAAGCGGATCACGCCAAGCGCCCTTGGATATACGAACACATCTGGGAAGGCGACTACGCCAGTGCATTCGAGGGCGCATACTTCGCGGCGCAATTGCGGCAGGCTTGGGATGGGGGCCGCATCGGCAAGGTGGGCCGCGATCCGCTGATGAGCATCCGCGCCTTCTGGGATATCGGCGGCACCGGCAAGTTATCGGACGCAACGTCGATCTGGATCGCGCAGTTCGTCGGCAAGGAAATCCGTGTGTTGGATTACTACGAGGCAGTCGGGCAGGAACTGGGCGAGCATATCGGCTGGCTGCGTTCGAATGGCTATGAAAAGGCCGTATGCGTGTTGCCTCACGATGGCGGCACGAAAGACAAAGTGTATCGCGTCAGTTACGAGAGTTCGCTGCAAGACGCGGGGTTTGACGTGATTGTCGTTCCCAATCAGGGTGCGGGCGCTGCACAAAAGCGGATCGAGGCGGTGCGGCGTTTGTTCCCGAGCATCTGGTTTGATCAGGCGAAGACGGACGCGGGGCGCGAGGCTCTGGCGTGGTATCACGAAAAGCGCGACGAGCAGCGCTCTATCGGCCTTGGGCCTGAACACGACTGGGCCAGCCACGCGGCAGATGCGTTTGGCCTGATGGCAATCGCGCACGCACTGCATGACACCCGGCCTAAATTGCCGCAACGGAAAAGAGGCAGCGCATGGGCGGCATGAAAAAAGCGGACTTCGATCAACTCAAACAATGGGCGCAACAGGATTGGAAAGCGCAAGCGGCATTTCGTGAGGCAGCGGAAGAAGAATACAACTTTGTTGACGGCCACCAATGGACGGCATCGGAAAAGGCCGACCTTGAGGGCAACAGCCGCGTTCCTATCGTGTTCAACCGATGCGCCACCATCCTGGCATCTGTCGCCGGTTCGGAAATCAACAACCGAACTGAGGTGCGGTTTATTCCGCGTGAGATTGGCGACGTAAAGCCGAATGAGGTTCTGAGCGCGGGCGCTGAATGGTTCCGCGATCAGGCGATGGCCGAAGATGAGGAAAGCGAGGCATTCCGCGACCTGCTGATTTGCGGATTGGGCTACACTGAAACGCGGCTGGATTTCGAGGAAGACCCAGAGGGCGCGCCGAAGGTCGAGCGCATTGACCCGCTGACGGTGTTTTATGACTGCCACGCTCATCGGCGAGGATTGACTGACGCGGCGCGGGTCGGACGCATTCACACGATGACCCGCGCCGAGGCCAAGGAAATGTTCCCAGACGCACTCGACAGCGATCTGGACGCGGATTGGCTGGACAAGGTTGACGACGTGGACGTTCACCGCAACATCATCAGCGATCAATACACGAATGAGGAAAACGACCAGAACAATTCCCGCGATACGGTAACGATTGTGCAGATCCAGTGGCGTGAGCGGGTGCGCAAGGTCGAGTATGTCGAGCCGACGACCGGAAAGCGCGAGGAAATCTCTGCGGATGATTTCGACAAGGTGCAGAAACTGGTGCCGGTCCAAGTGCCTCACCGCCGCATCAATGCGCGCGTCTGGTGCCAGGCCTTCATCGGCAAGGCGGTCCTGAAGGAAAGCCAGCCGGACCCCGGCAACCCGACATTACAGGCGATGACCGGCCATTGGGATCGCAAGGAAAAGCGGTTTTACGGACTTCTGCGCAGCATGAAAGATCCGCAGAAGTTTGCGAACAAATGGCTATCCCAGACGCTGCACATCATCAACAGCAACGCCAAGGGCGGTGTTATGGCAGAGATTGGCGCGGTTCAGGACGTGCGCGAGTTCGAGGATAGCTGGGCTGCTGCTGACGGTGTTTCGTGGCTGAACAACGGCGGTCTGGACCGGATCAGGGAAAAGAGCGGGCCGCAAATGCCTTCTGCGCTGATGCAGTTGACGGAATTTGCCATATCCTCGATCCGCGACGTGTCTGGCGTGTCTCTGGAACTGATGGGCATGCGTGAGGCCAATCAAGCGGGCGTTCTGGAATACCAGCGCAGGCAATCGGCCATGACCACGTTGGCGGGGCTGTTCGACAGCCTGCGGTTTTATCGCAAGCGTCAGGGGTCGTCGATCCTGCATTTCTTGCGTGCGCACATTGCGCCGACCGGGCGACTGGTGCGGATCGTGTCCAAGGGGCATGAGCAATATATTCCGTTAGCGATGGATGACGATACGCGGAAATACGACACGATTGTCGATGATGCACCCAGCGCGCCAAATGAGAAGGAAAAGGCCTGGAGCGTCATTCAGCAAATGATGCCGCTACTGCAAAACGCAGGGCTTGGAATGGAAGATTGGGCGGATATTCTGGAATATTCCCCGCTGCCGTCCAGTTTTGCGGACAAGGTGCGGGCCAAGGCCGAGGAAGCCAAGCAACAGCCGCCTGACCCGATGATGCAGCTTGAGCAGAAGAAGGTGATGAGCGAGATTTCCGAGAATGAGGCAAACGCGCAGTTCGATCAGGTTCGGGCGCAGCAAATCATGCAGGAAACGCAGCTTGCGCCGATAAAAATGGCGGCGGAAATGCAGAGCCGAGCGATGCCAAGGGGCGTGTGATGCAAAAAGTAACGAAAATAATTTTCGGGTGTGAGATGACAGAGGGTCAAATCGCGCAGGCGTTTTACGAGCATAAAAACGGCATCGAGTGGCGCGACGTAAAAGCCGTGATGAGCAAATTGCAGGAAATGGAGTATGCGAACGGTATGATGCGCGGGGCGCGGGGGCCGGTATCGTGGCGCACCAGCGTTGCAATTCTCAATGGAAAACCTCACCGCGCCGTTCACATCGGCCCGTATATGATCATCGAGCAAAACAGAGTTGTGCGTCTTGGGGGCGCTCAGAAATGGGGGTTGTTTCTGGCCCGTATTTTCCGCGCAACGCGGATAGTCAGTGATCAATGAAATCCCCGATAATCGGGTTTCGCCTACCGGAGCGTTAACCGGCTACGTAGTCAACGGAACTGACAAATGACAGAAGAACAATTAACGCCGGAGGAAAGCGCAGCCCTCACGGCAATGGAAGCGGACCCCGGCGATGCCGTCGAGGTTGTAGAAGACCCCGTGCAATCGGAACAGGCCGAACAGCCCGAGGAAAGGGCTGGCGAACCGGAAGGCGACGAAAAGCCGGTATTCAAGTCCACGCGGACGGACGAAAAGCCGCCCGAGGGTTTTGTTCCGCATCAGGCGATGCACGCCGAGCGGATCAAGCGTCAGGAGGTTGAACAGCGCCTGCGTGATCTGGAATCGCGGCTTGAGAAGGCCAATCAACCCCCGCCGCCCGAGTTTGTGGATCCGCTTGAAGACCCAGCCGCGCATCGCAGATGGGCTGAATATCAGTCCAACATGACGATGCAGGAAGTTCGTCAGATCAAGCAGCAGATCGAACAGCAACAGGTGCAGCAGCGGGTCTTGATGGATGTGCAACAGAGCGAGGCAGAATTCGCGGCGAAAGCCCCCGATTATTCGGACGCGGTTCGGCACTTGTATCAGACGCGCGCATCTGAATTGCAAGGCATGGGTTATGGCCAGAATGAAGTTCAACAGCAAATCCAGAAGGACGCGCAGGCCATTTACCAAGCCGCCAAGTTTCTGGGCATGAACCCGGCGGAAATGGCATACATGCGGGCGCAGTCGCTGGGCTATCAGCGCAACGCAGCCCCGAAAGCAGAGATATCAGCTCCCGCCCCACAAGGGCAGACGGAGACGCAAAAGGTTGTTGCCTTGGCGCGCGCTCAGGAAGCGGCGTCAGGCATCAGTGCGACCGGCGCACCGAACGAGGGACAGTTGACAGTTGCTCAACTAGCCAAGATGTCGGAGGCCGAATTGGCGAAAATCCCCGATGATCAAGTCAGAAAGATTATGGGCGGATAACGACTAAAGGTAGGTGCGGCCTGAAACGCATCTTCGTTTGACTGAACGTAAAACAGCCATCGCCATGCACGGGCGTTACCGAGCGGCAGATATGAAACCTCAACATTGTCAAAGGAGCCAATCACATGGCACAGACAGATTTTGCGGTCAATCATCCTCTTGCCGTTAGCGTCTGGTCGAAACGCCTCGCAGCCGAGGCCTATCGCCGGACGTTCATCGGGAAGTTTATTGGTGAGAGCGAAGACAGCCTCATCATGGAAAAGCTTGACCTGAAAAAAGGCGCGGGCGACAATATCACCTGCGGCCTCAACGTCCAACTGCAAGGCGACGGCGTGCAAGGTGACGCAACCCTCGAAGGTAACGAGGAAGCGCTCCAGTTCTACGACGACAACCTTGTGATCAACCAGTTGCGTCACGCATCCCGCGTCAAGGGCCGCATGACGGAGCAGCGTGTTCCCTACAATCTGCGTGAGACTTCGCGCATGCGTCTGGCGGATTGGTTCGCACAGCGCATGGATGTTTCTTTTTTCAACCAGATTTGCGGCAACACTGCGGTAACGGATACGCGCTTCACCGGCAACAACGCCACGATTGCGCCGTCCACAAACCGCATTTTCTGGGCTGGCGGTAAATCGAACGACCAAGGCCTGGGCGCTGTTGACACGTTTACGCTGGAACTGATCGACATTGCCCGTCAAAAGGCAGAAACCGCGTCGATTGCGTCCAGCACCGGCCCGCTAATTCGCCCGATTCGTCATGAGGGGAATGACTACTACTGCATGTTCCTGCATGACTATCAAGTTCACGACCTGCGCACCAACACTGCGTCGGGCCAGTGGCTTGATATTCAGAAGGCGGCGATGCAAGGCGGTGATGTCCGCGACAACCCGATTTTTACCGGGGCGCTGGGCATCTACAATGGCGTCGTGCTGCACAAGGCAAGCCGTGTCACTACTGGGGTTAACTCCTCGACCGGTGCTGCGATTACCACTGCGCGGCGTGCGGTTCTGTGCGGTGCGCAGGCGGTATGCATTGCCTTCGGTTCGGGCAACGGGGCAACCCGTTACACGTGGAACGAGGAAATGTTCGACTATGGCAACCAGTTCGGTGTTGCCGCAGGTTCAATCTTTGGCCTCAAAAAGACCAAGTATGTGCCTGAGAACAACTCTTCAACGAATGCGGAAGATTTTGGCACGGTGGTAGTTTCCACGTATGCCATTCCCGCAGTAACCTCGTAAGGAGGGCCTGATCATGGGTCTTAATGCAGGAAAGGGCCAAGTGTATCACCATAATATGGTGCATACGCTTACGGCCTACATCGACAGTAACAGCGCAGCGACGGTATCGCTGGGCTGGCTTCCGTCAGGTGCGGCGGTTATCGGTTCGGGCGTGAGCGTTTTCGCGCCCTGGTCGGGGATCGGCATTGAGGCGGTTGATCTCGGGTTTCGCAATTCGGAAGAAGGCTACACCGCCGATCCGAATGCGTTCACCGAGACCATTCTCGGTCTCGACGTGGCTATCGGGCATATTGCGGGGGATGTCGTTTCGGCGGCAAACAAGTATTTCTCCGAACCTGCCGAAGCCATTGCGACAATCACCAACACCAACAGCACTACGGGCGCGGCACTGGTCTATGTGACCTATGTCGTGCGCGAAGTCGCGTAAAGGAGGCTATAATGGGTAAGCAAGTCAATTCGGAAGCGCCGAAAGAAGTTGCCAAAGGCTGCAAGGGCGGCAAGGGCGGCATGGGCGGCAAGGGCGGCTACTGATGCGCCGCAGACAAATATGGGCGAGGGCGGCGGAAACGTCGCCCCTGTCTACTCCAGAGCCGGAAATGAGCCTTGAAGATCAATACAAGGCGAAATTCGGCAAGGCACCACATCACCGCAAGAAGCGCGAAACGATAGCAAGGGAATTGCAGGATGGCGACACTTGCTGACATTGCGCTGACGGTTGCGACACAACTTGGCCGGGTTAACGCTGCGGCCACGGCGATTACGGACCTTGCGAGCGAAATCAAGGAAGAAATCCGCAACAGCATCCGGTTTTACAACCGCAAGCCCATTCACCTGACGGAATGGCGCGGAGGGACGCTGACGCTGGTGGCGGCGAAAACATGGTATTCGACGGTCGATATCACGACAGGCGATGGCGATCAGGCGGCAGGTGGCAGAACCATGCTGAACGTCAATAACATCATCAATATTCACTATATGCGGGAAAATCCCGGCGCATCCGGGTTGAACGAGCCTCTGAGTTATGTTCCCTATATGCATTTCGAGCGCATGTTTGAAGGATCCACGCCGCAGGGCCAACCCGAGTATTACACGCTCTATGCGGGGCAGATCGGCATCTGGCCGACACCGGCAGCGGAACATCTGGTTTACTGGTCGGGCACGGTCAAGCCGACTGTGCCGATTAGCGACAGCGGCACGTCGATCTGGTTTGATCAGGCGAATGAATTGATTGAGGCCAGTACGGCGCGGCGCGTGTGTTCCAAGTATCTGCGGGATAACGAGCGGGCGCAGGTCTATGCGGCAGAGGAATTGTCGGCCTATCAGGTTGTTCTGGGTGAATACACGCTGAAGGCGTCCAGCAGGCGGCTGCGGTCACATGATTGAGGTAATGCCATGAACCCATTTCTGCAAATGCTGATGTCGGGGCAAATGCCTCAGACGGGCATCCCGCAAATGCCACAGCCGCAACAGGGGCAAATGCCGTTTGCGCAGGCGATGTTTGGGCAGACGCCATTCCTGCAAATGCCGCAGATGCAACAAGGCGCTGGAATGGGGCCGGGACCGATGCCGATGGGTCGTCAGAACCTGCCGGTCGGATTTGCCGAACGGCGCGGCATGGGCGCACGTCCACCCGTTCCGCAGATGATGAACAGCGACCCGAACCGTGGAAAGGGATGGGATAAATAATGCCCGTTGTGGACATCCCGTTTGGCGAATGGCTCCCGAGCGCGCCCAGCTTCAAGAACCCCGGCTGCGTCGTGGCGGATAACGTCATTCCGGCAGCGGGCGGTTCTTACAAGCCGTTCCCCGCGCCGGTTGTGAGTGCTGGCGCGGATGGGCCGGTCAAGGGCGCGCAGCAGCTATTCGACAACGCGGGCAACAGCATTCTGGTAGGCGGCACGGCAACAAAGCTATTCACGCGGCGCACGTCTTTGGCGGCAACGTCTGGATATACCGCCATCCCGACCGGAGAATATTGGGACTTCGCGCGGTTTAATGATTTTGTCATTGCAACAGGCGTCGGCAATTCGCCGCAATATCTGTCGGACATCGACACGGATGATACGTGGTCTGCACTTCCGGGGACGCCGCCGGTTGCCAAGCGAGTGGCAAAGGTTGGCGAGTTCCTGATGCTGGGCTGCATTGCCAATGCGCCGAACCGCATTCAATGGTCTGCGTTCAACAATCCCGGAGGGACATGGGGGACGGACAGGCTGACGCAATCCGGCCTTGCCGATCTGGATAGTCAGTTTGGCGAGGTCATGCGGATTGTCGGCGGTCGATACGCTATCGTGTTTCAGGAGCGCGGCATTCAGCGGCTATCTTATGTCGGCCCCCCGCTGGTGTGGCGGGCTGACGTGATCGAGCAAGATCGGGGCTGTATCGCGCCGATGAGCGTGGTGCCGGTTGGTTATCTGGCCTTCTTCTTGGCGCAGGACGGATTTTACATCACGGACGGGTCAAGCGTTCAGCCCATCGGCACCAGCCGGGTTAATCGGTGGTTCTTTGACAACGTGGACCAGTTGCGCATTGGCGAGGTTTGCGGCGCGATTGATTGGGAAAATGAAGCGGTAATCTGGGCTTTCCCAAGTTCAAACGGCGTCGGCCTGGATCGGGTCATGGTGTTTTCGTGGGCGCAGCAACGTTGGAGCAGCGCGACAATCTCGGTTGATTGTTTCGTCGGGTCTCAGGTGGATGGCGTAAGCCTTGAGGCGCTTGACGCGATTTATGGCGGCCTGGAGAACATCCCAGGTTCGCTTGACGATCCTGAGTTTGCCCCCGGTTCGCGTGTCTTGGCCGCATTCATTGACGGGGATTATGCGACGTTTTCAGGGTCTCCGCTTGAGGCCACTTGGCAGACGGGCGAGGCACAGCCATCTCCCACACAGCGGTCATTCGTGAGCGAGGTTCACCCGCTTATTCAGGCGACGAATTGGGACACGCAGATATCCATTGCGATGAGGGACAATCGCGGCGGGCAGGTGTTTTCGCCATTGAAGGAAACCGGCTGGAGCGGCTTTGCGCCGGTTCGAGGCGAAGGACAGAAGGTGGCAATTCGTATGATCAAGCCAGCGGGCAGTGACTGGTCTGAGGCGCAGGGCGTGCAGGTCAGATATTCCGGGGCGGGCGTAAGATGATTACCGCAGCGCAGAGCCTCTTGCAGACCGGACGCCAGAGGCAGGAACTTGAAAACCGGACGCAACTCCGCATCCCCAAGCCTCTTGGGGTTACGCAACTGCAAACCACGGTGACGACGATCTACACGGCGGGCGACGCGGCGGATTTCGAGATTGGCGGGCTGATCGCGTCAAATGTGACGGGCGGGGCAAGCACGATCACGATCTATTTTGTTCCTCCGGCTGGAACGGCTGGAACGGCGAACGCGGTGGCGGTGGCGGTGGCCTTGGCGGCAAACAGCGTGACGCGACTATCGCAGTTCGATGGAATGATCCTGCGGCCCGGTGCGTTCATTCAGGCGCTTTGCGGGGCGAATGATGCGGTAAACCTGACGGGCTGGGGCTACGACTATCAAGGGGCTTACGCGTGATCCGTGGAATACCGGCATATGAATACATGAACTATCGGGACGAAATCGCGCCGTTTCTTCGCAATTTCGCGCAGCGCAGCCTGGGGCGGTGGACGTTTGAAGGGCTTGAGATGGATATTCTCAAGCGTGACCGGCAAATCTGGTGCATCAAGGACTTTCAGGCATTGGGCATGACGAGCGTAGGGATTGAAACGGTTAACATCGACGCTTGCGCGGGGCTGCGGCGGCATGAGTGGAAGGAAGCCTTTGACGACGCAATTCGGGCCTGGGCGGGGCAATTGGGCAAAAAGCGCATCATAGCACTGGTCAGGCCGGGCTGGTCTCGGTGGGGCAAGACGCGGGGCTACCGAGAGACGCACCGGGAAATGGTATTGGAGATATAAGATGGGCGGCAGATCGCAAACCACGACACAGAAAGCGGACCCATGGGCACCGGCGCAACCGTATCTCAAGGACGCACTTGCGCAGGGTGAGGACTTGTTTGCGCGCGGCGGCTTTGCGCCTGATCCGTATTCTGGGCAGCGCGTGGCGGGCTTCGGTGATCTGTCGCAGATCGGGCAAGGGGCAACCGCTTGGCAGGCCGCTCAGGGCGCACCGCAAATCGGACAGGCGGCGGATACGCTCACCAGCATGATGAACCCGCAGCAGCAACAGCAGCGGCTAGAGGCGGTCAAGAACAACGCGCTTGGCTCTGCGGTTCCGGCTGCGGTGGCGCAGTTCGCCGGATCCGGCATGGGCAACAGCACCTTGGCGATGGATACGGTCGGACGGGCCGCGACGGATGCGGTGTCGCCCTACGACTACAACGCTTATCAGCAAGAACAGGGCCGCGCCTTGCAGGCCGCTGGCATGGCCCCGCAGATCGAATCTGCAAAATATCTACCATCGCAAATGCTAAGCGCAGTCGGCGGTCAGCAAGACGCAATGACACAGGCGATGATTGATGCGCAGATGCGGCAATACTACGAGGGGCAAAACCAAGAGGCGGATGCGCTGGACCGCTATTCTCAGATGCTTCTGGGCTATGGCGGGCAGGGCGGGACGCAAACCAGCACGCAAAGCAGCAATCCTGGCGGCGCAAGCATGATCGGCACCGGACTTCAAGCTGCATCGCTTATCCCGCTCTTGTTTTCGGATCGCCGCCTCAAGCGCAACATTCGTCAGATTGGCAAGACACCGGGCGGGCACAATCTCTACTTCTACAATTATCTGTGGAGCAATGATCCGCAGATCGGCGTCATGGCCGACGAGGTTCCGCATGCAGTGTCCCATCGGATCGCGGGCTTTGCCATTGTCGATTATGCAAGGGTGACGTGATGAACCTGATGGACCTGATGGGATTGCAGGCGGCGCAACAGGGCGGTGGCTTGCAGAATTTGCCGATGGGGCAGCGCGCCGGGCTGGCTATGTTCGGCATCGGTGACATTCTGCGCGGCGGATCGGGAACGGGTGCCATCACGATGGGCAGCGCGTTCTTAGGCAACCAGCAGGAACGTGAAAAAGAAGAACAAGCCCGCAAGGCACAGGAAGCGGCAGACGCTCAATGGGGCAGTCTTAGCGGCATGCTAAGCGGTGGACAGCGGTATGGCGGGGGAACGCCCCCTTTTAACCCGGTCAAGACGCCAACTGAGCCGCAAGTAATCGGCGCGGAAACACGCGCCGCGCTTGGTTTTCCGAATTACACACCCGGCGACAAGGAAAGTTTCGTTACAGCAATGTGGCCCCATGCGCAGCGTGTGGCGTCTGAAACCGGCCTTGATCCGCGCCTTGTCATTGCACAGGCGGCGCAGGAGACCGGATGGGGCAAAAACGCGCCAAATAACAACTTCTTTGGCATCAAGTCGCACGACAGAAGTGACGGGGCGCGACTTTCCACAAAGGAACACGTCAACGGCCAAGATGTGACCATTCAGGACAGTTTCCGCACCTATGGCGGGATGGGCGAAAGTGCTGCGGATTACGCGCAGTTTCTGAAAGAAAACCCGCGCTATCGTTCCATGCTGTCCTCGCCCGATCTTGATGGCCAAGTCGCAGCATTGGGGCAATCTGGCTATGCCACTGATCCTAATTACGCATCTTCTGTCGGTTCTATCGCCCGCAGCATCGGCGCACCAGACACCCGCACGGCACAAGCGGGCGCAACTGATGCGCCCCCGCCACCTCCGGGCCTGTTGCCGCCGCAATCCGTTGCGGGGCTTGAGGCTATTCTGACAAACCCGAACCAGCCGCCCGAGCGGCAGAAACTTGCGGAAATGCACCTGCGGCGGCATTACGATGCGGTAAACACGCAATACACGCAGCAGACGCAAGCGCAAATAGGTGGAGCTGAATTGCCCGCTGCGGTTCTTGAATTGCAGTGGCGCGCGGAACAGGCTGGGCTACAACCGGGAACGCCGGAATATCAGTCGTTTGTTCTGAATGGCGGCGGAGATCCGGCGACCTATCGCGCCCTAGACATGCAAGCGCGGGCGGCTGGGCTACAACCGGGAACGCCGCGATATGAACAATTCATGGCGTCTCGGGGTGCATATGAACAAGGCTATGGTCGCACGACCGGCCAGAATGTTGCGGAAATTGAAACGGGCGGTCAGGCCGCTGCGACGGTAGCAGAAGGCACAGAGCGCGGTAAAGCGGCAGCTACGGCGGCGTCTGAACTTGCGGAAATGCAGCGCAATATGCCGAGCCTTTTGACCGTAGCGGACCAACTTGATGATCTCGCGGGAATGGCGACTTACACCAAGGCGGGCGTCCTGGCTGATGAAACAAGAAAGCAACTTGGTATGCCCCCGTCCGAGGGCGCTGTTGCGCGGGCGGAATACATCGCCGTTGTTGACAACCAAGTTCTGCCTCTGTTGCGTCAAACCTTCGGCGCAGCGTTCACAGCCAAAGAGGGCGACACTTTGCGCGCTACGTTGGGCGACCCGGACAAGTCGCCATCCGAAAAGCGCGCGGTGCTAAGATCGTTCATTGCACAAAAAGAGCGCGACTTGGCCGCACGGATTGGCGGCACACCTACAGAAGCGACCGAGGGGGGCGATTTTCGTTTTGAAAATGACGCTCAACGGTCTCTGTATGAGAAATATCAGTAACCTCGCCCGCGAGTTTCTGGGCTGTTTTCCAGCATCGCCAAGTTATGATTGCGCCGATAAGTATAGGCCATGCGCTTGGGATCAACCAGTTTGCGCCTAGCGTATAAACCGCAACCGCGACCCAAGCGGTGATCGGCAACCATATAATCGCGAAAACTGTTCTCATGCGCACAATTTAGTTTTGTTGCGTGGAACGTGAAAGGTCAAAAATGGCAAATTTTCAGGATTTGATGCGCGCGGCAGAGAATGCCGAAAAGGCTGGAGACACTGCCGCCGCGCGTCAACTTGTGCAAATGGCCAGATCGTTGCGCGGAGGTTCTGAGCCTCAATCGCAATCATTGCAGCAACCCGCCGCAGACGCCGGGGGGACGGGGAACCTCACGCCTTCCGCCTATGATCCAGCGTCACAAGTGGCAACGCCGCAAATTGATAATTTCGGTGACACGATCAACGCGGCGACACGCGATCCAATCGCAGCGACAAAGGCTTTTGCTGGTGGCGTGATGGATCAATCACAAAGCCCGACAATGCAAATGTTGCCAGATTGGGTGCCAGAACAGTTTCGCGGACCCGCCGCGCGGGTTGGTGATATTGGCGGCACGGCGCTGGGCGCTCTGGGGACAACCTTCGGGTTTGGTGCTGGTCTGGCGGGGGAAATGTTCGGCGGGTCACCAACTAACGAGCGTAAACTGGCGCGCGACCTGATGATGGCGGGACAGGTGGCCGTGCCGGAACTTGCCGGGTCGTCTGGTGCCATGATGGCAACGCAAAAGGCGGCGCGGGCTGCTCAGAGGCTTGATGCTGGCGGAACGATTACGCAGCGCGGTGCGAGGGCGGCAGACGATTTGGGGATCGTGCCGTCGCTTGGTTCGGGTGGCAAGGTGCGCGGCATGACCGCCGCGACACTTGAAAAGGTGCCTCTCGCGGGCGGCGTCATAGCCAATGCCGCAACGCGGTTTGTTGATGATGTAGAGCGCGCCTATTCCGGCGCTGTTGCGCGCGTTGGAACCCCAAGAACATCGGCAGAGGCCGGAACCGTTCTGCAAAAAGAACTCGATCAATTTGCAGTGGATTTCAAAAACAAGTCCCGCACACTTTATGCACAGGTTGGTGAAAAACTGCCGGATGGAACGGTTCTTCAAGCCCCGAACGCATCACAAGCAATTCGGGACGCACTCGCGCCGTTTGCAGACAATCCAGAAATTGCAAAGCAGTTGGGTTTGGATAAATGGGCTTCAATGGCTGACGGCCTGGATCGCGGGCTGACGTGGCGCGCGGCATCTGATCTGCGGACATCCATTGGCGAAAGCATTGGCAAGATAAAAGGCCCGCTCGCCGATATGGATGAAGGCAAGTTGAAACTGGCATATGCCAAGTTGACGGAAGATTTGGAAGCGGCGGCAAAGGCTGCTGGGCCTGATGCGGAAAAGGCATGGCGGCGCGCGTCGAATTATTACCGGCGTGGGGCGGAACGGATCGGAACTTATCTCGACAAGACGATAACGGCGCAAAGTCCTGAGCGCGCCTTTGAGGCGTTTGTCGCTATGACCAAGAAAGACAGGGCCAGCGCAGACGCGCGGCGCATGTATGAAATCAAGGCATCAATGCCTGCTGACCAATGGGGCGACCTGTCTGCAACAATCATTGACAGGTTGGGCCGCGCAAAATCTGGCGCGCAAAATGCGGATGGTGATGCCTTTTCCCCTGCCGCGTTTCTGACGGAATGGAACAAGCTGTCTCCAGAAGGTAAGAATCTGCTTCTGCCAAGTGAAGTCAGGTCGGAAATGAACAAACTGGCCGAGGTGGCCGCAATCGCAAAAGAGGGCGGCGCGGAGCGAAACTTTTCCAATACGGGCACTATCATGACCGGCGCGGGGGTTGGCGCGGCGGCAACGCAAGCCCCCGTTTCCACGGCCCTCTTTTTGGGCGGATCTTGGGCATCGGCAAAAGTTCTGACAAATCCCATGATGCTTAGGGCGCTCAATAAGTTGGCGCGGGGCGATGCAAGGCAAATGAAGGCAATCGCAAACAGAAACGGGGCATTCGCGCAAGACGCCAGAACCATTCTGCGCATTACTGCTGCGGATGCGGCGGCAACAGGTCCAGCGGCCAATGCAGCCACAGACCCGCGAGCAATTCGCGCGCAACAGAGGTAAGGCAAGTCATGGCAAAAAACACAGTTGGCGATTGGGACACCACCGCGAACAATAACACTGACGTTGGCGGCATCAGCATAGCCGAGGGCATGATGGCGGCGAACGTCAACAACGCCATGCGGGAAATGATGGCGCAGATCGCCACGCGGGACCCGCTGGGCGCGTCTGATATTGGCTCGACGGTGCAGGCTCTGGACGCCAATCTTACGTCGCTGGCGGGGCTGACGCTCGCGGCAAACAAGGGGCTGTATTCCACTGGTGCTGATACGCTCGCGCTCTATAACCTTACCGCAGCGGGGCGTGCGCTTCTTGACGATGCAAACGCAGCGGCACAACGCACCACGCTGGGGCTGGGAACTGCTGCGGTTCTTGGCGTATCAGATGACGCAAACTTTGCGAATGACACGGGCGGCGTTGCCAAGCGGGGCGTGATTGCCACGGAGATTGCAGCGCAGATCGCGGCGCATGTTGCAGCGGTTGAATGGACCGAAGTTGCGCCAGTGGCGACAACATCCGGCACGGCATTTGATGTTATCAGCATTCCGGCAGGCGTGACCGATATAGAGGTGTATCTATCAAAGGTTTCGCTCAGTGGTTCAGACTACTATCTGGTCCAACTTGGCGACAGTGGCGGTTTTGTGACAACTGGTTATGTGTCTCGATCGAATGTTGGCGATGTTGCTGGGCTTAGTTCAGTGACAACGGGCCACGCTATTTATGCGGCCAACGCAGCCACACTCACAACCGTGAAAATGAGACTGCATCACTTTGGTGGCAATTTTTGGCTGTCCGAGCATCAAGGCGTAGCATCGACAATAGCAAACAGTTTCATCGCCGGTGCCGGATATGGAACGCTTTCCGGTGAATTAACCCAACTCAGGTTGACGCGCAGCGGATCAAACATCTTTGACGCTGGCTCATTCAAGGTGAGATACAGATGACAATCAAAGCAACAAATGCCGTAACGGGGGATGTTTCCGTTCTGGAGCAGGATGCGCCGTCATTTCCGTCACCCGTAATGACGGTAACGCGCGGTCAATTCCTTCTCGCGGCGGCGGCGGCGGGCATCATCACCGAGGCGGTGGCAGAGGAAGCGGCGGACGGCAGTTGGCCCGCTGCGTTCAACACGTTCATTGCGGGCCTGAGCGCATCGCAGCGCATCGTGGCAAAGGCGACATGGGCGGACGGGCGGACGGTGAACCGCAGCAATCCTATCCTCGCCTTGATAGCGGCGGATCAGGGCGTGAATGAGGCGGGGCTTGACGCGCTGTTTGCGGCGGCGGCGGGGATTGCGGCATGACCTATCGCTGGTTTGAACTGAGAAAGGGCTTTGCGGGTCCGTTCACGTCGATTCTGCAAGCGCAGTTCATGTTTCTGTTCTGGATCAAGCCCCGCGTGGATCGACACAAGGTCTTGTGGATCATTGCCGCGCCTCTGGTGCTGCTCTTTCTGGTGCAGGACTTCTTGTATCAGGTGATTGTCGCGACGTTCGTTTTCATGGAATGGCCGCGCGATTTGCTTTTCACGGGCCGGATCAAGCGGCTTGACAAGGTGGGCGATTGGCGAGCCGAGAGGTTCAAGAACGTGCTGAACGAGATAGACCCTGGCCATGTGTGAGGTGCGCACAATGTATCTACAGACTGAGGTGGAATGATGGCAGACGTAGCTACAGATAGCTGGCACCTCGATAAGCGGGTTCCCGTGGCCCTAATTGTTACGCTCTTGGCCCAGTTTTCGGCGGGCGTCTGGTTTCTCAGCGCGGCGTTCAAGGATATTGAGGGCAACCGTCTTGGCCTTGCGCGGCTGGATACAGAGTTTGAGGCGCAACTGCGGTCGCTTTCCGGGCGTCTGGATATTACGGATCGGGCGGCAAATAATCAGGCGGTGCAGTTGGGCCGCATTGAGGAAAACATCAGCGGGCTACGGAGCGACATAAACCGGCTGCTGAACGTGCTTGAGAAACAACGGCAATGAAAGTCAACCAAGCGGCGCTTGATCTGATCAAGGAATTTGAAGGCTTTCGCGCCGAGGCTTACCGAGATCCGGTTGGCATCTGGACAATCGGATACGGCACAACTGACGCTGCCGGGGTGGGTATTTCGCCCAAAGCGGGCAGGACCATCACCGAGGCCGAGGCCGAATGGTATCTGCAACGCGCGGTGGACAAATTTGCGGCAGATATCCGGCCAGCCATTACCGCGCCAATCAATGAAAACGAGTTCGGGGCGTTTGTGTCGCTGGCCTACAACATCGGGCCGGGAGCGTTCAGGAAATCATCCGCGCTGCGGCATTTCAATGCGGGCGACAAGGCAAGGGCGGCTGACAGCATCCTGCTATTCAACAAGGCGGGCGGCAAGGTGCTGCGTGGTCTGGTGCGGCGCAGGGAAGCGGAGCGCGCATTGTTTCTGACGCCTGTTGAACCGGCCAAAGAACCGGCCAGCGGTGGCATCTGGGCGGCGATCTTCGCGGCGATTATGAGCATATTTAGGAGAAAGTGACATGCACTATGCACCGATGGTTCGGATCATCCTGCGCTACCTGATCGGCGCGGCCATCATGGGATCGCAGCAGGTTGGTGAAAGCCTCGCGGCGGATCCTGAT
>Ga0210012_1001769_pt1 | contig 20016 bp, 24 predicted proteins | sample CryGeymeta201504_FD_183974 | JGI IMG/M metagenome (GOLD analysis project Ga0210012, IMG submission 183974) | Groundwater microbial communities from Crystal Geyser aquifers in Utah, USA - Crystal Geyser metaG 2015-04 (SPAdes) (version 2) | ecosystem: Environmental > Aquatic > Deep subsurface >... | reverse complement strand
TATTGAGGTCGCGAAAAAAGCCTAGCGATTAAACTTTACGAAACGCGTCGTTTTTATATCATCTTCATGTTTAAGCATGATCGCTTTTATCAATTCTGCCCCTAATTGTAATATCATACAACCATAATTGACCCAAAGCATAAGCAGGACAATTGATCCCGCCGCACCAAATACTGATTGCGGCGAGAAAATTTCAAGTGCTTTTGTAAAGCCAATCTCGCCCAGCATGAACAAGAATGAGCAGAACATGCCGCTGAAAAAAGCGTATCTTAGTTTGATGTAAATATCGGGTAGGATTTTAAACATTAGGGTGAATAAGATTGATATGGTGAAGAATGATGCGCTGATTTCTAACGCGCTGATGAACTCAAGATCGGGAAATTGAGCGCTTAGCCAATTGCCAAATAACTTCAGCGCGGCGGATAAATACATCGACATGAGCAAGAGAAAACCAAGCATGACAGCAACGCTTATCGCAACGAAACGGTTGGTAAATGCCCAGAGGATGCTTGTTTCTCGGCGGACTTCAACGCCCCAGATGGAATTGAATGATCGTTTTAATTGATTGAAAAGGCCGGATGCGCCGAAAAGTAAAACACTTCCCCCGATTACCAGTGTCCAAATTCCGTTTCCTTTAATGCGGGCGCGATCAATGATGCTTTGGACGCTGTCGGCGAGATCTTCTCCGATGAAATTGCCAATGTAGTTTTGTATTTGCGTTCTAACCAATTGCTCATCCAAGAAGAATGTCGTGATGGACATGACGATGATGAGAAGACCAGGGAGCGCGAAAACGGCGAAATATGCCGCGGCAGCGCTTTGAGTAAAAGGTGAATTTTTAAGCCATGAAGAAAAAGCATCTTTTACAACTTCAAGCATGGTTATTCCTTTTTATAAGTGTTCCCTTAGGGGAAGAGGTGAACAGATGTTGGGTTTGTTATCTTGTGCTTGAATTGTTGTTTCTAGCGATGGTCAGTATGCCATAATTGAAGACATATTTCACCACATCAAAAAAATACTTGTTTTTATAATTGTAACATTATAACAACTGTTACTTTATAACAATTGAGTATTTAGATATGCCGCACGACCACGACCACGACCATAAACATGACCATAACCCCAAGCAAGGGCATGATCATAATTGTGGCCACACCCATAGCCATGGGGATCAAAAGCATGACCATAGCGGGCATCATCACCATGAAGAGGGGGATAAACGCAGCTATAATCATGGAATTTTGCAATACGCCTTTTCAAACGTATCGGGCAAAGGCGGGGAATGGCTTAGAAAGCATCGTCGTAAAATTATATTGGGGGCGGCGGCTTCTGTTTCTGCGCTTGAATATGCGCTTACAAATTCGATGGCAATGTCATCTCTTCCATTGTTATTTGCAGGGGCGGCGATTGCGCATGATGCATCCGAGGATATCATGGAGGTAACAGGCGAGCTTAAAGAGACACATAATTTATCAAGCGGTGTTGTCGGAACGGCAGTCGGTTTGACGCATACATTAAGTGAGGGAGCGTTTTCTTTGCTTTCTGGTATTGAGGGAAATTCAGATATGGCTGTTTCAAGTGTTATGGGCAGCAATGCGTCGCATATATTATTGATGGCTGGCGGCGCAGCGGTTATCGGCAGTGTTGATGCGGGCCAGTCCACCAAGTGGAAGTTGCATGCGGCGGGTGTTGCAGGTCTGACGGGCGCTTTCGGGTATCAAATAGCGCAGGGCGAGTTTAATCCATTAATGGGCGGTGCGATGGCGGCTGGTGGGCTTTATTATCTCTATCAGCGTGTTCAATCGGGTGAGAGTTGTGTTATTCATGGCGATGCGTGTGGCGGTCATCATGATGATCACAGCCATGACCACGATCATCATGATCATGCGCATGACAAGCCTAAGACAATGCGCCAGCGGCTAACGGACCCTAAGCTATTGCAGCTTGGTGGATCGCTCGCCGCTTTGACGGCAAGTGCGCATGTATTAGGGCATCAGGTTTTTGCGCAAGCGCAGACTTTAGGGATCAGTGAGACAGCCGCGGGGGCTGGCATCGCCGCGCTTGCGCTTTCTGCGCCCGAGATTATTCTTACATGGAAGGCGGCGCATAAAGGTGATCGCGATATGGCATGGGGAGCTATTACGGGGTGTACTGTTGCAACTGTTGGTGTAGTGGGCGGTGGGCTAGCGATGAGCGGGGTGGATGTTCCGGCTAACCTGGATTTGGCCTCAACGGAAGGGCAGATTCATATGGCTGCTTTTGCTGGTTCTGCCGCAGCTATTATTGGCGCGACACACCCGAAAATTATTGAAAAAATTGGAGCCAAGGACGGTGCTATTCCCAAATTGCTTGGCGCGGTTTTCGTGGCTTCGGCGCTTGCGTATTACGCAAATAATACGCAAGCAAATTGTCATTATCACGGACCGCGGGCGCATTGTATTGGTGGTGAGGTATCGCAAGATATCCTTGAAATCCCCGGCATTGCGCTGGAATAATTTATTCCTTTGGTCTTATCCAATGCCTGGAATTTGCGTTAACGTGGAATCAATGGGCAGTGCCGTGACTGCTGCTTGTCCTGCAGTTTGTGAGAAAACGGATGTTAAGCCGACACTGTCTAGGAATGGTGACATTCCCTCCGCTAGAGATGCTGCAAAAGCGGCTCCCGGTACGGTGTAATGTATAAGGACGTGCGTGGCCAATTCGAAGGCCACGCCAATAGCAATACCTGTCATGCCAGTATCCATCAAAGACATAAAATCACCTCAATCTTGTTAAAAAGAGCTTGTGTTATGTTATAATATAACATATATGTCCAGTATTATTTTATAGGAGTGTTTTTATGAGTGATCAATTATCACGAAGAGGTTTTTTGTCTGGTGGTGCTGCGGCGCTTGTAATGGGGGCAGGAGTAAGAGAGGCTCATGCTCAGGGCGCTGGATATACGATTGATACCTATCCTTTTCGTCCTGACGGTGTTTTGACGCAGATTGGTTTTCGTCAGGTTGATATGGATATTGGTTTATTACATCCCGAGACAGGCGCGCCGTCTATCGGGTTTTATGCGGCGCTTGATTATAATCATGGTCAACCTTTTGGGGCAGCGTGGAAGAATACTTATCGAAAATTTATGAAAGATATGTCTGTTCATGATCCAGATAAGGGTACGATGATCATGATTGCCAATCATATTCGTGTGCATGCGGTTCCTGCAAAGCAAATTGCCGATGCGTATTATAAGGCAAAAAATGTTTGGGATGCTCGTCCTGATTTAAGGGTGGCTGGTGCTTATGGGGAGCCGAATGGTTTTGATGATTTGGATGTGCGTTTTGGTTGATGTATAGGTTTTATTGTGAATGTTGAATGAAAAAGGATGTGAGTAAGGCAATGCTTTTTAATGTGGAAGATGTTGAATGTAGGGCAGGGCAGGAGATTGTTCTGAGCCAGCAAAATCTGAATATTGAGCGGGGAGAAAATCTTTTGCTTCTTGGCCCGTCGGGGTGCGGTAAGACCAGCCTAATGAATATTATGGCGGGTTTATTGAAGCCGAGTGCGGGGGATGTCGTTTATGACGGTCAAAGCTATGGCACGATGTCGGGCCGTGAAATTGATGCGTTGCGTGCGGAGCATTTTGGCTTTGCGTTCCAGAAATTGCATTTGATTGGTCATTTGAGTGTGGCACAAAATATCGCGCTGGCACAAAGCCCACCTGATAAATTTCGGGTTGAGGCGTTGATTGATGATCTTGGGTTGTCAGGTAAGGCGCATCGGAAGACGCGTGATTTAAGTGTGGGAGAGGCTCAGCGCGTTGCGATTGCGCGCATGGTTGCAAATCAGCCGGATGTTATTTTTGCGGATGAGCCGACCTCAGCATTGGATGATGTTAACACTGAAAATGTTATGGATTTGTTGTTTTCACAAGCCGAGAAAACGGGGGCGACGCTTATTGTCGCCACGCATGATGCACGTATTAAAGGGCGCTTTGCTAGAGTATTGGAGATGTCGCTATGAGTGATTTAAATCTTATTTTATTGTCATTAAAATCACGCTGGTTGAATAGTGTGTTGTCTGTGTTTTTGACTGCCTTTGGTGTGATGTTGGCGATTTTAATTTTGCAGTTTGGGCATCATATTCAAAACCGGCTGAGCGCGGATGGGCGCGGGATTGATATTGTGGTGGGAGCCAAGGGGAGCCCGCTTCAGCTTATTTTGTCGTCGGTTTATCATATTGATGTCCCTACGGGGAATATCCCTTATGACGACGCGCAGAAATGGATGAAACATCCGCAGATTAAAACAGCTATTCCGCTTGCTTTAGGGGATAATTGGAAAGGTCATCGCATTGTGGGTACGACGCCCGCATATATGGAACATTATGGCGCAAAGCTTGCTGAGGGGCGTGTTTGGGGGCAGGCGTTTGACGCGGTTGCGGGAGCAGGTGTTGCGTTAAAGATGGGCGATGAATTTAATGGGGCGCATGGTTTAGCCGCTGGCGGTCATGTGCATGAGGATGAGCGTTATAAAATTGTCGGTGTTATGGAACCTACGGGGACTGTTTTGGATCGTTTGATTTTGACCTGATTGGATTCAGTTTTGGAAATCCATGGGATTGAGGGCGTAGAGCATGATCACGATCATCACGATCACGAGCATGATGGCGATGAGCCGCATGAAGAAGAGGCACATAAAGAAGGTCACGACCATGTAGAAGAGGGCGGTCAACACCATGAGCATCATCACGATGAGGATAGGCATCATGAAGACGGGCATAAAGATCATGATCATGAGCATGGTGGTGAGCCGGAAATTACGGCGTTATTGCTTACGACAAAATCGCCGATTGCGAATATTAATTTGCCGCGCAGTATTAATCGTGAGAGTGGGTTACAGGCGGCAACACCTGCGCTTGAAATGGCACGGCTTACCTCTATGCTTGGGCTTGGATCGCAGAGTTTTGCAGCGCTATCTGTTTTGTTGATTGTGATATCGGCTTTGAGTATTTTTGCCGGGCTTGCTGGAAGTTTAGAAAACCGCATGGGGGATCTGGCTGTATTGCGTGCGATTGGGTATTCTCAGCGCCGTATCTTTAAGATTATTTCTTTAGAAGGTATGGTCATAGTGGTCAGTGGAATTATATTGGGACTTGTTATGGGCGTGTCAGGTTTTATGGCTTTGACACATCTTGTAAGGCCGCTGGGTGAGAGTGGCGCAGAAATTAGTATCACACCTGACTTGGCTTTGATAATATTGGCTGTTCTTGTGGCGGGGCTATTTGCTGCTATATTGCCTGCATTTCGGGCGTCAAAGGTGGATGTTGCGCGGCAGCTTTCGCGTAATGGTTAAAAGACAGGCTATATGAATAAAAATCGATACAAGCGGATCGGGAAGATTATTGTGAAGTCAGTATTGGCACTTATGTTTGTGGGCGTTGTTAGCTTTCCTTTTTTAACGGGTGGGTTGAAGGATCCCCTCAACCCGCTTTCACATAAACAAGTTAAGCCGCTTGATGCCTACATGACCAAAACGTTCAGTTTTGAGAGCACAACATCGGATCAGGCTTTTAACACAGAGTCGCTTTTATCTAATATTAAGGATTATGTTGAAATTCCTGATGGCGGGACGCCGTGGGATGTTTTTGGCGAGACTGAGCAAACGCCGTATTCATATGAGGATGAAGATGGCATGGAGTGGAATGGTGTTAGACCAGGATTCTCTGACTCGTTAAAAGCGCTTGAGGGGAAGGAAATTCTTGTTCAGGGATATATGTTCCCACTTGGGCAAGAAGAAAAGCAGGATTTGTTTTTGTTTGGGCCGTTTCCGGTGAGTTGTCCCTATCATTATCACGTGACACCAAATTTGATTATTGAAGCGCATGCGAAAACGCCAATTGCGTTTTCTTATGATGCTGTCAATATTAGAGGGCGATTAGAACTTGTGCCTAAAGATGATGAGTATAATGTTTTTTATCGCCTTAATGACGCGGAGCTTATCAAATGATCGAGACGACCAAGGCTGTTTTAAAAAAGGCGCATGAATATTGCGAAACCCATAAACTTCGTCTGACGCAGCCGCGTGAGGATGTTTTGAGAATTATTATCTCTAGCGATAAACCTCTTGGTGCTTATGAGGTGTTGGAGCAATTGGGTAAGACGCTCAAGAATCCAAAGCCGCCGACGGTATATCGTGCGATTGATTTTTGGCAGGAACATGGATTTATTCATCGCATTGAGAGTTTGAACGCTTTTGTGGCCTGTGACGCGGGGCATCGCCATAAGGGCTCGCAATTTATGATATGTGATGATTGCGGCGTAGTGATCGAGGCGCATATGTGTCATTTGCCAAAACCGTTTGAGGGAAGCGCGGTTGAAAACGCGTTTACACCGGAGCGCTGGAATTTAGAGATACATGGTCTTTGTCAAAAATGTGTTTGATATATTTGCTAGGTTACAAAGTTTTAATGTCGGTTTTATAAAAACATCAAGGTTTTAACTTGTTATAGGCATTTGTTTTCCTAAATCATTTCGTAATGGAAATTTGTTTATATAAAGGTAACCTTCATGTCGCCATTTGATCAGCCTCATCAGGCGCAGGAGCACGATGATATTCGCATTACAAAAACGATACGTCTTGACGTAGGTGATCCCGAGGAATTGCGACAAGAGGTTTTGGATTATTTTCACAAAACTTTTTCTCTTTATGAATCGTTGTTTGAGTGCTTAAACGGTGATGCGGCATTTGTGGCGCGCGCCAATACTTTGCGTCATCCGCTTATCTTTTATTATGGCCATACATCTGTTTTTTTCATCAATAAACTCAATGTTGCCAATTTAATTGATGAGCGCGTTGATGCGCACATTGAATCGATGCTTGCGATTGGGGTTGATGAGATGTCGTGGGATGATCTGAACGAGGCGCATTATGATTGGCCGAGCGTGGAACAGGTCAAGGCTTATCGTGATAAGACACGAGATATTGTTGACCAATTTATTCGCAGTTGTGATGTGAAGGTTCCGGTGACGTGGGATGATCCGCTATGGATTGCGATGATGGGCATCGAGCATGAGCGTATCCATTTGGAGACAAGCTCCGTGTTAATACGGGAATTGCCGATTGATATGGTCAAGCCGCATCCGTTTTGGGGGCAGATTTGTGATGCGCGCGGCCAAGCGCCAGAGAATGAGTTGATTGCGGTTAAGGGGCGTCAGATTTCGCTTGGTAAAGGGGATGATAATGCGTTTTATGGCTGGGATAATGAATATGGTCGACACTGTGAAGATGTTGAGGATTTTAAAGCTTCGAAATATTTGGTTTCCAATGGTGAGTTCTTAAAGTTCATTCACGCTGGCGGGTATGAAGCCCGTGAGTATTGGAGTGAAGAGGGATGGAATTGGGTTCAATATAGGCAAGCGGAGCATCCGGTTTTCTGGATCAAGGATGGCGATCATTATCGTTATCGCACGATGTTATCCGAGATTGATATGCCGTGGAATTGGCCCGTGGATATTTGTTACCTTGAGGCGAAGGCGTTTTGTGTTTGGAAGTCACAGGAGACAGGAAAGCATATTCGCATGCCGACCGAGGCAGAATGGACTGTTTTACGTGATATGGAACCAAGTGATCAACCCGATTGGAGCCATGCCCCTGGTAATATCAATTTGGAATATGAGATGTCGTCATGTCCGGTTGATCGGCATGAATTTACTGGCGGATTTTATGATGTGATAGGTAATGTTTGGCAATGGACGGAGACGCCTATTGATGGATATGACGGGTTTAAGGTGCATGAGATATATGACGATTTCTCAACGCCTACATTTGACGGTAAGCATAATATTTTCAAGGGTGGATGTTGGATTTCTACGGGCAATTATGCGCTTAAGGATGCGCGTTATGCGTTTCGCCGACATTTTTATCAGCATTCTGGATTGCGGTATGTTGAGGCTGAGCCGATAAAAGATGCTGCTTTAAATATATACGAAACAGATCGCATGGTTTCTGAGTATATTGAATTTCATTATGGCACTCCCCGTTTTGGTGTGCCGAATTTTCCTGTTGCGTGTATTGATGCAATTCGTGATGTTTTTGATGGTGGGAAAGAGCGCGCGCTGGACTTAGGGTGTGCTACTGGCCGTGCCTCGTTTGAGTTGGCTAAGGATTTTGCGCATGTGGATGCGATTGACTTTTCGGCACGTTTGATTGAAGCGCCTATATCTTTGCAAGAGCGAGGTTCTCAGCGTTATGTGGTTCATGATGAGGGGAATCTGGTATCATACCGTGACGTAAAGCTTAATGATTTTGATGAGTATGAAGCTGTTAAAGACCGCATTAATTTCATGCAAGGTGACGCATGCAATTTGCCGCAGAAATTTGATGATTACGATTTGGTGTTTGCGGGGAATTTGATCGATCGCCTTTATGATCCGAAAGAGTTTTTAACACTTATAAAGAAGCGCATTCGTGTTGGTGGGATGTTGGTTTTAACCTCACCTTATACATGGATGGAAGAATTTACGCCGAAGGAAAAATGGCTTGGCGGGTTTAAGGCCGATACGGGGGAGAGTTATTCCACGCTTGAGGGAATAGAAGATGCGATGTCGCCGGAGTTTGAGATGGTGGATGCACCCCGCGATATTGCGTTTATCATCCGTGAGACCGCACGCAAACATCAGCACACAATCGCGCAGATGTCATTTTGGCGGAAGGTAGAATAGGCCATGGCTAGCCAGTTTGCATTGATGAAAACAAATAGGTTTTTGCCTTTATTCATCGTTCAATTTTTGGGCGCATATAACGATAATCTATTGAAGACTATTTTGATCGTGATGATTGCCTATGGGCTTTGGGATGTGAATGGCATCGATCCAGGTGTTTTGGTAGCGGTTGCTACTGGTGTGTTTATCTTGCCGTTTATCTTGCTGTCTCCCGTTGCGGGCGCTATGTGCGATAAATTCGATAAGGCGGTGATGATCAAGTGGATCAAGCTGGCAGAGGTTGTTATTGCGGTAATTGCGGTGGCGGCCTTGTTTAGTGAGGATTTGTATTTTGCGTTTGGTGTTTTGCTTTTGTTGGGAGCGCAATCGGCGTTTTTTGCCCCGTGCAAATTTTCAATTCTACCGGATCATTTGGCGCGTGAAGAGCTGGTCGGTGGAAATGCGTTGGTGAGTACGGGGACGTATATGGCAATTTTGCTAGGTACGATTATCGGCGCGGCGCTTGCGTTGATGGATGGGGGGAAATTGATTGCCGGTGGTGTGATTTTGGCGATGGCGGTGATTGGGTATTTAGCCGCGCTAAAGATACCTTCTGCGCCATCAAGTGAACCGGATGTTCAGATTTCCTATAATGTTTTCGCCAAGGCTTGGAGTGCGCTTTCTTATGCGTTTGCGCAAAAAGGCGGTGTTTTAGTTTCGATCATGGGCGTGTCATATTTTTACTTTGTTGCGGCAACGTTTCATGCTCAATTTCCAAATTTTACCAAACAGAGCCTTGGTGCGGATAATGTTGTTTTAATCATGTTCATGGTTGCGTTTTCTTTTGGTGTGGCGATTGGCGGGTTGTTAAATCATAAATTTCTGAATGCGCGGGCGCATGGTGGTTTTGTGCCTGTGGCGTGTTTGTTTATGGCTGCGTTTGGTGTGGATATATACTTTGCGGCGAAAGCTTATCCTGCGCCCACTGGCGATGAGCTACACACATTAGGTGTGTTTTTCTCGAATGTTCAAGGTGTCCGGTTAATGGCCGATACGTTTTTACAGGCGGTTGCGTGTGGATTTTTTGTTATTCCGTTACGTGCGATTGTTCAAGATCGCTCAAAAAAGGGTGTGCGGGCGCGGGTGATATCAAGTTCGAATATGATGGATGCGCTGTTTATTTTGTTATCTGCTATTGTCTCTACGGTGGTATTGGCGCAAGGCATTAGTATTGAGGGGCTGTATCTTACGGTTTCCGTTATAACATTTGCCTTCGGATTGTTTTTGTTTTTTGTGCCCTCGCTTCGTGCTACTTATAAGTAGGCGTTATTTTGACGTTATTATATTTTTAGAGGAGGTTTATTATGGCTGGGCGGATTGAGCGTAAAGAAGTCATATATATGCTAATTCTTGTGTCTTTTATATTTGGTGTTTTTTACTTCTATAAAGGACAATATTTTCTGAATGATTTCATGGGGGCTAGTGGTCAATCGCGTAGTACAGGGATGGTTGTGCAACGCACACAAGCCGATCAGAAATTTAAAAAAGCCATTGAAGCTTCGCTGAACTCTCTTTTGGAAGATGTGCTGATAGAGATGCAAGAATATCGCAAGCGTCGTAAGATCCTTGATGAACTTGTTCAGCCTAAGAATTTGCGTGATCCCAAATATATTATTGAGACATATCAGATCGCGCTGCGCACTATTCCTGATTTGCGCCAAAGAAGTGATAATATTATCAAGGTTTTTAGCGCTAAAGATGCTGAGCTGAAGCGGATGATACAGGGGCGATCACCATCGGCGCAGAAGAATATTTTGCAGTCGTGGTCAACAGTTAAGGCGCAACAGGTTGATCTTTATGTTAATTATTTCACTATCGAGCAGACCATTTTACAGCGTTATGAGCAGCTGATTGGGTTGTATTATAAGAATAGAAATGATGTTGTTTATTACCCAGAGGGCAATAGTGTTGCCTTTAATACTCAGCCCCTTAATGCACAGGCTTCTGCGTTTAATCAAGATATTAAGCGTTTAAAAAAACAGCAGGCTGATATTACGAAATAATACATTTTATGCGGGTGTTTTATTGGGCTCCATTGCTTTTAATGTGCTTTCAAATCCTTTGCTGTATATTTGTCTTAGTTCTGAAATGTTTTCTGCGCCGTCTAATGTACGGCCTGCTTCCGCTAACATGCCGAAGATTAGAATGCTTACTGTTTCTATTGTGTGGCCGGAAAAGTATCCATCTTTGATTAAGCTTGGTATCAGGCTTTTCATTTTGCCCATCAATGTTTCTGCGTGGACTTCATAACGCTCTTTATAGGTCATGGCGGATTGGGATTCCATCAATATGATTTTTCGGTATGTCGGGTGCATACATAGATCGAGAAATTCAGATATAGCCGTTTTTAATGCGTCCCAATTATTGTCGTGTTTGTCCATTTTTTGCGCAATGATCTCATAACTTTCGTGCATGATCTGTTTATATACAGCTTTAAATAGACCGTTTTTGTCACCGAAATGGTAATAGAGGGAGCCGCGAGCCATGCCAGATTTTTGAACGATGCGGCTTGTTGATGCTTCGGAATAGCCATATTTTGAAAATTCTTCGCGGGCGACCTTCAGGAAGTTGTCCTTTGTCTCTTGCAGGTTTTCTTTATTTTTCCCGGGGCGTTTGCTCATATTGGTGATTTATATCAATTGTTTATTTTTATGGAATCTTATCGCTCCCCACATGTAAGTTAAATGTATTGACATACTGACACATTGTCAATAAAATAAAAATATGACATGGTGTCAGTATATTGCGACGCACAACTTTTTTAGTTTTATATGGTAATCATATTTTTGTGTTGGTGCGGTGTTATTAAAGAGTGTGTTTTTAATCGAGTAGAAAGGTGAAGAAATGTTTTCACAATTTTCTTATCCAATAATTTGTAGCGATAAATTTCAGGAAACCGTAGCGTTTTATGAGGATTATTTTGGGTTTTTGCCAAAGTTAGAGGCAGAAGGCTATGTTATTTTAGAGCGTGAGGGCAAAAAAGATGTTTATCTTGCGATCATAGATTATGAACATTCCGCGTTGCCTGAGGCATATAAGCGCCCAGTACAGGGCATGTTACTAAATTATCCCGTCGATAGCGTGGTTCAGTTTTATGATTATGCTTATCACGAGGGGCTTAAGTTATTATCGGAGCCTAAGGATTCTCCATGTGGTCGCAAGCATTTTTATGTTGAAGATCCAAATGGAATTTTGATTGATGTTGCTGAAAATATTGAAGTATCCAATGGTCTGACCGATGAAGAGGGCCGTGAGATTTATGTGCTTTCATAACGAGAAATGATCAATTTATATTTTTTTTGAGTCGCTCTCCTTTGCTTCCCCTCACAGGAGAGTTTTTTTATTTTAGCTCTTGAAGCTTTCCATGATTTTTAGGGTTTGGTCACTGATGTGGTGTTCTATCCCTTCGGCATCGAATTCTGCGGTTTTATGGTCTACGCCTAGGCGAATGAGGAAATCTAACACGATTTGGTGACGGGCTTTGCAGCGCTCAGCCAGTTTCTGGCCTTTTTCGGTGAGGAAGATGGAGCGGTATGGTTGGCTGTTGATATAGCCTTCGTCTTTGAGGCGGGCGACGACTTTGCTGGCGGTGGGGTGAGATACGCCCAGTCGCGTGGCGAGATCGCTGAGGCGGGCCTCTTTATTGGCTTCGATCAGGTCGGCGATGAGTTCTACATAATCTTCTTTTGTTTCTGTTTGACGTGCTTCGCGTACACGTGCGAACCAGCTTGCTTGGATTTTTGGATCGGCGAGGATTGGTTTTGCTTTTTTATTGGGCATGGGCGGCCTCCTTTTTTATGGATGAGGTTATGAGCGCAATGACGAAGAATATGGATTGTATAACGACGATGAGCGGCGCGGTTGCGGCGTCTATATGGTAGCTAAGGATTGTTCCGGCGATGCATGATGTGATAGATGCGGTGATTGCGATCATAAGCATTTTGTCGAATGATTTACTCAGCAGGAAGCCAATCGCGCCTGGGGCGATGAGCATGGCGATGACGAGGATTATTCCTGCGGCTTTTAATGCGGAAACGATTGTAAGCGCAAGCAGTGTGAGCAGGCCAAAATGGATGTAGCGCGTTGGCAGTCCGATTACATTTGCGTGCGCGGGGTCGAAGCAATAAAGCATGAGGTCTTTGCGCTTGATGAGCATTATTGCGGAGCAAATGACTGCGATTGTTCCGGCTTGGATCAAATCGATGCGTGTAATGCCCAGGACATTGCCGAAAAGAACATGCATGAGATGTATCTCTGTTTTAATTTTTGTGAGCATGACAAGGCCGAGTGCGAACATACCAGAAAAGACGATTCCCATGACGGCGTCTTCTTTGACGCGGCTGCTGTTTTTAATGTAGCCGGTTGAGATTGCACAAAATAGTCCAGCGGCAAATGCACCGATGATGAGCGGTATGTTGAGAACAACAGCAATCGCAAGGCCAGGTAGGATAGCATGGGATACAGCGTCGCCCATCAGCGACCATCCTTTTAGAATGAGGAAACACGAGAAAATAGAGCACACAGTGCCGATCAAAATGGAGATAAGAAGGGCACGTTGCATGAATTCGTGTGTGAGGGGTTCGGTTATGAAAGTTATCAGACTATCCATGATTTGCCTCATGCTTTAATTTATATGCGGTGCGTATCGTATTTAATATTCCGTATTTAGGGGCGAATATATATGCACATAAAAATAGCAGAGTTTGTAGGCATACGATAAGACCGCCGGGATTGGCGTTTATAAAGAAGCTTAGATACGCGCCAAGGCCGCTGGTTATGGCTCCTAATGTTATCGCGATGATGATGAGGTGGTTGAATTTATTGGTAAGCAGATATGCTGTTGCGCCGGGGGTTACGACCATGGCGATTACAAGACAAGCGCCGACGGTTTGAAGGGCGGCTACGCAAGATGCACTTAGGAGTGTGAAGAACATGAGTTTGAGTGCTTGGACGGGCATGCCGATGCTTCGGGCGTGATTTTCATCGAAGAATACGGCCATGAGGTCTTTCCATTTTAAGGTCAGCGTGACGAGGCATATAAGCGAGATAATCGTCACCTGTATAAGGTCGCTATCGGATATGGCCAATATGTTGCCAAGGATGATGCTTTGTATATTTACGGCGGTTGGATTGATTGAAACGATGAGCAAGCCAATGGCAAAGAATGTTGTGAAGATCATGCCGATGATTGCGTCCTCGCGGAGTTTGGTTTTTTGTTTGACGATGCTCATTGATAGCGAAGCCAATATCCCTGCGAAAAAGGCACCGATGGAAAAGGGGAGCGCGAATAAATAGGCAAGTGCCACGCCTGGTACGATCGAGTGTGCAAGCGCATCACCCATCAGCGACCATCCTTTGAGCATGAGGTAGGATGACAAAAAGGCGCAAACACCGCCGACGAGGGCGCATGCTGCGATGGCTTTTATCATATATTGATAGCCAAAAGGCTCAAGCAGAAGGTCGAGCATTATTTTTTGACCTTTACGATTTTCTGCCCACCTGCCGCGCCGTATAATACCAATGGCCGTTCGTCATCGGTCAGGACGGTAACACCGCGCAAATCATCATCGTCATGCAAATCATCACCAAATATTTTATGGTGGCGAAGCATGCCGCCGAATGTTTTGGCGAGGTTTTCATTGGTGAATGTTGTTTCCACAGGGCCATAGGCGAGGAGTGTTTGATTGATCAACATGACCTCGTCACAGAAGCTAGGTACGCTGCCGAGGTTATGGGTGGAAACCAAAATGAGGCGACCTTCGGCGGCGAGGCTGCGGAAGAGGATGATGAGGGATTCTTCGGTTTTGATGTCTACGCCAGTGAATGGTTCGTCGAGGAGGATGACTTGGCCGCCTTGTGCGAGGGCGCGGGCGACAAAGACGCGTTTTTTCTGTCCGCCGCTAAGCTCGCCGATTTGGCGGTTTTTAAATTCACTCATATTGACGCGTTCTAACGCTTCGTCCATTGCTGTGTGGTCGGCTTTTGATGGGCGACGCAGAAAGCCCATATGCCCGTATCGTCCCATCATGACAACGTCTTTAACGAGGACAGGGAAGTTCCAGTCTACATCTTCGGTTTGTGGGACGTAGGCGACGATGTTTTGTTTGAGGGCGGATTTTATGGTGTGTCCGGCGATGGTGACGCTGCCGGTTGTTGGTTTGACAAAGCCCATCATGGTTTTAAAAAGTGTGGATTTTCCTGCGCCATTAACACCCACGAGGCCGCAAATTACGCCTGCGTGAAGGTTCGTGCTTACGGATTTAAGGGCGGTGTGACCATTGGGGTAGGTGACGCCTACATTGTCGAGTTTTATGATGTCTTTCATTTTAATGCTCTTGCTGTTGTTTAAGGGCTTTTTGGAAGCCGCTTGCGATCGTGTTGGTTGTGACTTTCAGGAGGTCGAGATAAGTGGGGACTTTGCCGCCAGCTTTGCTCAATGAATCCACGTAAAGGATGCCGCCATATATTGCATCGGTTTCTGCGGCGATTTGTTTGGCGGGTCTGTTTGATATTGTGCTTTCGCTGAAAACGACGGGGATATCAAATTTGCGCACTGTGTCGATGACTTTGCGCACTTGTTGCGGGGTGCCTTGTTGGTCGGCGTTGATTGGCCAGAGATAGATTTCTTGCATGTTGAGGTCGTTGGTGAGGTAGCTAAATGCGCCTTCGCTGGTGACGAGGTAGCGTTTGTCGGCGGGGATAGCGCTAACGGCTTTTGTGAGTTCGGCCTTTATTTCGCGGATTTTTTTTGAGTAAGCGGCGGCGTTCTCGTTATATATGTCTGCGTTGTCGGGGTCCATCTCAGCGAAGGTTCTGCGGATGTTTTCGACATAGATCAAAGCATTTTGTGTGGACATCCATGCGTGTGGGTTTGGTTTGTCGGTATAGGGCCCATCGTAAATTGAAATTGGAGTTATGCCATCGGATACTATAACGCTGGGGACGTCTTTTACATCGTTTAAAAAGCGTTCGAACCATCGTTCCAGATTGAGGCCGTTCCAGAGAATTACGTCGGCGTCTTGCGCGCGGATGATGTCTTTTGGGGTGGGTTGGTAATCGTGTATTTCGGCGCCTGGCTTTGTTATGGACTCCACGGTTGCCGCTTCGCCAGCGACGTTTTGCGCGATATCGGCGATGATTGTGAATGTGGTCACGGCTTTGAATTTATCTGCCGCTTGCGCGTTTGCTATAGATGCGCATAACAAGATCAAAGGGAGTAAAATTTGCTTCATGCAATTATTTTAGCAATGGCTAAACTTTATTGCAAGTGCTGTTTGTTGGGTCGTTATAAATTGGCATGTAAGAAATGTAATAATCATTTCCATCTATTCATTATTCGCCGTATTGTACGGCAATGGAACATGCACATGCACTGACACATTTGGCGACTATTTTGGCGGCGGCTTTTATTGGCGGTGCGCTTTTTCGTAAGCTGAAACAGCCCGTTTTGGTTGGTTATATCATTGTGGGGCTGATCCTTGGTCCTTCAGTTTTGAATATAGTTCAGGGGCGTGAAGAAGTTTCGATATTAGCAGAGCTTGGTATTTTACTGCTTTTGTTCATTGTCGGGATGGAGCTAGATTTAAAGGCGTTTCGCGCCGTGTCGAAAATATCATTGATAACATGCGGCGTACAAATTGCTGTTGGGCTGGGGGCTATGCTGGCTCTGGGGTTGATTTTTGATTGGCCGATTAATCGTTCAATCTTGCTTGGCTTTGCAATCGCGCTTAGCAGTACCGCAGTGGCGCTTAAGATTTTAGAGGATATGGGGCTTCGTAAGACCAAGATTGGGCAATCGAGCGTTGGTATATTGGTGGCGCAGGATTTGGCGTTTATTCCTATGGTTTTGATTATCGGCGCGCTGAATAATAGTAGCGGCGAGTTTAACTATGGCGGTTTAGTGCGGCTTGCGTTGGCGATATTGGCGCTTGTTGTTTTGATGTTTTTGTTGATGAAAAAGCCGAAGATTTTCCAAAAAGTATGGGACAAGTTTGAGGCCGTTAAGGCCGAGGCAATGACGGGGCAGGTGGCTATTACGGCGTTAGCGTTTTGTTTTAGCGCGGCGGCGGTTGCAGGTATGCTTGGTATATCTGCTGCGTATGGTGCGTTTCTTGCTGGGATTGCGTTGGGGCATACCTTGGGCAGCAAAGAGATTAAGCAACAGGCCAAGCCCATTTTTGATGTCACGATTATGATGTTTTTCTTATCCATTGGTCTTTTGATTGATTTGGAATTTCTGATGGCGAATTTATGGGCGACGTTCATGTTGTTATTTGCCGCTATGTTTTTGAAGACGGTTGTTAATTATCGTGTTCTGCGTTGGCAGGGTATGAACAAGGATGAGGCTTATATCACTGGTGCGGCGTTGGGACAGGTCGGTGAATTTTCGTTTGTGCTTGCGGCGATAGGGCTTAGCGCGGGAACCATTATGGATGATGGTTATAAATTTGTGGTCGCAATTATATCTTTGAGTTTATTGGTTTCACCTTTATGGCTATACCTTGTTGAGAAACGCGGTGTTCTCAAAAACCTCAATATTGTTGGGGCAGTTAAAAAGCATCGCAGGAAAAAATATAAGAAAAAACACTTAAGGAAAGACATTACATGAAAATCGGTATCCTCTCTCGTGGTCCGCGACTTTATTCGACACAACGCATCGCGGAAGCCGCAAGAGATCGTGGGCATGAGGTTCGGGTTATTGATCCGCTTAAATGCTTTATGAATATTAATTCAGTGGATAATGAAATTCATTATCGTGATGAGATTTTGAAGCTTGATGCGGTTGTTCCGCGCATTGGCGCATCGATTAGTTTTTACGGAACGGCGGTTGTACGCCAGTTTGAGATGTCAGGTGTTTATGCGTTGAATGGATCGTTAGCGATTACGCGTTCACGTGATAAATTGCGTGCACATCAGATTTTATCGCGTAAAAAGCTTGGTATGCCGATTACTGGCTTTGCACATTCGACCAGCAATACAAATGATCTGATCAAGGTTGCGGGTGGCGCGCCATTGGTGGTTAAGCTGTTACAAGGCGCGCAAGGCAAAGGCGTGATTTTGGCGGAGACAAAAAAGGCTGCGGAAAGCGTTATTGATGCGTTTCGCGGTTTGGATGCTCATTTTCTTATCCAAGAGTTTATTAAAGAGGCCGGCGGTGCGGATATCCGGTGTTTCGTTATTGGTGATAAGGTTGTTGCGACGATGATGCGCAAATCGCAAGACGGTGATTTTCGATCAAACCTGCATAGCGGAGGATTGGCGGAAAAGGTAAAGATTACGCCTGCGGAACGTAAAACGGCTGTTGCTGCGGCGAAGGCGATGGGGCTTGATGTGGCGGGGGTTGATCTTATCCGTTCGGAGCGTGGGCCTTTGGTCTTAGAGGTGAATTCTTCGCCAGGGCTTGAAGGGATTGAAAGAATATCGAAAAAAGATATCGCAGGGCAAATGATTGAGCATATTGAGAAGACGATGCATGCCTCCAAGAAAAGCCGCGAGAATAAAGGATAATTCATGAAGCGTGATCTTGTTATCGGCGGACAGGTCATAAAGCGGGGAGAGCGTAAGCGCGTTTTTCTTGATGTTGCAAAGCTTTACGATTTTACCGATATGAATATCCCGATAGAGGTTATTCGAGGCAAAAAAGACGGGCCAATCATGTTTGTCAGTGGCGCGGTGCATGGGGATGAGATTAACGGTGTTGAGATTGTACGTCAGCTTTTGACAAAAAAATCGCTTAACCGTATTCAGGGCACTTTGATTGCGGTGCCGATTGTGAATGTATTCGGTTTTAATACAAAATCTCGTTATTTGCCGGATCGTCGTGATCTTAACCGCAGTTTTCCAGGGGCTGAGAACGGGTCTTTGACGTCGCAGCTTGCGCATACTTTTATTACGGAAGTTGTTCAAAAATGCACCCATGGTATTGATTTGCATACGGCGGCGATTAACCGGATTAATTTGCCGCAGATACGGGCGTGCCTAGAAGATGCCGAAACCCAGAAGATGGCGGAGGCGTTTCGTGTTCCTGTGGTTATGCATTCTGAATTACGAGACGGATCGCTTCGCTCCACTGCGCGGCAATATGGTATTCCGACATTGTTGTTTGAGGGCGGGGAGCCGCTTCGATTTAATGCTAAGGTTATCAAGAGTGGCTTGCAGGGCGTTTTGTCAGTGATGCGGGCGATTGAAATGTTGCCCAAGCTTAAAAATCCACCAAAAGAAAAAGAAGTTTTTGTTGCTCGTTCCAGCCATTGGATCCGCGCCCCACATAGTGGGATTTTAACCGCGCGTAAAAAAATTGGCCAGCGTGTGAGCAAGGGGCAGATTCTTGGGGTTGTTTCGGATCCGTTCGGGATGGAGCAACATAACATCATCGCGAGAAGAACAGGTATCATTGTGGGCGCGGCGACGTTGCCGCTTTTGAACCGTGGGGATGCGGTTTTCCATGTCGCCACGTTCGAAGATGCAAGTGTTGTTGAGGAGCATGTCGATATGTTTGAAGAGCATCTTGATAACGGTGATGGCGCACGTTTCTTGGATTGATGCTGAATACCGTTGTGGCAATTGATGTTTGTTTCTCTTGTTAATTTCAATCGCTCCCTTAAAATGAATATCGTATTAAGTAGCGAGAGGGAAATACTATGAAAATATTATCTAAATTTACTGTGTTTTTTACAGCTTTAGGGGTGGCTGGTGTTGTGGTTGGCGTACCTGTTATGGCCAAAGATTTGGGCGATAGTTACCTTTCGAAAGAGCGTTTTCAAATTCGGGCGCGTGTTATTGGCGTTGCGCCGGACGATGACTCTTCTGTGAATATTAGTGGGAAAACTGATGTTAGCACTGAAGTCGTACCGGAGGTGGATTTTACCTATTTCATCACGGAGCATATAGCCGCAGAGCTTATCGCGGCGACGGCGAAACATAATATCAAACATAGCAGCGCGGGGGACCTTGGTGATGCATGGATTTTGCCGCCGACATTGACGCTGCAATATCATTTCACACCAGATAATGCGTTTAGCCCATATGTGGGTGCGGGTATTAATTATTCTTATTTCTATGCCGAGGATGCAAATTCTGCGTTTACTGATTTAGAAGTTGATGGTGGTTTTGGTACTGCGCTTCAGGTTGGCACGGATTATTGGCTTAACGATCATTGGGGGCTTAATATTGATGTGAAGAAGATATTTCTTAATATCGATGGCAAGCTAAATAACGGTGCGGTTCGCGCCGATATCGATCTTGATCCATGGGTTATTGGCGCGGGCGCG
>Ga0210012_1001727_pt1 | contig 20360 bp, 26 predicted proteins | sample CryGeymeta201504_FD_183974 | JGI IMG/M metagenome (GOLD analysis project Ga0210012, IMG submission 183974) | Groundwater microbial communities from Crystal Geyser aquifers in Utah, USA - Crystal Geyser metaG 2015-04 (SPAdes) (version 2) | ecosystem: Environmental > Aquatic > Deep subsurface >... | reverse complement strand
TCGGCGCTGCTCGCCGAGTGCGACGAGGAATGGTTGACCGGAAAAATCTACTTGAATATGAACCCCTGATCCACCCAGCCCAATGAACCCTTCTGCTAACTTTTACAGAAAAGATGTTGCACAATCAGAGAATATGCATCACCCAGAGACCAAGTGATTGCCGATTCCGAATCTTCCTTCGACACATTGGCTGCAACACGCTGAGGTGCTTCGTTAGATTTCAACAATCCTTGATAGTTAAGACGAATCCCGTATTTGATGAAGGTATTGGCCTCAAGGAGTGCAGCAAGTGAGTGAGAATCCATCATTCCATTCACTTGTTCACCCCGAATGTCATAGTTCAAATATGAACCTTCAGGATTTGATGGCTTGATGAAGTTCGAGTGATTGGCGAGATCGATGGTCGTCACAGGCAACATTTGGGGCTTCGTTGCCACCTTCAGTGTGTTGCTTACAGGGTCAATAGTCACCTCCCCTACTGTTGTAAGGTCAACCAAGCCGTTCACAGTGTTCAGCTTTGATGAGTTGATACCTAGCGCCAATGCATCATCTGGGAATATCCAGTAGTGGCCTTCCACTACATCGACAGCCGCATCAATGGGAGTTAGTCCTGCCGCTTCTATACGCCAAGCAGCAATGTCTGCGTGCGCCATTACAGGCAGCGCAGCGCAAACGGCAATAGCAATCAGTTTGATTTTCATATCTACCTCGGCAATCAGTAGATGTCATCACTGGCAATCACGTCGCCACCAGACTGCACTGAGAGCGATATCGACTGACCTGGGAAAACGTAACGGAGCATCTTTACTTGATCGCCATTTCGGTCGGTGTAACCTCCAATTCTGACGTGACGATCTCCTGTGTTAGTCAAAACACCATCATTCAATTTCAAGACGCCGCGAGAGTTCTTTGCATTCAGAACGAACAGGGGCAGGACGCTATTCATACGAACAGCGACTGTTCCATCCTTTGCGGCTGGAGTGATGTCAGTTACCACTACTCGGTATGCATCTTCCGCATTAGAGGTTCTTGTCTTTACGATTATTCGAATAGTTAGCTCGCCATGAGCAGGAACCATCACTACCGGGCGAGACAAAATGATTGAGTTGGTGTCTTCCAAGATGTCCGAACCGTCATCCTTCTGGCCAACCCACTTGAATACGCGCACATCAATTACAGATTCTTTGTCTGTATCGTTGATGAATTTGAGACTTGTAGAGCGTGTGTCGTGAGCCACTCCAAGGTGAACGGGAGATACCGAGACTGCCGCATTTGAGGTATTCACAAGGGACAGCGCAAGCGCTAAAAACAGAATGATGTGCTTCATGATCAGATCCTTTGATTTCATGAGAAAGCCTCCAGCCCAAAGAATTGGGCTGGAGGAATTTCTGGTTAGTACGTGATGGTGAATGGGACCGTGCCGCTGATGACGCCAGTGCCAACCAAACCGCCCAGGCCACTCTTATCGACCAGCAGCTCCAGAGAAGTGGCTTGAACAGCACCAGTACCAGTTCCATTCACAGGGGCGGTATTCAACGCAACCCCACTGGTCGATCGCAACAGGGCCACATTGCTCGTGGTGTCAGCCCCCACTGTAATGGGAACGAAGCCAGTCGAAGAAATCGACCAAGTAGTACCGGCTGGGCAGTTCAGATCAAGCGTTACAGGTACCTTTTTTTGTTGCCCTGTAGGGATTTGACCAAGTGCCAATGTTGGCGAGTTGACCGTGCAGGTCACGATTGCCGTGCCAGCCAGGGTGATGGTGCCAGTCGTTGTTGCAGCGAATGCAGAAGCAGAAGCGCCAACCAGTGCGGCGAGCGTTGCGGCCAATGCGATTTTCTTCAGATGTTCCATGTATTACTCCTTTAAAGAATAGAAGATCAGAAATTGACCTTCTACTATTAGTAGGTAGCAGGCGAAAAAAAAGGCTCACCGAAGTGAGCCTTGATTTGAAACATGGCGAAATTAACGACCTCGATCCCAGTCTCTGTCGCGAGCGGCACTCGCTTTGTTTTTGTCGTTCGACTTACTGTCGTCCTTCTCCACTCCTTTACCTTCGGCCTTCTTCTCGCCTTTGGATTGCTCCTCCTTCGATGGGTTAGCTTTGTCGCTGCCTGTCTTCTCGGTAGAGGTGGCTTTTTCTTTCGACTCGGCTTTTTCCTGTTCCTGCTTGGTCTCTGGCTTTGCCTGTTCAGGTTTGGCTTCGGTGGTGCGCTCTGCTTTGGTTTCAGCAGCCGGGACAACATCTTTGATCGTGCCCCAAGGATTGGCTTCTGCAGCGCGTTCCGGCTTGACCTCAGCAGTGGCTGACTCTTTGGATTGTTCGGACTTGGCTTCAACGACTCGCTCAGCCTTGGTCTCGTTCGCTGTCGAAGCTTCCTTGGACCGTTCCTGCTTGGTCTCTGGCTTTGCCTGTTCAGGTTTGGCTTCGATGGTGCGCTCTGCTTTGGTTTCAGCAGCCGGGACAACATCCTTCACCTGTTCAGCCCTGGATTCGGCAACTGGAGTGGAATCCTTGGCTTGCTCAGGCTTGGCCTCGACAGAAACAGATGCCTCTGACTTGCTGGACAACGCAAGGTCAATGCCTTTGTGCGCCTGATCTAGGAGTTCATGGTATTGCTGCGTTCCACCATAATCGTCTCTGGTAAATGTTTCTCCATCGCGATGGAAAAACTCCCGGCCAGTGCTGTCTGTGGACAAAGTCACAGATCCATCCTTCAGTCCACGCTCCAATGATTCGAAGTTGGGCTGGCCTTGATGGAGTTCGGAACGATGGTTGGACGTATCGATGGCATCGCTGGCAAGCTTGCCATCTCGCAAAACAACTTCAGCCTCGGTTCGAGGCGCGGCCTCACCTTCTCGACTTGCAGCCTGCTCGACAAGTTCACCGTGCTTAGAGCCGTAGGCATCGGCTGTGAAAGTCTCGCCATCCTTGAAGAAGAATTCTCGACCGCCTGAATCTCTCTCCATGCTCACATAATCTGCGCCAGACAATACTGCGTCTCGCAGGTGATCGAAGTTGGGGGCATGCTCAATACCGCCTCCCAACCTCTCTGTGGTTTCCAAGGCTGCCTGAGCAAGCTCTGCATCGCGCGGAATTCGAATCTCAGCGATAGTGACCGCATCCTTAGCTTGTTCAGACTTGGCGTCTGTGCATTCAGCCTTAGCTTCAGCGATAGGCACTGCCTCTTTCACTTGCTCCCGATTTGCATCAACAGAACGCTCAACCTTTGCCTCGGGAACACGCTCGACCTCATGTGACTTCGATTGCTCTGATCGAGTCGCTTCTTTGACGTTGGCCACTTCTTTATCAAGTTTGACTCCACCTTGCAGTGAAGCTTTCTCGATGTTCTGCGTGTACACCGTCACATCTTCGCGTGCACGAGTTAGGTTCACGTAGGTTTCACGGTCTCCGTGGCGGCCAGCCTCGGAGTTGTGGTGGTTCATCACACGGTCAACGGTCTGCCCTTGCGATTTGAAACTTGTTACTGCGTAAGCATGGTCAAGGTGCTTGTAGTCTTGGGTGTTGATTTCACGCTTCTCGCCGTTGTCCATCTTCACGGTCATATTCTTGCCATCGAACTTTTCAACTGTGCCGGCCTGACCGTTCTTCACATCAAGGTCTTTGTCATTCTTGGTGAAGGTCATACGATCACCCGGGGCGAATTCCTTGCCCTTGTATTCGTTGTAGACCTCTTTGCCTTGTAGCTTTTCAGCGTTGAAGTTGATTAGGCGACCATCTTCAGTGCGCGCAGACACGGTATTGGTGAAGCTGTCGGTCTTCTCAACTGTGGCGTGTTGCCCCTTCTCCACTCCCAGAAGTGAATTCTTGGCGGTGAACTCGACTACCTGCCCCTTCTCATAGTTGGCCGCCAGATTGGCTTGCTGCTTGCTGATATCAGCCTTCTCAAGCGTGTTGATCTGTTTCCCATCTTGAAGCTCACCGCGTGCCTTCAGTTCTGAGCGGATCTCAGTGTTGATGGCGTTCTTGTCGGAGTTTGTGGAAGTGATGACGAGTGTCTTATCACGGTCGCTCTTCTCCATGCTGGCATAGTCCTTAGCCAGTGTCTTGATGACTTCCTTGTTGTCTGCTTTTGCCGCCTCGGCCAGTTCTGCCTTCCTTTTTTCCTTCAATTCGGGCGTGATCTTTTCCATTCCGGCATACTTGGCGAGAACTTCATCCTGATTGGTTCGCACCTCGCGGCATGGCAAGTTTGAGAGCGCTTCACCATGATGCCCCATCAACACGTCGGCAACCATCTCTTTGGCATTTTGAGTTTGTTGGCGTGTGATGCTCTCAGCGCCTAGCATGGCTGTAGGCATGTGGTTTTGGGCTTGTTCGAATGCCTTACCAGCATCAACTGATTGGTGTTGCATCTTGTCGCCGAGAAAAACGGTGCGCGCACCTGTCTTCTCCGTGGCGTCGATCACATGGCTGAACTCTCGCTGGCCGGACATCGATGCCTCATCGCAAATGTTGAGAACCTTGCGCGTCTCGCCATTGATCTCGGATGCTTGTTTCTCCAGCACCTTCATCTCTTCACGACGACCTTCGACCGTTTGAGCGAAAGCACTCGCCTTCACAGCAGATGCTTCAAGGATTGAACACTTCGTCCACTTGTCGGCCAAGCCAATGGTTTTGTCGGCTACGACTGCTGCGCCCTTCCCTAACAGTCCTGCATCCTGAGTGGAATCCTTCACCTTATCCATGAAGCTTGCAGCAAACTCATTCAGCAGAGATCCGCCTTGCTTGAAGACATCGCCATTTTCATGGATGACGTATTTCGAGCTAGTCAGACCAAGGTGATTGAGGTTGGGCGACTGAAACTCAGACACCTTTTCAAACAAGCCTTTCGTGAATGTGTCGCCATTGGCTGTTGTTATGAATGCTCGACCGGGCGAACCGTCTTCGCCTTTGCTTCCATACTCAACCACAGCACGTCCGGCCTTCACCGCGGCCCAAAGTTGCTTGAAGTTGGCTTCAGCCAGCATCAATCCGCCATACTTTTCGAAGGTGGCAAGAGCCCGCTGAGCAAGCAGTCCGTCACGCTCTGTTTTCTGAAATTCGATATTGAAACGTGCTGTTGTGCTGGACTGGATGCCAGACTCAGCTTGCATCTTGTCTGCCTGGGCTCCGCCATTGGAGAAGCCCTGTACTGTCCAACCCTTCGATTCAGCAGCCTCGCGCACAAATTTGAGCATGGTCGTTTTTCCGGTACCTGCCAGACCTTGGACTCCTTGGAATCGGTCATCACCTGTGAGTATTATCTTGGCAGCGTTGCGCTGCTCAGGGTTGAGCGCGAAACCTTTCGCATTGAACTCGTTCAACTTTGCTTCAGCCTTGGAGATACTGTTTGCATCGCCAGATTTGACTGCCCCTGCAAGTCTTTCCTCCAGCCCACCTCGGAATTCCTTCTCAATACGCGCCTCGTACTTTTGCAGTGCAGCGTAGAACTCTTTCTCGGTCATCACGGCGTCGTGCGCTCCATGGCCAGCAGCGAGGTGTTTGCCCATCTCCTTCTCCGCATTCATCGCGTTTTGGGTGGTGAACTTGCCGTCCGTGCGCTCTACTAGCTTTCCGCTCTCCATCAATTCATTGATGGTCTTTTCCAGTTGATGGGTGTCTGCGCGTCCTTGAGAGAACTTAGCTGCTTCACGCCAAAGATCCTTTTCTTTAAACGCCATCTCACGCTCCATCAAGTGGTCGATGGCCATCTCAACAGCCTTCAGGGCATCGCCTTGCTGTGCATAGCCACGCCCCATTGGTTCGCGTTCTGCCTGCTTGATGCCTGCGGCTTCGGCCTCGGCCAGCCACTTCCCACGATGAGCTTCGGCATTTTCAGGGTGGTCTTTGTCTTGGCGTGTATCCAGCGACGCAACTTGGCGAGCGCCGTGTCCTGCGGTGTCTTTATTCAAACCTTTCTCGGCTAAGGCATCTTTGATTTGGTCATTGCGTTTGGAGAAGGTATCGAGGTGTTCCTTGGTGTAGCCAGTGATTTCGAAGTTACCGTTCTTGTCGAATTGAACTTGATAACCCATACGATCAAGAGCGTTAGCCAACTCATTCTTGTAGACAGCGTCAGCCGCCGTCCGATACTCCATCAACTTCTCATTAGACAGAGAATAGGCTTTGCCGTTTGCGTCGTAGGTGACATTTGCAACGATGGCATGGGTGTGAGTCTGTGGATCTCCGGCGCGGCTTGTTGCGTGCTCAAATGTGGCATAGGTGAGATTCCCCGTCTTAACCATCTCACCATCAACACGAGTCTGAGCGGCCTTGCTCTCCAAGAACCTCATTCCAGCTTTTACTGCCTCCTGATGAGCCTCACGCACATCGGCTTTGCCGAACACTTCGGATTCGATGCTGACCGACTTTGGGGCTGCAAAGGTCATATCCCAGCCTGCGCGGTGTTGAAGCTCGCCGCCGCGAGTCACGCCAAGCTGCTTATCTTGTAGCTCACCAGTCTCTTTGTTTAGTTCATGCACTTTGCCTTTGAGTTGGTTCGTCAATTCTTCGGTGGAAACTTCTTTACCCTCTAAACCCTGAAGTTTGGCACCTTGGCCTTGCCATTCGGATGGAACAGCTTGGCCGGCGTAATATTCGCTCACCGCCTGCTCGGTCATGTATTTGCTGGCTCCACCAGCGTTCTTGATGCAAGTCATCGATATCATTTGTTTATCCTTTGAGATTGGGTTGGGCGGCGTTTTGCCGCCCCTCACTATTAGTAGGTGCTAGACGAAAATTGCTCGGCTACCAAGGGTTAGGTGTGCCAAGTGGTTTTGGGGATGCATCGGGTTGATGAGTGCCCTCTTCTATCTGCTCGTATTCAGGCTCGTGCTCAACGCGACCTTCATCCGCATCTTCGACTGGCTCAATTGGGTGATGTGTTTCATCAATCACCAGGTTGAGACCAGCACGTTCGATGTATCCCTCGTTCTCATTCTTTCGAGGTTTGTATTCAAAGGTCAGCTTAGATATTGGATATGCGCCAGCGATCTTCAAGAAACCAGTCAGGTCGGGCAGCGTCATGAGCTCAGTCGGGGTGACCAAGTGGTGCTCCGTTCGCTTCGTCCCGAGGTTCACTCCGTCCCTGCTGGATTCAACACCAAAGGATTTCGACTCATTCACTTCCTCGACCTCTTCTTTACCCAGAGTGTCGGCAAGCCGTTTAGCAGACGAGTCTTCTTCGGTTCGCAGGATGAATTTGTTTTGGAGGTTGGCCACCATCACGCGAGTCAGATCCTGACCGTAGATTTCATCGAGCTGAGACAGGTTTTGGATACCCACGATCGAGACAATCCCGTATTTGCGCGCCTCGGTCAGAGCGATCTCCAACGCATTCAGCTTTGACAGGCTTGCTAGCTCGTCAAGGAAGAAACACATGCGGATCTGGTCAGTTGGGGGCATTGTCATTGCCTCGGCCAGTGCTAGTTCAACCCAAGCGCTTATGAAAGGCTTGATGGCTTCATGCTGGGTGCTATTACTGACCAAGAATAGGCAAGCATCATCTTCGCGTCGAACGAAGTCACGGATTGAGAAGGTCGTGGCTTTCGTATTGAAGAAGGTGAAGAATCGAATGGCCGGCTGTGCAGATAAAGTCAGCCTTACCGATTCACTGCCGCGCTCATTCTTTGGATTTATAACACCAACCGATGCAGCCCCATGCTTGACCAGCAATTCACTCAAGTCGTCGAGCGAGTATTGGGTAATGATCTTTCGAACGTCATCCATTGTTCCTCGGCGCTTAGCAACAATCTGAATGACATCCTCCAACAACATTCGAGCGGCGTTATCCCAGACAGGGTCAGAACTTTTCTTATTCTCTGGCACAAAGAATCGGGAAATCATGGCTGGGTCTGTCACTTTTCTCAGGTCGGAAAAGATCGACCAGTCAGCACATCGCGCATCAACCGGATTCAAGATGATGTCGATGCCAGGTCGGTAGAACTTCTGAACGTACTCGCCCGTTTTGTCATAGACGATTGCCTTCTTACCCCAACGCCGAGCGTCTTCGAACATGGGAAATATCGCCTGAGACTTACCCGTTCCCATCGAACCAACGCACAAAATGTTCCTCGGCAATAGATCCACGGGCAGTGGAATACTGGCAATCTGAATAGGCGAAGGTTTGGCAATAAGGCTAAACAAAACGGAAGGCTCTACCAGCTTCTGCCCTCTCAAAAACTCATCAGCCTGAGCTTTCTTTCCGTAGACAATATTGAGATAAACGGCAACGGCGGAAGCGGCCAGAGCAATCAAAAGTGCGATGCTGCCGAGCCAATACACACGGATGATCACATCGTTTAAAGCTGGATTATCTTGAACAAAGCGAACGATATTTGCCGCAGACATTTTTAAAGTCTCGCCCGTTTCGGTTGTGAACCTTAGGTGGTATCCGGGAACAAAAACCGTCTTCAGCAGACGCGCAACTTGTGTCTTAAAGAAGACATCGCGCCCCCAATCCGACACGAACATTTGAACGAGAAGGAACCACGAGGCCGCCAATGTAAAACCAAATATCATTGCAATCCTGAACCAGTTTACAATAAATAATTGGGCGCGATGCCAGATCAAGTCACCGCCAGTCATGAAGTTGATTGGCATTGGTTTCACAGGTTTAGTCATGAGTGAAAATCTCCTGTTTTGACTTCGAAGCTGTACTCTTTGCACGCTCAAATCGCTCAGTATCGAGCGTTCCTTCCAGCGCCAAATATGTCGACGACCGATACAAAGTCTCGTGCATATTCGCAAGGCAAGTCTTCAGAGAATTGAGTTCAGTTAAGACCTCATCTTTCTGTTCTTTTCTTATCAATTCCCGAAGCCCAAGCTTCACGAAAAACTCTGTGGCTGCTGCACGTCTCATGCCATGCGCGACCGCAAACGAGTCGACAGATGTCACCGTTTCATCTTCAAGGCGGATTGAAATCTTCTGCATAAATTCCTCCAATAACTTTTCACTGGATGGCTCGAAATTGGGCCACCTACTATTAGTGTGTCGGCGGCGAAATTTGGAAGGCGTTGCCAGACTTGCCAGACTCACGCCAGCAGTGAAGGACTCAGCGAAAGTCTGGCGGGTTTGCCAGACGGCACTTTGGAAAAGTGCCAGACATGCCAGACGTAAGGCTGGCATAGGGTTTGAGGGGGAAGGACGTGCCATCGAAGATGCGTAATGTGTACAGAAAGGTCATGAAATGACCGGCCCCATCAAACGGTTTTGGTTTTTGGTGTTTTTTGGCTCGAAGTTGAGCCGATTGTTCTCAGAATTCGAGTGAGCGACGCAACTCAAGTGCGCGAGATTGAGAGCAGCCGAGGAAGGCGCGAATGCCGTTCACGGTTGCTTTGCATTTGCCGGATTGGATTGCGGCTTTTAGCGTGGAAAGGTGTGAGGTTTCCGTTTCAGTTTCAGTCGGAGTAGTGGCAGGGATTTCTGGCGAAGTCGCGTTAGTTTCGGCGTGACTTTCTTTTTGAGTAACGGCGGTAGTCACGGGAATAGTCGCGTTACTTTTTTCTGGAGTAGTCACGGGAGTAACGGCAGGAGTCGCGCCAGCAGTCACGCTTCGAGTCGCGGTAGTAGCGCTCACGACTTTTGAATGAGTAACGGGTTGAGTCACGTCAGAAACCTTTGCAGATTTTTGGACGGACGGACGCAAAGCCTCGACCCAAAGTAACGCGCCAATCAATTCGAGTAGAATCGCGAAAGTTAAACCGATGACGACCGAGACCGCCCCTTGAGTCACGCCAAAAAGTTCTGCCAACTTTTGTGTGACCGGATCTACAGAACCGTTCACTTGAGCCTCGGTTGAGACTTGCGAAAGTCGAACCAAATCTTCACGAAGCGTTTCAGCTTTTTTCCCCTCCGCTATTTCAACAGAGAGAGCCGCCCTCACCCTTCTATCTTTAGCTTTGGCCAACTCAGCCGCCACCTCGGCAAGTGGCCTGGCTTTGATTTGAGAAAGGGCTTCTTTGGTCAGGTCGAACTGACGTTCCGTCCCGACTTTTTGGATGGACTGCTGAGCCAGAGTCTCGCCAGCTCTTTGGCTGGCGTGGGTCAGAAAAGTAAGGTGGCCGTAGACTGCGCACAAAAGGCAACCAGTCCAAACGAGCCAAGCCGAAGGCCTGCGTGAAATTGCGGGGAGCAAGTGAACCGCCAAGACGATCACGACACTCATGGCCACGAGCAAACCTTTGTCCAAGGCAGTGCCGCCGCGATCCCATGCCGCGACTGCGGTCATGAGGGCGGCGACAGTCGTTACGAAGGCGGCTAGAGCTTTAATCACGCGTTTCAAAACGCTTATTATTGCTGGTGCGTGTCAGATTGATTGATTTTGTTTTAACAATCGATTCAACCTTCCCATAGGAACTTGATTGCAGGTTGATGGTGATACCCATTGGCGAAGCCCACTTTGATACGAGGATGATCGTTGCCCCGAGAAGCCAAAAGAACACCACCATCAAAAATACTTTGTCTTTAACTGTTGTATTGGATTCCATGCTCTATTCCTCAAAATGTTTAATCGGATGCGGTGATTTCTTACTCACCTACTATTAGTGTGTTCTGGACGAAAATCGTTAGCATCGAGATCATTTGCTTCTCCTCATATTTATGACATACAGCATTATTTTGAAGGTACTCACCATGCTTGATGCAAAATCCGGGGCACTGCCGGGGAAAGCGCGGACATTGGATAAGCACGTGTCACATGTCATTGAGCTTGCTTCCATGCCCGCCTCCCTACTTAACGCTTCGCCTTCTTCAACTTTCCCAGCGCTTCGCAGATCACGCTGCCGGCTACGATTTCATTCTTGTTGGAAATCACGCTTTGCGTTGACATATTGTTTTCCTCAAGAATTTTGTGCAGCTCATCAACGGATTTCTCCTTCAGAATTTTCTCGACCTGACGAATATTGCCCCCTTTCAATTTGGAGATAATCAGCAATTCTTCGATCAGCATTGCAGCCATCTCCCCCCAGACAGTTGATTTAGTCATTGGTCCCCTCCTGTGCGAACCACGACTTTGACCTGACCGTTAGAGGACATCGCCTTCGCCAAGTCAGCATCAGCGTAAATTTGTTCTATATCAGCCGTGTTGGATGCTCCATACACGATCTGATGCTTCCCCCCACTTTGCGCCACCAACTTCATGTGGGCGTGCATTTGTGGATCGGTCAAACAAACCGGCTGGCTGTTCTCATCCATACCAATAAACTGCAACTTGTCCGCGTGCGACTTGATCGTACCGGTCGGGATCTTGCGGCGCTCCGCCACCACCGGCTGGAACGTGTTGAGTGCGACCCGGACCGGCCTTCCCTGTTCACACACGTGAACAATGGATAACTTAATGGTTGACCCTTGCTGGGCTGGCTGATGTTTCTTACCAAGCAGACGGCCACCGAACGCCTTCAATTTTTTTGCGATTTTCATTTTTTGAGTTCCCATTCAATGTTGAAGGAGGAAGGCCATTGCCTTTGATTTGATGAATTCCTGCCCAGCTTGGAATCCCTGCGAATACTCCGACTCAGGATTCAGCACAGCGATCAATATCCGGGCGTCACCAAGGATAATTTCCTCTGCGCTCAAACACTGAACCATTGCGCTCTTCATCGTGGGTTCTATGCCACTTGCTTCCTTGCGAAGAACCTTAAAATTCACGCCGCTCAACTGAAGACCAAGATCGGCGTTCCAGTACCACTGACCAGCGCTATGTGTATCGTCTAGTGGGTACTGTGATACCTTCATTAGTTTTCCAGTTTTCAGAATAGACGTAAAACCTGGCATACCATCACTCCCTTCGTTGTGTGACCAAGTCACGCCACGAAAATCCATCCGGTCCGGATAGCAGATGATCTCTGATGGTTTTTTTACTCGTTTCGACATTGTGCGACTCCTTGTGAATTACTCGCTCTACCTGAGGGACGGGTCGTTACCCCGTCCCAATGACATTGACCTTTAGAAGAGGTCACTCTGGTTTGCTGGCCGACGCCGCTATACCTGCCATTGCTTGGCCAATGATTTCTTCGGCCTGCTTGATATCAGCGAGGCACACCCCAGGGTGCTTTTTCAGGAGCTTCAGCAGCATCTTTTCGACCTTTGCCCTGTTCTTCTCGACCTGGGCGGCCTGCTCGATCTGGGCTTCGATTGCGGCTTTTTGCTTCTTTAGTTTTTCGATACTCATTTCAATTCCTTTCACTCTTGAGTTGGTTGTTGGCGGAGCCAGTTGAAAAACATCATGGATTCGCCCATCAGGCCAGCCGATCCAATCAGGACGATGATGGGGCTACCGGCAGCGACCATCGCTGAAGTAACTGCCACGATTCCAACGTCAACCATGCGTGGCTGATCTGTGGCCTGCGCTGATGTGGAGAGAGCCAGCAGCAGCGCTGAGACTAGGATTCCTTTGTTCATTTCATCTTCCTTTCGGTAGGGGCTGGCAAACCAGCCCCTCTCCCGTTGCGCTTATTGACCGACAAAGCCACCCAGCTTCGCTTTGGCGTCTGCGCTGATCGGCTGGGTAGGTTGGCTGACGAAGCCGCCCATCGCTTTCTGGGCTGCGGGTGTGGTGACTGTTTGCGAAGCAACCATATTGCCGGCCACCACAGTCACGGCCACGGGGGTTGTGGCCACCTGAGGTGCGACGAACCCGCCTGCTGGATTAGCGTTTGCGGACAATGCTGCTGTTGCCAGGACTGCAGCCACGATCATTTTCAGTTTCATTTTTTAGCTCCTTTGGTTATGGGGTGGCCAACTGGCCGCCCCTATCTTTAGTGCGTAGGACGCGAAAATCGGAGCACTTTTGAGGAACCAACGGAGCGCTGAATTAAGGTCAACGTGATTGGGAGTGATTCAACGGAAAGGTCAATGCTATTGGGACAGGAAATGCCAAAGGTCAATGGCATTGGGATGAAAGGTCAACTTGGTTGGGACGTTAGGTCAACGCTATTGGGATATTTCTGTCCGGAAGGCTCTACTCCTCCCAATCAGGTTGACCTTTGAAGTTGTTTCGAACCGGCCTCTCCCAATTGGATTGACCTTTAGATGTTAGAACTGGGCAGAACTGCTCGGCAGTTATCGACGTGGATGTTTGGAGGATTTGGACTGCTGAGCTTTATCGCGCTTGATATCTCTCCCCACGACTATGCCAAAACCCACGACGATCAGCACTGGCAGGATGATTGGTGAGACCTTTATCAGTTGTTCTATCATTATCATCCAGTCTCAGCGTCGGAAAAATTCTCGGACCACGCTCATGAACCCTCCCCAGAAATCCTGTCTCTCTTCCTCCGAACTTCTTATCAGAAAGCTGGAGACTGGAAGAAAAACTACCAGGCCAGTGATCCCAGCAACAGTGAAGAATGCTTTGTATATTGGCCAGCCATTAACCATCACCATGTAGGCTGAGATTGAGGTTAGGAAAAGCAGCGTGATTAGTGATGTCCAGCTCATCCATCCATCTCCAAAAAAGTGAGGGCAGCATTGCGCTGCCCCCTGATTTTACATTTCACTCCACTCAGTTGTCCGGGGCATCAGCCCCGGTGGTGGATTGAGTTAGTCGAGGCTGGAAGGACCAAACTTCTTCTTCAGCTCGGCTTCCTCTTCATGCTTCACCGGGTGAGCGCAATTTGCGCCCATCGTGCGCCACTTTGCAAAATCACCTTGGAAGCTGATGAAATGCTCACGGTTGTTGGATGGAGAGAATGAGCAGGTAGTGTGCATCACTTCCTGCATCTCATCCCAATCCATACTGAAGTTGCCGGCTCGACCTGCATCAGCGCCGACGCCATTCTCGCAACCGATTCGAAGTTGCTGGGCGATTGCCTCAGCTCGCTTTTGTTTTGGGAGCCAGATGATCTTGTCTGCCAGCAGGTAGTCATCCGCAGGCTTAAAAATCTCTCCGGTGCAGAGTGGCGTCTCGGATTCTTTTGGTGCATGGTCGCTTTGTGCTTTTTCCATAGTGTTTGCCAAACTTGTGATCTCCGGCTTGAACGCATGACTCAGCCCCCCAATCGTGAATATCACGCCAAAGATCTGAGGGATTCCACTTGTCACAGCCATGAGCGCCACACCGCCTGCGGTGGTGAGCCACGGGTGATCTTCAACGAACATCTTCTCTTCAGCCTGCGCTTGTCCAGCACCAATGACGAGCGCTACCGAGGCTGCCACCAGCTTCATCTTGAATTTCATGTGAGTCTCCTTGTTAGGTTTTGGAGTGCCAACTGGCCGCCCCTATCTTTAGTGCGTAGGACGCGAAAATCGGAGCACTTTTGAGGAACCAACGGAGCGCTGAATTAAGGTCAACGTGATTGGGAGTGATTCAACGGAAAGGTCAATGTGATTGGGATAAAAAATGGAGGAATGGCGCAAGCTGTTCTTCCCTTTTCTATTTATCTGGGGTAAAAATAGCCAATAAGGCAAGAGCAGTTCCATTAAATGGGGGCTGTTTAGTGAATCCGTGCCCAGTGCGGACTTGCCGAATAGATTGGGTTCGCGGAAGTTTTGGATACTCGCTCCGTCTGCGCGAGATATCGACACCTGACTTCCTGAAGGTGAATGGCAGACACTTAGCCACCCTCGCGGGTGGCTGAGTGCCAGGAACACATGAAGAACTATTGTTTCATCGGGGTGGCGTTGACCCCTGCCTTGCTGCCGCGATCGAGTTTGTTTGACGAAGACTGCTCCGACGACTTGGACTTCGACATGGTTGCAGTTTTCTTGTTCTCGCGGAATTTCTCTCGGCTCTCCGAGGCGCGGATAGACTTGCTGGTGCGGTCATCGATGGAGCTGGAATCTTCAAGAGCATAATTATTAGATTCCGAAATGTTCATCGTGATTTTGTACGACTTTCCATCGATGGCGCTTTCCGAAAGTGTCTGCCGGTTCTCAACGAAAAAGTCACTTCCCTTGAAGCTGAACACACCACACTCGATTTCTGGCCCCTTGAAATGTTTAAAATCGTCCAGCCAGTTCGAGCAGTAAGCATCACCCCAAACATCCCGCGCCTGTTGGCGAAGCTGCATGAATAAAGACGCATCTTCATCCATACCAACGAAAGTTTGCCGGATGATTCTTCCAACTTGTTCTTCGCTTTGGACCTGCATCCGCGACGCTCTCTCCCCTGCCTCAGCCAGCCAGTAACTGGCTGTGATGCGACACTGGCTGTAGCGACGGATGTAGGGGTTCGAGGGATCAACAAAGGGCTGAACAAGGCTATCACCCCTGCTCAGCACATACCGGCCGTGGATCGAATTTTGGGGATGCATCGCGGCGCTTCTGCCACTCACGTCACCCTGGGTGAGATCCCACACGGGGTAATCGGTCAGCGCATTCAATACCGGCCGGCACTCGCCAAAGTACGCGCCAGCCGGCCCTGTTCCGGCTTTCTGGCGTTCGTAACGATGGACAAACTCCTTGAGCAAAAGTCCATTCAGATTGATATCAACTGAATATGAGTTCGACCGATCCCACGTCTGTCCCTGGCGTTCGGACTTCGAGACCGACTCGGACTTTTCCCTTGCACGCTCTCTGCTTTGAGACTCAGTCTCTCTTCGGCCCCGCGCCTTGTCAGCGCTCAACGACTTGTCGCGCTTTATGCTGCTGCTGCTGGAGTTATCAGCAGACCGGCCTGCATCACTTGAAACGCTTGGGTCTGCATGCGCTGTGGTGACAGCCACAAGGGCACCAAAAATGAATATGAAAATCTTGTTCATTGGAGCACCTCCGACGCTGGTTCAGACAGAATGAGAAATAGAGGATCATGAAACTTCTCCTCTTGCCGCTTGTACATTTCCCGCACGGCTGGGTGTGCATTCCAGATCGGCAGGTAGGAAAACTGGTGGCACAGCCTCTTTTCGAACGGCTCAACGATTTGCCTTGATTCCAAACAGTGGTGCTGGCCTTCAACAGGTAATGGGGAAAAGTTGAAGCACTGGATGCACTTCACGCATTTATTGATTTTGGACATGATTACCTCCTTGCAGTTTTTTGGATTGAGCCAAGCGCGCATCTTCATCACGGATTGCCGAACGCATGTCTGCAGCATCCTCTACGAAGATCTGATCGAGTTCGCTCCGCTTCTCTTTTGCACTCGCCACTTCGTCTTTCAACGAGTCAATTTTTTGCGCTCTTGCAGCTCGCACGGATGAGCTGGGGCGACCGCTCCACGCATCACTGAACGATTGGTCAAACTGCTCGTTTTCAAGCTGCTGCACAGCCTGCTGCAATCGCTGCTCGACCTTGATTTCTTCCGTTCTCATCTGGCTAAAAAACAGGACCAGTGCCGCCAGGGGGGCGGCCAACAGGGCCAACTGAAAAATACCTTTCATGATTTTTCTCCTAAGAGAGGCGGGGATTTCTCCCCGCCTTTGGATGGTTTAGAAAGGATGAAGGAGGCTCACTTCAACCGCGCCCTTGGCACCAGCCACGCGTTTTTGGAACAGGGTTGTGCCCACGCGCAGGGAGTGTTTGGGATTGAAGTGGTAAAGGAAGTCAGCGCCGATTCCCAGACCACCTTCATTCGACCAGCCACCGTGTGCCAGCAACGAGGTGTTGGTGCTGGTGTCCAGCATCCAGCCTGCGCTGGGCTGAACGACCATCTGTGAACCAACTTGGGTAATGCCAACTTCCGCCAGCAAATTCAAACCGCCCACACCAGCGACGTGCCCAGCCTCCCAGCCCAACCCAGCCTTGAGAGACGGTGCTGCGCTGGTTTGGCTGCCAGTCGCCTCCAGCGGGGTGTTACCGATCATCCCGCCTGCGCCAGGCACGCCAGCCAACAGACCGCCCGCAACGGGGATGGAGTAGGTGTCAGTCTTGCTGACGGTGATGCCAGTGGTGATGTACTGGAAGTCGCTGCCGGCCAAGCCTTGGGCGCTCGCGCTCAGGCTGATTGAGGATAGGATTGCTGCTGCGATCAAAGTTTTTTTCATTTTTGAAAACTCCATTTTTAAAGTTGTGGCAAACAAAAAATTGTTGCCTACTCTCTGTGGGTGGGAGGCGAAAATTTATGGAAACAAAAACCCTCTTTTGCTCGGCAGGAAAAAGAAACGCCAGCTTCGCTGGCGTGGAGCCCCGCAAGGGGCGGAGGTGGGTTTGAGGGTTTTGTGATTCTGTTCTGCTAAGCGGGGTTAAAGGGGGTTGGAGGCAACGCCAGCCCGCACCGTAAGGGCGCGGGCTGCGCGACGCTTAGTGGAGATTCTTGGAGAATCTTGGATGGATTTTTCGAATCGCTGCAAATCCCCGCCCTGAAAGGGTTTTCTTGCTTCGGGCGGGGAACGTTACTACGGTTGACGGGGAACGTTACTACGGTTGACGGGGAACGTTACTACGGTTGACGGGGAACGTTACTACGGTTGATGGAGAAAATTACGGCCATGCGGGTCGCCCAATCTTCCATTTCCCGAACGAATATTCGGAGATTGTCCAGCCGACCCCGGCAAGCTCGGCCAGCGCCTTACGCGCAGTCTGGCGGCGCTTCTTGATTGTTTCTGGTTGGGCTGGATCAGGCCAAGCGTAGCCGCACAGGCTGTCCAAGGCCACCTTTCCGGCCTTTCCAGGGTCGATCCATCCACAAAGACGTTGATGGATGAGTCGCGCCGGGTTTGTCTTTAGCGCCCGCACCTCGGCCAGGTCGATTCTGGCATATGGGCGGTTCCCTATAATCGAATCGGCCATGCGTGGATTGAGAGCAACCCAAAGCCTTCCGTCTGACTCATCGAATGCGTGGCTCATGAGATTGTATGACTCTTGCCGCTGCCCGTTGGCAACAAGCACGGTGACGTTTGACATCCGTAGAAGAGACGCCCTCAGAGATTTGATGTTTTCTCCACCGTCTGTCATCCCCACCTCAGCCAGCAATTTGTGAAGGGTTAATTGGATAACAAGCCCATCGTGCTGGGCTGCCTCAAATCGAAGTCGCAGGAGCGCCCTCAACTTTTGACCTGTCTCACTGATCGGTTCTGCGGTGAGCACGAGGCCACTCGGACCGCCCGCAGCCACGATGCCCTGCAAAAATCGGAGGTCATCAGCCCCAAGTGGTTCAAAGCCCACGAACCGCATAGATTGGTTGTCTCCGAAGCTGTAGATGACGTCAAGTTTCGAACGCTTTCGCTCGCCCTTCGCGAGGCTGCGGAACAGGCCGGGCGCAAGGCAGTGCGCGGGGTCGTGACGCGCGTGTGTTAAATCATACTTGTTCACGGACGCCCCCTTTTCTTGCTTGCGGTTCTGGCTTGCGTCGGGGCGACGGGAACATGTCAGTCTTCATCAAGACCCCACCCTTGCCTCGTCGGAGCCAGACTGGAGCACCAGCGTCACCATAATTTGCCTTAACCACCGACACTCTCACCCAAGATTTCCGCATCTCTTCGTCGATGCCAAAAACCTCCATTTCACCTTTGCTTGGAGGGGACATGTTCATCTGCCATCGAACAGAAGTCGTTAGGGCTGATGCGCCTCGCGCCGCAGCCCACTCTTCCCTCTCTCCGTTCGACTTTCCGACGTGGTGCAACAGCAGGATTGTCGTTCCTGTCTCCTTCGTGATCGAGTAGAGCGCGCTCATCAGTACGGCAGCAGCGCCGTTGTCGTTCTCATCCAAACCACCCGCAAGGAATAGGAGGGGATCAATGATGACGAGCCGCTGCATTTCGCAAAGCTTTACCAATTGGGGGTAAAAAGGGCCGTTGATGAATCCTGCTCCCGGTAGTTTTTCCAGCAGACGCATATCCACTCCGCGTCCGGAATACACGCGCAAATATTTGTCTGCGTCCTCAATTTCCGCATCAGACAGCTGCTCCTGTTGGCGCAGCCAATACAGTCGCTCCTGAAGAATTTGTGGATCATCTTCACCCATAATTATGGTGGTTGGCCCTCCTGCTGGGGCCTCCCAAAGGCCGCCAGCGATGGGTTTTCCGGTCGCAACTCCAAGGCCAAGTTGAAGCGCACAATAGGATTTGCCAATTGAACTCTGCCCCACAATCATCCCGACTGATTCGGCCAGAAGGCCGGGCAAAACAAAATCCAACACTGGGCGATTTGTCGATTGGGCGAGAGTAACGCGGGGGAAGTTAAAATTTTTCATGCCACCTCCCCGGTGAACAAGTCCTCGACTCCCAGTTCAAACATTTTTTTCAGCTTTTGTTGAACGGAGCGCTGCGAGCAGCGAAGGCGAACAGCCAAGCCTGCGGTTCCTTCTTCCCGAACCAAATCCAAGAGCGCCTCAAATTCCTGCGCGAACTCGGCAAAGCGCCAGCTCTCAATCTCCTCCTCCTGTTGATGGGCGGCAAAAATATCAAGCCCACCGCCATCCTCACCCACCTCCATGTCCAGCCGAACCGAGCCACATGATCGGTCCTCAAATTCGAAAATTCGAAAAGCAAGGCCCCCCAGATTGCGAATTGGGATGCCAGAATTGCGCATCTCAGGATCATTTTCCAACAACCACTCCAAGCCGCTTTGCGGGGTGATTTTTTGATTACATTTCAGCATGTTGCCGACTCCTTCAAGCTCGTAAAACTGCAAGAAGTCAGCCCCACCAGCCGACAAAAATGCCCCAAACTCGGCCAAAATTCAGCCGAGTTTGGAGCGATTAAAATTGACCGAAAAAATCGGTGGGGTCTGTTTTTTTTTACCCAGAGAGGGCGATCGGAAATGTGCTTGGCGAGGACGGTTTTGTCCTTACCCCCCGCCCCCCGATGTTCTGGGGGGCTGGGGCGGGGCAAGCTCCCCGCCAAGCTGTTTTTGCGCGCCCGAAGGCTGTTTGAATGCTCTGTGTCTTTTATGCCCCAAGCGGGAGGCGATGTGAAAATTTTACACCGAATTTAAATAAAAAGTTGCCGCAAAGTTGCGTTTTTCTTCACTTTGCACATCTTTTTTCATGTTACTTGTCGTCAACATGTCGTGCACGATATGCCTTTGCTTGTGCTAACAAATACAGCCCAAAGAGACCGCCGACCACGCCAACAGCAGCCAAAATGATGTGGTCAATAGTCATAATCAATCCTCCAACATAACAATTAGACAGCACCACCGCAGGCAATAGCGGAAAGTAACTTTCGAACCTCGACAGCGCCCGCATCGGTCTCCAGCATGGCCAGTGGGGTGCCGCCAAGCAATGTATTCGTCCTGGTCAGCCAGTCGCGAGCCAAGTCGGATGTGCCGAATACCTGTTCAGCCTCTTTCTCAATTAGCTCGATGCGGATCAGTCGTTCCATCTCAACCACCCATTAAAGGGGCATCCGGATTTTCTGGTGGGTGTGCTACACTATGACCATACTTTGTGACCATAGGAGAGCGCAATGCAAACAGCCATCGCAGCAGGAGAATTCAAAGCGAAATGTCTACAGCTTCTCGACGACGTTGCCGAGACACGTG
>Ga0210012_1001720_pt1 | contig 20401 bp, 19 predicted proteins | sample CryGeymeta201504_FD_183974 | JGI IMG/M metagenome (GOLD analysis project Ga0210012, IMG submission 183974) | Groundwater microbial communities from Crystal Geyser aquifers in Utah, USA - Crystal Geyser metaG 2015-04 (SPAdes) (version 2) | ecosystem: Environmental > Aquatic > Deep subsurface >... | reverse complement strand
ATATTTTTTATGTGACCACGGCGTATTACAGGCGGCGTTTTACAGGCATCTACCGGCTTGCCGATGACGCGGCTGGCGTATTCATTGAACACATCGTGCGCCAGCACATTCAACTTGCCGACAAGTTCCGTCTGTTCCAACACTTACCCTTAACCAAAGACATCAGCGGATCAACCGGCGAAGTATTCGGCCTCACTTTAAAAAGGCGACTCAAACGTCTATTAGGCAAACTGACCTACCGCTTCAATAAGCAATATCGTATTTTTTGAGGCCATGTCGCAATTAGTTGTTGAAACGGCGTGGATTATTAGCAAATCAGTAGCATACCCATGCTGCGGTGCTGATTACCCGCTATGGGGATGCCGCTGTGTGGCGACCCGGAATATTGTGCGTGTTCTAAAATACCTCGCCAACATTTCGTCAACCTTGGCTAATGCACCACTCCCCCTCCTAGTTGCCCCCGCGCTTCGCTTGCCCCCTTGAAGGGGGAGGAATCTACTCCCCGGAAAATACGGCTGTAGCAGGCCGGTAGTCTGGCCTCCCCTCGAAGGAGAATGAATCTACTCCCTCCCCTTCAAGGGGAGGGTTGGGTATCGGTTTGATCGAACCCTCTTTGAAGCAGGAATCTACTCCCTCCCCTTCAAGGGGAGGGTTGGGGTGGAATTCGGGCAGGCTTGCCAGATCGGGATATATCTACTCCCTCCCCTTCAAGGGGAGGGTTGGGGTGGGGATGGGGTATGAGGTTGTGATCATGATTCGCAGTAATTGATGAGTTTTTGCCAATAACAACAATCAACTGCGACATAGCCTTTTTTAATGGCTGGTGCATAATTCATAAAAACACAACAAAACAATGAGTAACGAACATTTATGAGTACAAAATCAAATAGTTATGGCGGTATCTGGCTGATCGTGGCGGTCGTCGCGTCGGATTACCCGAACCTCCCGGTCTTTCTCGACAAGCACCGATGGTTATGCGCGGGGGGAGGGCATCTTCTGTTCAAGGCAGCCAGCATTGTTGACGACCCGCTTGCCAAAATCATTGCCGCAGCCGGATGCGAACTGCTTCAAGTAAAGGACAGCGGCATCTACGATGCCTGGAACCAAGCAATGGACATGCTGGAAAGCACGACATTAACGAACGATTGCTATGTAGCGTTTCTGGGCATTGACGATACCATCCGGGAAGACTATTGCCTGGCAGCGACCCGTATTGCCCAGCCGCCCACCCAGCCCGATTTTATTTATGGTAATGCGCTAAAGGTCTCAAACGGGAGAGCCAAGTATCAGGTATCCCCGTTAATGCCCAAACTGTTCGGTAAAAATAATTACCTTTTTGATGTCCCCCACCCCGGGTTGCTGAACAGATGGGAAACGATCAAAAAATTTCGTTTTGATGTCCGCTATCAACTGGCAGGCGATTTTGATTTTTACATCCGCATCGCGAACAGCATGGACGTGACTTACGCCAAAATGCCGAAAGTCCAGGCAATCATTGGCGCGGACGGCATGAGCAATAGCCTGAAAGCACTGGAAATATACCCAAGAGAATGGGCGATGATCGCATCCAGCTATCAAGTTAGCCTGGCTGTACCCCGATTCAAAATTGCCTTGTTTCGAGCCCTCGCCACCGTTCCGCCACTATTCAACTTACTGCGCCGAATTGCCTGGTTAATCCGGGGGCGCACTTATTGATGTAATGCAACACCTGATTCCAATCCTTCTTGAAACTCAAATTGAAGCAGCAAGCCTGCGGCCAAATTTAATCAACGGGTATTCAAAAAAACGCCACGAAAACTCGGCCATAATCCGAACATGGCTATTACACCTCTTCGAGCCAGGCCTGAAACATCAGGATATTCCATAGCAAAATCTGATTATCACATTTACCTTGCAAATGCGTTTGCCATAATTCGCGCACCAATGGCACATCGAAGTACCCTTCGCGGCGCAGCCTCTGCTCGTCCAGCAAGTCTTCCCCCCACGCGCGGAGCGGGCCGCGCAGCCATTCGGCCAGCGGGATGCCGAAACCCGCCTTGGGACGTTCGATCAAATGGCGGGGGACATATTGATACAACACTTCGCGCAATATCCATTTGCTTTTTCCGTCGCGCAGCTTCATGGACATGGGGATACGGGCGGCCATCTCGACCACGCGATGATCCAGAAACGGCACGCGCGTTTCCAGGCTGTTTGCCATCGCGGCGCGATCCACCTTGACCAGAATGTCATCCGGCAAATAAGTCATGGCATCGAGGTACATCATATGCAGCTTCTCATCCACAAAATGCGCAGGAAGCCCCACCTCGGTCAACCAGCTCACCGGTTCCCGGGCACCGATCACCATTTGTTGCGGGTTATCCAGCGCGGAAACCAGACTGTAGTAAAGCGCATTGCCACCGTCTACCGTTGCCAGTTGGGTCGCAAATTTAGCCAATTTCTGCTCCATATTCACCGGCAGCCTGGCGAACTTACCGGCTTGATTAAAAACCGCACGCCAGATCGCGGGGGGTACGGCTTGAATCAACTGCCCGGATAATTTCCTCAACGCAAAGGGCACGCTGGCAATTTTTGTCCAATGGTCGGCCAGCAGATAACGGTTATAGCCGCAAAATAACTCATCGCCCGCATCGCCCGACAACGACACCGTCACCTGCGTTTTAGCCAGTTGCGCTACCAGAAAAGTGGGAATCTGCGACGAATCGGCGAACGGCTCATCGTACATCTGCCCCAACTTTGGGATCACCTTCAGCGCCTTAGCCACCGGCACATATAACTCGGTATGTTCCGTGCCCAGATGTTGCGCGACCGCCTTGGCATACTCGGCCTCGTTGTAACCCTGCTCGTCAAAACCGATGGTAAAAGTTTTAATCGGACGGGCAGATTGCGCCTGCATCAAGGCGACGATGGTCGAAGAATCGATCCCGCCGGAAAGAAAAGCGCCGAGCGGTACATCCGCCATCATTTGCAGCCCGATGGACTGCCTCAACTGGGCATCCAGTGCCGCAATAGCCTCGCTATCATTGCCCACAAAAGGCTTTGCGATGCCTTGCGCCACCCCTTCCGCCATCCTCCAATACGCTTTGGGCTGCAATTCACGCAAGCCGCCAAGCTCACCGCCCAACGGCAATTGCAGATAAGTACCGGGCAACAACTTCTTGATGCCCTTATAAATCGAATACGGCGCGGGAATAGTGCAATGGCGCAAATATAGGCAAATCACATCGCGGTCTATTTCACCGATAAAGTCGGGGTGTGCCTTGAGCGCCTTAAGCTCCGAGCCGAACAGCAAGGTGTCCTGTTGAAAGCCGTAGTAAAGCGGCTTTTCACCGATACGGTCGCGCGCCAGCGTCAGCACTTTTTCTTCACGATCCCATAGCGCAATCGCAAACATGCCCACCGTTTTTTTCAGCGTTTCTTCTATCCCCCACCCCTCAAACCCCGCCAGCAAGGTTTCGGTATCCGAATGCCCCCGCCACTCAAGAATCCCCCCCTTTGCAAAAGGGGGGCTAGGGGGGATTTTCTCTATATCTTTGCGCAAAGCCAAATGGTTATATATTTCACCATTAAAAACAATAATATATCGCCCACTGGCAGACAGCATCGGCTGATGCCCGGCTGGCGACAGATCCACAATGGACAAGCGGCGATGCGCCAACGCAACCCCCGCCGTTTCATCCACCCACACACCCGCATCATCGGGGCCACGATACGCAATGCGTTCAGCCATTTTGAGAGCCGTTACCCGGGCAACATCTTGAGAAAAATTCCTCGCTTGCCAGAAACCAACCAGCCCACACATCAGAAATTCTCCTTTCCAAAAGCATCTCGCTGAAGTGGACTATCAACCAGGTACCCCTTATGCAGCATGAAAGCCAATACATCCCGAAAAAATTCCAGTCACAAAATCAGCCTCTTCCACCACCAGGTTGAGCCGCGCGGATAATGATGGGCAAATTTATTCTGCAACACGGATGCCGTGCCGAAAACATCCGCAGAACGAATTGCACCCAGTTTTCCCATCAACAACAACTCGCCCAGATGCTTGAAATACCTGCTCAACAAAGCAGAAACGGAAGGTGAGTAAAGTGGACCCTGTAGTCAAGACAGTTTTGTACTGAGTTTAAGCTGTGCACTCGACTTCACTTACAGCTGGACGGCGCTGCCCCGGTTTTGCCTTTGCTTTTTCTTCTGCTTTTACCTTGCTGATAGGTGCTTTTTGCGTTTCTGTTTCTGATTTTTCGTCTTTCCTGGCGCGGGGATATTTGTCCAGGATCATTGCTCCTCCGCCAATGGCGGTTCGATACACGACATCAGGCATCTCGTTTTCCAGCGACTGGTGCGGCCGTCGTGCGTTGTAAAAATCAAAATACTCCGTCAGGCCGATCATCAATTCACCCACCGTTGCGTAGCCCTTCAAGTACACGTCCTCATATTTGACGCTGCGCCACAGACGCTCGACGAAGATATTGTCGAAAGCGCGGCCACGTCCATCCATACTGATTACGATGTCCTCCCTTTGCAAAACGCCTGTAAAGGCATCGCTGGTGAATTGCGAACCTTGATCACTGTTAAATATCTCTGGCTTGCCATGGGCGCGAATCGCTTCCTCAAGGCAGTCGACACAGAACGTCGCCTCCATGCTGTTGCTGATCCGCCAGCCCAGCACACGGCGCGAATACCAGTCGATAATCGCCACCAGATACACGAAGCCACGAGACAGCCGGACGTAGGTGATGTCCGTACTCCAGACCTGGTTCGGCCTGACCACCGCGACACCGCGCAACAAATAGGGATAGACCTTGTGCTCAGGGTGCGGACGACTGGTGTTCGGTCCAGGCGCAATAGCCACCAAACCCATTATCTGCATCAGACGCTGCACCCGTTGTTTACGATTGACGATATGCCCCTCCGTTTTGAGAAACACTACCATCTTGCGGCTGCCATAAAACGGGTGACGGGTGTATTCCTCGTCGATCAGGCGGCTATGCAACAGGTCCAGCTCGTCCACCGGTTTCGGCTTTTGATGTGCATAAACGGTGGCGCGTGATACTGCTGCCAAAACACATTGTTGCGCCACGCTCACCGTATCGCCATGGGTAATCCAAGTTTACCGCATCACGGAAGGCTCATCCCAGACTTTTTTTTGAGCCAGTCCAATTCCATCTTCAACTTGCCAATTTCGCTGTACAACAATTCTGGTTCCTTATGGGCGGCCAACGGCTTGGGACCACGCTTGCCTTCAAACAAGGTCTTGGCCTGCTCCTGGATTTCCTTCTTCCACAAACCGACTTGCGCCGGATGAACACCGTACTCCAGACCGATCTCGTTAATCGTCTTCGTCCCTCGGATCGCCTCAAGACCGACCTTTGCCTTGAGTTCCGGGGTGTGAAACTGCCGCTGTTTTGATTCGCTCATTTTGCTTGTTCCCTATGACAGAGCACAGCTTAAACCATTGTCTGAAAATCGGGGTCCACTTTAGTCCGCCTCCATTCAGAAAGCGCATTATCGCAGCTAAAGCTAACCGGCTAAAGCCGGTGGTTTTAACCTTGTGGTGGAAAATAAATGATGCGTTTTTTGCTGAGGATAGTGCTACTTTGGCAATTTCCAGTGCAGACGACGGATCCATACAGTGCAAATGTCCCACGCGCGACACCATCAATCTAGCCCACCGCCCCGAACCACAGCCCATGTCAAAGCCCGTCGCATCCGCAGGTAAACGATCCCACGGAAAAACTGCAAAATACTCATCAAATATCTTGTTCGCCTCTTCTTCAGACAGCGCCGATTGATCAAATCTCTAATTTTTTCCATCCCAACACCTTATCCTATCCAAGGTGTTGCAGTTGATTATTAGCGCGCCCACCCTATACATGCAATGAGGTCTGAACTTCAGACTGTTTCCAAACATAATCACAGATACCGCCAGCAGGCTGATAGCCATCAACAATATCCAGCAACACACCCCGGACTGTTTCACAATCAAACTTGTGAAAAGCTTCATCCAATTGATTTAAGTATTTCTCAACAGTGGCCCAAGGCAACTCAACCTCCTCTGCCCGCATAATCAAGGGATGGTCCGTACCGGTCACGTTACCGCCAATCAGCAACTCTTCATACAGCTTTTCACCCGCACGCAAGCCGCTAAATTGAATTTCAATATCTCCAGAAGGGTTGGCTTCATCGCGGATAGTAAATCCACTCAAGTATATTATTTTACGTGCAAAATCTAATATTTTAACCGGCGTACCCATATCCAGAACGAAGACATCCCCCCCCTGCCCCATGGCTCCTGCCTGCAATACCAATTCAGCCGCCTCGGGAATCGTCATAAAATATCGGGTGATTTCTGGATGCGTGACGGTTACCGGACCGCCACTAGCAATTTGTTTTTTAAACAACGGGACAACCGAACCCGAAGAGCCCAGCACATTACCAAAGCGCACCATACAAAAACGTGTCGAACTATCCTCACGTGCGTAAGCTTGCAACACCAATTCAGCGAAACGCTTGCTTGCCCCCATGACATTGGTGGGTCTCACTGCCTTGTCAGTTGAAATCAGCACAAAAGTTTCAACCTTCGCCTTCCTGGCTGCTTCTGCGGTACGCCATGTGCCAAACACATTGTTTAGCATGCCCTCAATCATATTATTTTCGACCAGCGGGACATGTTTGTAAGCGGCGGCGTGATAAACCGTTTGCACGGCAAATCGCAACATGACACGCTCCACCCTTAGCTGGTGCACAACGGAACCAAGAACGGGAATAATTTTTACCACATTGCCAAGTGTTGCATTAACCTGCTCAAGCTCTTGATGTATTTGATATAAAGAAAACTCGGATCTTTCAAATAAAACCAGAATAGTTGGCGATTGCCTGAGTATCTGGCGGCAAAGTTCGGAACCAATCGAACCACCGGCCCCCGTCACCATCACCGACTTACCGCGAATACATTGTTCCAGCAAATGCGTCACCGGCAACACCGAATCCCGCCCCAGCAAATCCTCAATTTCAACTAATTTAATCTCTGATACCTGAGCGACCCCGGTAGCCAGATCCGCTGCACTGGGTATGGTTTTAATCGGAATATGAAAAGGCTCCAGCTGACGAAGTATCTCCTGACGTCTTTTATGCGAAGCTAACGGCACAGCCAACAACACCGCATCCAACTCCCATTGCTCCGCCTCCAGTACATCGCTCAACTGATCTACGGAATAAACCCGCAGCCCCGCAATCTCCCCCCCGCGCAATAATACCTTGTCATCCAAAAAACCAACCACATCGAACTGGCATCCGGCCTGTAAAGCGGCAGCTAATTTAGCACCCGTTTCACCAACGCCATAAATGAGCACTTGTTTCCCAGACCTTACACGGTGAAACCCTGATTCAGCATGCAACAAATAACTGCGTGCCGCGAAGCGACTGCCCATAACATACAGCAAGGCTGCCCCCCAGTAGATTACGAAGGAGGATCTGGGAACCGCTGCAAGATGAAATAATGCACTAATTGTGACCAACAACAGAACCGATAACGAAACCGCTTTGATTACCGTAAAGACCATCTGATCTGTCATGTAGCGCACAACAGCGCGATAAAGACCAGCCTTGATAAAAACGGGGACTATTGCAAATGGTGTCAGCAACAGCAACAAATACAAATCGTCCGTCTTAGGCCACCATTCGCCAAAACGCAACGCGGTTGCTGCCCATAGCGTCAGCGGCATAAACACAGTGTCCGCCAGCATCATAATCAGCTGTTTGGATTTACGCGGGAGAATAAGCAACACATTACGCATAGTTTTACTCTGCACAGTTAACTTGCTGCATCACACTTTTGATAACAGCACAGGTTTTGGAAATTTCATCATCGGTCAAGGTTGGATGAATCAAGAACATCAAACTGGTCTCACCCAGCTCACGCGCCACAGGCAAACGCTCTACTGGGCGCCAACCAGTATCATCGAAAGCCTTTTCCAAATACACCTCGGAACAAGAGCCAGAATAACAAGGCACGCCCTGTGCATTAATTTCTTCAATAATACGATCACGCGACCATCCATTCTTCATAAGCTCCGGTCGTACAAATACATAGGCTTTGTACCATGCATGCTCAACGCCAACCGGCAACTCTGGCACTCTCAAGGCTGAACAACTCTTCGCAGCATCCATTATCTTTTCAGCATTGCGCTTACGCGCTTTATGCCAGTCCGGCATAAAGCCCAATTGAATTCTACCAATAACAGATTGCAATTCCGTTATCCGCCAATTGGTTCCGAAGGACTGATGCAGCCAGCGAAACCCCGCAGGGTGCTGCTGTTTATAAACCGCATCAAATGACTTCCCGTGATCCTTATAAGACCACATCTTCGACCAGAGACCGCTATCATGGGTCGTCACCATACCCCCCTCGCCACCTGTCGTCATAATCTTGTCCTGACAGAATGACCACGCCCCCACGTACCCGATTGAACCCACTGGTCGCCCCTTGTAAGTCGCACCATGCGCTTGAGCGCAGTCTTCGATCACAACAAGGTTATGCTTTTCAGCCAACGCCATGATGGGATCCATATCGCACGGCCAGCCAGCCAAATGAACACAGATAATGGCGCGGGTTTTATCCGTCAAAACCACCTGTATCGTATCAGCAGTAATATTCTGGCTATCCCTGTCCACATCGGCAAAAACGGGAATCGCACCGGCATTCACGATAGAGCTCACCGAAGCAATAAAGGTGCGCGATGTAACAACAACCTCATCACCCTTGCCAATACCGAGAGCCATCAATGCCATATCTAACGCAACGGTGCCATTAGTCAAGGCAATCGCATATTCACAACCTGCCCATGCTGCGAATTCCTGCTCGAATAAGCGGCTTTCATTACCGGTCCAGTAATTGACTTTATTGGATAACAGCACGTCATGAACGGCTTTCGCTTCCTTCTCAGTAAACGATGGCCAGGGTGAAAAAGGTGTATTTAACAAAACAGACTCCCGTTACGCATTGATAGGACGCGCAGGGCTGCCAATTGCAGTCACACCATCCTCAATATTATTGACAACAACAGCACCAGCACCAACCGTAACGCCAGCACCAATAGACTGATAGTGACGGACTGCGGCACCTATTCCCACCCATGAACAATCACCAACGGAGACACCACCGCCGAGATTAGCACCCGGCGCAATGTGTACGCCATCTCCTAAACGACAATCATGATCAACTGTTGCCGCCGTATTGATTATCGCCGCATCACCGACTTCCGCATCCACATTCACAACAGCATTAGCGAACACAACACAACCTACACCCAGCTTTGCATAACGACTAACGCTAGCACAGGGATGTATGATCGTTGCCACATCAAAACCAGCAAAGAGCAGTCTGGATTGCAATTGCATACGCAAATGATTATTACCTAAAGCGACGACAGCATTCACGCATTTATCTTTCCATTCCAACATCTGCTCAACCTTACCCTGAACTGCCCATCTACCATTTACCTGTTTGTCAGGCCAAGCGTCATCAAGAAAAACAATTTCATCCCATCGCCCGGTTTCAAGAGCCGCATCTGCAACGACTTTGCCGTGTCCGCCAGCGCCGATAATCAGCAATGCGCTCATGACGCTGCTCTTTTAGATCCACGAAATTTATCCATCGTTACATGCCCGTCATGACTAATATCAGCTCTGCGTAAAACTTTTAACACCGTCATCCACAAGATTTTCAAATCGAGCCAAAACGACTGATTATCCACATACCAGACATCCAGCCTGAATTTATCCTCCCAGCTGATGGCATTTCTTCCATTCACCTGCGCCCATCCGGTTATACCGGGTCTAACCTCATGTCTGCGTGCTTGCTCTTCAGAATAAAGCGGCAAATACTCCACCAACAAAGGACGAGGCCCAACCAGGCTAATATCTCCCTTCAGAACATTGAGCAAACCCGGCAACTCATCCAAGCTACTCGCCCGCAGGAATTTACCAAAATTTGTTAGCCTATCCTTGTCAGGCAATAAAGCACCACTGCTGTCACGCTCATCAGTCATACTACGAAACTTGTACATTTTAAAGAGAACGCCCTCTTTCCCGGGTCTGGTTTGACAATAAAAAACCGGCGAACCGAGCTTAACGCTAACTAACCACATCAGGATAAGTAACACTGGTAATAGCAAAATCAGCGCTAAAAGTGCTGCCAGAAAATCAAACGTTCGTTTCATCACAAGCCCATCACCTCCAGAATTACCGCATTAACTTTATGAACATCATATTTATCTTCCACCATGCGTCGCCCTTCGCTCCCCATACATCGAATCAATTCAGGATGCTCAATAAACCTAGACATCGCCTCAGCCAAGGCCGAGACATCTCGTGGCGGAACCAAAAAACCATTCCCGCCATCAACCACCGTCTCACGGCAACCAGGTACATCAGTGGTAATTACAGCACGCCCTGTAGCCATCGCTTCTAAAACGGTACGCGGCGTTCCTTCCGCATAGGAAGGCAAAACATAGACCGAGCAGGCTCGCAACGCGGGGCGAACATCCGAAGTTTCGCCCAAATATGAAATGACACCCTCTGCCTCCCATTCACCAATTTGCAACGCAGAAATTGCATTCGGATTGGAATCCAACGGACCTAACAAGCAAAAATTTACATCAGGGTAACGAGATTTGACTAGCCTTGCTGCTTCTACATATTCACCTATTCCTTTATCTTTAATGAGCCTAGCAATCAACAAAAATGAAGGAAATTTGATACTCTTCACAGCATCATAGGCGAAATGTTGCAAATCAACCCCCGAGCCATTGATTAATACTGACTGTTCAATACATGTCAGCATTTCAGAACGGACAAAGAAGCTCCTGTCATCCGGATTTTGAAAAAAAACACGCTTGTTTCCATTTAGAGCGAAGCGATACAAAAGCGTGGCAATCCTGGTTACCCATTTTCGCTCCGCATTTCCGGAAGAATATACATATCCCAATCCCGTAATCATTGAATATATTGCAGGGACACCTAACAAACGCGCTGCCAGAGAACCATAAATAACGGGCTTAATTGTGTACGACAACAGAACGTCAGGCTTTAACTCCCGTATTAGGATAATCAAACTCCAGAATGTCTTTATGTCCGACAACGGATTTAACCCGGTGCGACTGACGGACACATCACGATAATCAACACCCATTTCCGTCAACTTCCCCAATACATTGGCAGTTGCTGAAGGGGCACAAGCGGTCACTTGATGACCATTTGCGACCAAGGCGCGCAATAAAGGACCGCGAAAATTAACCAGAGAATCTGCAAAACCACCAAATATAACTACCTGCATCGTTTAAACTCACTCTCAAGCCAAGCCTGAAACATGAGTACACCCCATAAATGATTTGACCAATTACACTTACCAATCAAATGCTCAGACCACATTTTTCTAATCGGTTCCGGATGAAAATATCCCTCGCGACGTAAGCGTGCTTCACCCAGCAAGCCTTCCGCCCAATCACGCAACGGACCGCGCAGCCAATCATGTAGCGGAACACCAAAGCCCATCTTGGGGCGATCTATCAGTTCACGCGGAACGTGGCGGTAAAGCACTTGGCGCAATGGCCACTTGGTTTGCCCGTCGCGCAGTTTGTATTCCAGCGGCAAACTCCACGCGAACTCAACTAAGCGGTGATCTAGAAATGGCACACGCCCCTCCAGCGACACACCCATACCCGCACGATCCACCTTAACCAGAATATCGTCCGGCAAATAACTGATCGTGTCGAGAGCCATCATGCGCTCAACCACACCTAAACCTTCCAGATTCGGACGCAGGCCTGTCAATTTGGTATCCGGTTCCTTCCCACCTATCACCCAATTCTCAGGATTTCGCTGATACGAAACCAGCCCAAGATACAATTCATCAACCGTAGCGCTGCTCAGAACACCCGCGCCCTTATGCATTTTGTCACCCAAAAGTCTTACATAACTCCCGACACCGGGAATTGCGCCGCCAACTCTATCCCATACAGAGGGTGAAACAGCAGAAATGCCCTTCGCTACAAGTGATCGCAACTGAATAGGAGCGTGCGACAACTTCTTCCATAGGTCATTAGTCAGTTGGTAACGGTTATATCCGCAAAACAATTCATCTCCCGCATCGCCAGACAAAGACACCGTCACCTGTTGCTTGGCTAACTGGCTTACCAAAAAAGTCGGAATCTGCGACGAGTCTGCAAACGGCTCACAATACAGTCCTGGCAAAAGCGGGATCACATCCATCGCCTGCTCTGGTGTCACATACAACTCGATATGCTCCGTACCCAAATGCGCCGCCACCGCCTTGGCGTGTACCGCCTCGTTATAACCTTTCTCGTTAAAACCGATGGTAAAAGTTTTGACCGGGCGCGAAGATTGCGCCTGCATCAAAGCCACCACCGTACTGGAATCAATTCCGCCGGAAAGAAATGCGCCTAACGGCACATCGGCCATCATCTGCTGGCGCACCGCGTCTTTCGCCAACACTTCCAGCGCATCCACCGCCTCATCGGCCGTGCCCGCAAATGGCTTGGCCACGCCCGCGCGCGCCACTTCAACCGCGTCCCAATATTTCCAAATCATGGGCTCAGGATGCGCCAATTGAACAGACAACAAACACCCCGGCTCCAGCTTGGCGATACCCTGGTAAATGGAATACGGTGCGGGGATGTAGTTGTGCCGCAACAACAAACACAATGCGCCACGGTCAATCTCAGCCGCAAAAGCCGGATGCGCCTTCAGCGCCTTCAACTCCGATCCAAACAAAAACACCCTCTCGTTTCCACTACCCTGCCAACCGTAATACAGCGGCTTCTCGCCCATCCGGTCGCGCGCCAGCGTCAGCACTTTTTCCTCGCGATCCCATAGCGCAATCGCAAACATTCCCACGGTTTTTTTCAGTGTCGCTTCTATCCCCCACGCCTCAAACCCCGCCAGCAAGGTTTCGGTATCCGAATGCCCACGCCACTCAAGAATCCCCCCCTTTGCAAAAGGGGGGCTAGGGGGGATTTTCTCTATATCTTTGCGCAAAGCCAAATGGTTATAAATTTCCCCATTAAACGCAATCACATACCGCCCACTGGCAGACACCATCGGCTGATGCCCGGCAGTCGATAAATCCACAATCGCCAGACGCCGATGCCCAAAACCAATCCGCTGCTCGCTATCGCACCAATATCCGCCATCATCCGGCCCACGATGGATGAGCGTATCCGACATGATGCGCAGTAAAGATTCATCACCCACCTCGTCCGCAACACCACCAAGCAATCCTACTAAACCGCACATCAAAACTCCCCTTTATTCGAAACCTGCCGGTAGATTGCTTCGAACCGCTCGCGGGCACGCGCCATGGAAAACTTCGCCTCGACTCGCGCTTTTGCCCGCATCCCCCGTGCGTGCCGCGCATCTTGATCCAATACCAACAACCGCTTCACTCCTTGCGCTAAGGCCGCCGAATTTTCTTTGGGCACAACCACGCCAGTATCTGCCAACAACATGGCCGCATCCCCCACGTCGGTAGTGACACAAGGCAGCCCTATCGCCATCGCCTCTGCCAGCACATTAGGGAAACCCTCTGTGCGTGAGTGCAGGCAGAAAATATCCATTGCCGCTAAACACTGCGGCACATCCTTGCGCTCGCCTAGCAAAACAAAGCGATCCTTATAACCTGTTTGATTAATCCAACCAATCAACGCTGAATTATCCCAAGTCAAATTACGCCCCACCATCAAATATCTCAATTGCGGATACTGCGAAGCCAACAAACCAGCCATCCGCACGAAATTTTCCTGATCCTTGTCTGCGTGAAATCTGCCTAAACTGCCCACCACCACATCATCTTTGGCGATGCCGCATTGTTCACGCAGATATTGCCGCTCTTCGCATGTTGCCTTCAACCAGGAAAAGTCGTAGCCATTCGGCACCACCACCATCTTGGAAGCATCATAGCCAACCGCAATGTGTGTTTGCCGCGATGCCTCGGCTGCACAGACGATCATTTGTGGAATCCAGCGCGAAAGCCGTGCGCAGAGCCATCGGACTAATACGGTTGCAGACGAACCACCAGCTCCAATGTCCGTCGTGCGGATTCCCCATATCACACAGCGAACACCCGCCATACGTGCGGCTAACCCTCCTAACAGGTCGGCGTGGTACATCCAAGTTTGAACTATATCAGGTTGATGGCTTTGTACTGAGCGAACCAAGCGCAAGAATACAAGAGGAAATTCCAAGGCAGATGTCATATTCAAGGTATGTACTATTACACCTTGAGTACGCAAAGATTCACCAATAACACCAAGTGATGTAAGAGAAACAACGACAACATCATGCATATTATCAGGAGCAGATTCAATCAGTCGTTTAAGCATAGACTCAGCCCCACCGACATTAAGACCGATGATTATATGGATAATTTTCATTGAAATTTTCTAACTTTGAGCAATTCCAACTGACTAAAGACCAGGATAATCAGGAACATTCTCGAACCATAGCCACTAAACAACAGTGTCTCCTTAACTTCAGCCACTGAAAGAACAAACAGAATGACCCAAAGCAAATACTTTTCCCTTCCAACTGGTTGAATAAACAAATAAAAAACACAAGCGTAAAACAACAAGCCAAGGGGATAACCGACTGACATAAACATCCGAGCCACGCCGGAATCTGTTCTAGAAGCCAGATACCCCTCACCATAATATCCAACTCCAGTGATTATCTCAGGAAACTCATGAGGAACCACCGTCAAGAAATGCTTCATAACGCTCAAAGTTCCTTCGTCTTCGAGACCTTCCTCGCCTTTGAGCAAAAACTCAAATGAATAGTTAATAAAAAATTCACCAAACAGTTCTTCAAAATAACCGGAAACAAATCCATATAAAATTGGACTAGCGAAAATTAGCACTAAAAAAACTACTAATATATTCAACGCATTTCGAGGTGAAAATAAATTTTTATAGTTAAATATCAGGAAAATTATTGCTGCAACAGGCATCAGAACAATGCCCGTGCGACCGATAACCATACTTGAGGAAAATAAAATAACAATGAAAAGTGTAAGTAATAACGAACCAATTACACGTTTATATAGAAGATAGAGTGCGATTAACAACGCAATAGGCTGAGTGACAGATAAAGCTGCGCCGCCGGAAGAAGCTAATCCACGAAATTTAAAGCCTTCTGTAAAATCAATATTTCCTGCTTCAATCAAGAAATCTTCAATAAATTGCCTGAAACCGGGGTAATAAGATTGCAGTAAAATGATAGCGTCGTTCATCATGATTGTAAGGAGTATACAAATCAAGACAGTATCTAGTGAGATTTGATGTTTTTGGCAATAAGCCCAAATACCCGAAGAAGCCAAAAATACAACGATCAAGGCAAACACGATGGCAAAGTGCGTCAACTGTCCGATGCCATGTACTTCTGAAATTAGAACACCCCATAGCGATATCAATACCATTATTGCAAGTGGAACACTAATTTTGCGAACCCATCTCATACTTAAGCCAGCATAAATTGCATACACGGACAAGAGTGCTGCCACAAAAACCCCCGGCTTTCCCCATATGGTATAGGGACTCAGCACGAATAAAAAAATTGCCACAAACAAAAAAAACTCGGGAAACCTCACTTTAATCATCAATTACTCACCCAATACACATAAATAATACAAAATCACTTACCACCTTGAAAACAACTATCAGAGTGGTATTTGTTTTATTACTTTTGCCGGATTTCCAGCTACAATTGCGTTAGAGGGTGCATCCCTTGTCACAACACTGCCTGCGCCGACGATAGAACGAGTACCTACTTCTACACCGGGAAGCAACAAGACTCTTGCACCAATCCAAACGTCATCGCAAATCACTACCGGGGCAGTCAGAATTTTTTGGTCAATCAAACGTAGATCAGGATTTGTAAAATCATGTCCCCCTGTCAAAATCATCAACTCTGGGCCAATCATAACGTTATTACCTATGCACACATCATTCATACAAACAATGTAGCTGTTTTCCCCAATACCAGAATTGTTTCCGATAGACAGCCTTGTACCACGACCAAATCTAACACTGCTTATCATGCAATATTATCTATTAAAATCAATACGTTACATTATTTTTTGTGGTGTTTTTGAACCCCGAAACGTTAGTTATTTTCAATATGCAAAAAAATTCTCTTACATAAAAAACGGCGAACAGCAACACCGCACCCCACGGATGGCAAATGAATGCCAATAAGATAGTAAGCAACCAACGCTAGGAACCTACTAAATTTTTCCATCAACTAAGCCCTATAGTCCATTTTTTTATGTAGACAGCCAACAACATTGGCGCATGCACAAATGCATTCAACAAAAGTAGAAAACCTCTCCAAATCCTCCCGCTCCTAATCATCGAAATCGCCCTAGGCCAATCAACCTGATTTACTCTCCCAAGAATGATTTCTTTATCAAATTGAGGATAGGTCTGCTCCAGATAATCAAACATCTTTTGCACATCGGCCAAACAGGTTTCAACATCATTAGTAATATTACTGGAGTGCCTCCGGTAACGTCCCAGTACAGCGTCTATATAGCCATATTCACCCCCGCTCATCAGGCACTCAATCCAAAAGAGATGATCTGTAACATATTTTAATTTTGAATTAAATCCACCTTTAGGAAAGGACGAACATCTGACCATTATTGACAAAGCACCATAAGGACATCCGTTCTTAATCAGCCATTCCGGCCCTTTCCCAGTCAAATATCTAATGTTGAACTGATGCGGCCTTCGATTTACATCATCGTAAAAAACCTCCAGTCGGTGTCCGCATAACACTCTATTCTCATCCGTCTCCAACCAGTCCACCTGCAATTTGACTTTATCAGGCAGAAGCACATCATCACCCCCCATAAAAACGGCATACTTACCCTGACATCGTTGCAGTGCCCGATTGCAGTTACCTGTAATGCCTAAATTTGGGCCTTCGACTAGCGGAATCACAATACCAGGATATTTGAGCGCATATTGCAGAATCAATTCTGCAGAACCATCTGTAGAGCCATCATCCGCGACAATAACTTCAAGAGAAGGATAGTCTTGAGATACAGCACTTTCTATTGCCTCTTCAATAAATTTAATTTGATTATAGGCAATAATACAGACCGAGACTAAAGGGGGGAGTTGTTGTTTTATATCCGGCATTATGTCAGTCGCTCATCATTTTGGTACCAGTTAGATATATCAAAATCATATCTTTCCGCTAACTCAAGGTTATCTTGCTGATAATATTCCACCAACTTTTCTTTTAAAGTTAGACTCATAGATGGATACTTGAACGCCTTAAGATTCTTTCTCGCCACTACTGCAATGGCCTTTTGCCTAAGCGCAGATGGAACACACCATTTGAGTGATTTTTTTATCCAGGAATCACCCGCCACAAAGCGCTGCAATCCCGGAAAAACAGGTGCCTGAGCTGGGTTACTATGTTGGACTTGCACCTGTACAGGTTCAACCCCAAGAAACAACCAAACCTTGCTCATCGCCTTATCTGCATCTGAAACCAGCTCATCAAAATCAAGCAACAACACATTTGATCGCCCGAATTCCTTAACGAAACGTTCAATATGCAACCAGTACCTTCCCGTCAGCAGATAATGTTTAGGGAAGCGCCCAGTATCATGGACAGATTCAGGATCTTCAATCTGAAAAAGATCCAAATCGGGGTTGCCGCTTTCCAACCCAAGACGATAACCATGCCAGTAATGTGAATACGCTCGCTTTACGGGGTCACGCAGTGCAATGATGATTTTCACATCACTTCCGCACATTTTGTGAACACGCCGAGCCATTTTCGGATATACCATTGTCGGTGTGGCATCACCTAAATATTTGATTTTTCCCCCAGATAAATCCTGATATAACTGCAGATATGAAAACCAATTGTGTTTAATTGCTTTATTGTCTGAATCAAAAAATTGATCTTTGTCGAAAAAAGCAGGCTCTTTCTCTTTACTCATAAGAATTTCAGGATGACCTGACAAATACTCATACAGCGTCGTAGTACCACACTTTGGCGCGCCTACAACGAAAAGATTAGGCACTTCTAGGGCTGCATCACCCTTATCTGGACGTGAAACATCGTTAATTTTCATTGCATCTTTCTTATTATAGATTGCGTTGCTAAAAATGCCACAAAGTTCCAAACGATCATGACAGCACTTACAGCGAAGGCTGCACCGACTATTCCATAGAGGGGCACAACTAAAAAAATCAGTAGAATACTGGCAAGCACTGCTATCAGCATAATCTTAGCAAATAACGTCTCATGCCCACTCATCATAAGGAAGTTACCCACAGATCCGAACAAAGCGTTGGCCAACATACCTACGGCCAAAACTTGAAGCACAACTTCGCCAGCAACAAAGCCCTCACCCATATATGACAACAATAGTCGCGGAATCAATAGCATAGCCAAAAATAGAGGTGCAGCAAGTCCACCACCAATCCACCTGGATCGGGAAAGCAACAATCTTACTTTCACTTTACTTTTTAAAGAGTATGCAGAGGCCAACTCAGGCGCAATGACCAAATTGACAACCTGGAGTACAACCAAGACCAAGAATGCCAAGCTATAAGCAGCAGCATACAAGCCCACATCATGTTCCGAAACTAACATTCCCAGCATCATAATGTCCACCTTGTTTAACACCACACTTATAATAGCCACCGCAAAAAAACCTTTTGTATGCGACAACATATCGATGAGTGATGGGCATGAATCTCTTCCAAGATTTGCTTGATTAACCAAACCTAATAATAATTTGTTATTGACATAATAATGAGAAAACAAAAAAGCTGAAGCAATCCCTAATCCATATAAGATAAATACAACGCTTATAGTTGGTTCTATTTTCATGTAGAAAACTAGCCCAATCAATAATAGTGAAACAACTGGCCTAATCAACTGTGATGCGATGGTTGAAACCAAAGTATGCCTAAGTCCTCTTATAACTGCTTCATTAAGCATTGTAAATGCAACAAGGGGCGTTACAATTAACGCAAATATCAAACTCACGCCGTAGTTTTTTTCAATCACCAAATACATCAAACCTAGTACAGAACAAATACCCGAACTAATTATTAACAACAAAAGTGCCTGTTTGTAAAATATAACAACTTCTGATTTTCTGTTTACTCCTCCAGCGACACGTAAGGCGACCCATTTTATAGCTAACTGATCCACACCCACACAAACCGCAATCACCAAAACAGAAAGAATGGAAAGACCAATGACTAATAATCCGTAGCCAGTTGTACCAAGCAACCTGGCACTACATACATTCAATGCGAAACCAACACCCATACCACCAACCCTGATCAACAAGGTTGGCAAAGCCCAGTTTCCAAATAAAAGAAGTCGTCTCATGAGGTAATAATTAAAGGCTATGTTACTGTCAAATAGTTGTAGTCGCGCAACCTTTATAGATACTGGGGGTTAACGTGAAACTCGCGCAGCGACGAACTGTACCCCTCGCCCTTTGGGATAACCAGCCACTTGCCAGCTTGCTGGCTTAGTGGATTGTCTAGTTGTTCCATCAGAGAGGGACGGGGGTGAGGGAGCGGGCATGGCAAGTTTCATTATCAGGGGTGGTCACATTTCCATGCCCGTTAGTAGAGACCTTAAAATATTAACATGTTGATTTAAAATAATAATTTATATCATCACTTTGGCTTCAACAACCAACTATGACATAGCCTAATATCCAAGAGCTGATTTTTATTACGTCACCTAAAAGTTGCTAGGCAAACAACTCACTTATCAGCAAAAATCCAGGGGTGAATAAAGTTTTAAAAATGAAGTCGCGCAATAAATAGCGGTTTCAAATACCAACTGCAACAGTCAATGTTTGGTAGCAGTTTTAGCGAGTTCCATGTTCATCAGGAGTTCGCTATAAACCTCCACCGGCGTTCTAAATCCGAGCGATTTCCTCGGGCGTGTATTCAAACTCCAGGCAATCTCGTCCAGCCGTTCTTGCGTGTAAACCGACAGGTCTGAACCCTTGGATAAATACTGCCGGAGCAATCCGTTTGTATTCTCATTCAATCCGCGCTGCCATGGGCTGCGCGGGTCGCAGAAATACACCGCAACGCCTGTTTGCTCAGTCAGTTGCACATGTTTGCTCATCTCGCGCCCCTGATCATACGTGAAGGTTTTGCGCAGCTCTGGCGGAATCGCACTGAGCGCCTCACTAAATCCATCCAAGGCTGATTGCGCTGTGCCATCAAACATTTTGGTTCTATGTGAAATAGAGTGGGTAATCGAATTTCATTTTTCCGCATAAAAAGTAAATCATGTTGATGAAATTCCCCGTGTTGCGGTAACCTCT
>Ga0210012_1001688_pt1 | contig 20605 bp, 13 predicted proteins | sample CryGeymeta201504_FD_183974 | JGI IMG/M metagenome (GOLD analysis project Ga0210012, IMG submission 183974) | Groundwater microbial communities from Crystal Geyser aquifers in Utah, USA - Crystal Geyser metaG 2015-04 (SPAdes) (version 2) | ecosystem: Environmental > Aquatic > Deep subsurface >... | reverse complement strand
CCCAGGCTTGAACCCCATTGATAACTGCGTCTGAATCATCGTTCTCTCTTCAACACTCAACTGCTTGTATAATTTTCCCATGCAACATTTTCCTCTAAAAATGTTGCACTTGGTTTTTGAGCGCGCCAGGTTTAAACCACCGGCTTTAGCTACGACAATATGCTGCATGAAGGGAGGTGCGGCATGGAATACAGATATGGCAGTCATGCGGTGTTTCAAATTGAGTACCACTTTGTATGGGTAACGAAATATCGCTACAAGATACTGAATGGAGAGGTGGGGGAGCGGATACGAGACTTGGTGAGAGAGACGTGCGAGGCTTTTGAAATCAGGATAGTCAAAGGAGTTGTGAGCAAAGATCATGTGCATATTCTCGTGAGCTGTCCGCCGAACATGGCACCAAGCGAGATTATGAGAAGAATCAGAGGGCGTACGTCGAGCAAGCTGTTTGAAGAATTTCCGCACCTGAAAAAGAAGTATTGGGGCAGGCATTTCTGGGCGAGAGGGTGCTTTTGTGCCACGGTAGGCCAGATGACGGAAGCAATGATAGAACAATATTTGGAGCATCACTTTGAGCCTAAGCCGAACGATGATTTCAAAATGGAACCTGATTAAGACGCGTCGTTTAGGCGACGCGTATCCGGACTTTCAGTCCGCAATTCAAACCCACCGGCTTTAGCCGGTGGTTGTTTAGTTTGAAAGGCGGGTTCTATGATGAGTGCAATTTTTGACGATTGGCGATGATTTTTGGATAGCTATAATACGGTGGTTTTGCCTAGGGTGATGATGTAAACCTCCCCTAAAATCGTGCCATGCATAACTGGAGTTCTTTGGGCAAACTTAAGCCTAGGAGGACGAAGATGCGCAATTGCAGATTTAGCGAGAACCAGATCATTGGGATATTGAAAGCAGGCGAAGCAGGAAGGCTGGTCAAGGATGTCTGTCGGGAGCACAGCATCAGCGGTTGCGGCTGTCTCATCATACGGGGCGGCATCGCCCCGTGCAATGATCGTTAGGAATCAGTCTGATGAATGAGCTAGGAAGAATTGATATGAATACGAATGAATATGTCCTAACTGTGGGTGGTATTCCCGTTGCGGTTCACCGGAATATGGATGAAGCGGTTTCTTCTGTATTTTCACAATCAGATGGAACGGTAATACCTGGGTTTGGCATTGCAATTAATCCTGAAAAAGTGATGAAGGCGCGTGCTGACCCGAAGGTAATGGAGGTTTTGCTTTCGGCTACATTGCGTTTTGCGGATGGCATTGGTGTGGTATGGGCGTTGCGAAAGAAAGGTGCAAAGCAGGCAGCACGTATTCCGGGTTGTGAATTTTGGATGGCTTTGATGCAAAAAGTTGGACAGGTCAATCAACCTGTATTTCTTGTGGGCGCAAAGCTAGAAATTCTGAATCAGGTGAAAGCAAAATTGGTGTGTGAATGGGGTGTTCAGGTTGTCGGAATGCAAGATGGCTTTTTCAAGGATTTTCAGCAAGATGCGCTTATTGAGCGCATTAAGGCGAGTGGTACAAAAATTGTGACTGTGGCAATGGGTTCGCCTCGTCAAGAACTCTTTATCAGTCAATGCCGAAAATCCTATCCTGACGCTTTTTATATGGGAGTGGGGGGGACTTACGATGTTTTCACCGGAAATGTAAAGCGCGCTCCTGAATGGGCATGTAAGCTTAATGTTGAGTGGCTGTATCGACTTGCTTCAAATCCATCCCGCTTTTTCAGGCAAGTGGTTTTGTTAAAGTATCTTGCATTGTTGTTGACGAGAAGGATATAACAATTGAGCGGAATCACCTCTGATGCAGCGAATTGGGTGGGGCGTTTTGGTAGGGTTCAATTTGATTCTTTGCGCAATATGTAGCATTGTCGGCTACGAACGAAGCTATAAGGGAAACGTTTGGTGCTGTCTTCATTACTTTTCAGCGATTATCGGCGGCGTGTGCTTGGTTTGTTACTGTCGCATCCAGACAGAAGCTACCACGTGCGTGAGTTAGGAAAAGGCGAAAAAGGGACGCTACCCTTTATAAAAGTGCGAAAAGTGGCAATCCGGTGTACGAGTATGAGTATGTGGATCAGTATTTGAAGCGTTCTTCGTTTGGGTTGTTGATGCTGGATTTATGGGTGATCTGGCGCTGGGTGTTGGTGATTGAAAAGGTGAAAAGAAGGTGAAAAGGGGACGCTACCCTTTTAGTGTTATATTTCGGCGCCATGCCCAGATTGCCCAGAACCGTATTTGCCGAAAAAAACGAAAAAAAGCGAAAAAGGGGACGCTACCCTTTATGTGGAAAAGGGTAGCGTCCCCTTTTTACGAAGATGAAGTACATCGATCCAGGAGGGGCGAAGCGGCATGACTGGATTGCCTATTCGGCGGAGTGGACGCCGGATAGCCGCACTGTCGTTGGGCAGTTCGCGAAGAAGTTTTATCGGCCAAGGATCAAGGTTCATGGTTCAAGGGGCAAGGTTCAAGGGGCAATCCGGTGTACGGAAAAAAGGGGACGCTACCCTTTATGGGGAAAAGGGTAGCGTCCCCTTTTTGGAACGACGAATTGGACTTAATCAGAGATTCCTTAGTATTTGAAGCGTTCTTCGTTTGGCTTGTTGATGCTGGATTTATGGGTGATCTGGCGCGGGGTGTTAGAAACAGGTTCAAGGTGAAATGGGCAAGGTTCAAGTTAAAGGCGGCAAACAGGGGTAAGGCCCGAAATTATTGAGCAGAGTGGGGGCGTTGAGCCATAACAGGGGTGGGCTGCGCCGGTTGTTGGATGGGCTGGATTGCCGCGTTGCTGCGCTCCTCGCAATGACGCGGTCGGCAGCACCGCTTGTTTGTGAACCCCCATTTCTTGACTGTTCGTAACCGATTGGTTACAGTTGGACCATGTACACAATTAAACGCACCGATGAGTTTGCTGCTTGGCTTGACGGACTGAAAGACCGCGTGACCCGTGTCCGCCTTACTCGCCGGATTGACCGGGCAATGTGCGGTAACTTTGGCGATGTGAAGCCGGTCGGCGAAGGTGTTTTTGAAATGCGCGAGTTTTTCGGTGCGGGCTGGCGCATGTACTACATTCAACGCGGAGACGTGGTGATTGTGATGCTGGGTGGCGGTGATAAATCCACGCAGTCCGCAGATATTGCCAAGGCCATCAAATTGGCCGCAACCTATGAGGAATGAGCTATGACCAAGAAAATCAAAATTGCCGACTTGCCTGACTTCGATCCTGCCGAACATCTCAAGGATGAGGCGGACATTGCTGCTTATCTGACACTGGTTATCGAGGAAGGCGATCCTTCCGAATTGCCTCACGCGCTGGGTGTGATCGCCCGTTCGCGCGGCATGACTGAAATTGCCAAGGATTCTGGTCTCAGTCGTGAGGCGTTGTATCGTGCGCTGCGTTCTAATGCACAACCGCGCTTTGACACGGTAAGCCGTGTCTGTGCGGCACTCGGCGTGAAGCTGGTGGCGCAACCCGTTCACTCCGTTTGAGTATAAATGGGGCGCTACCCTCCGTGCGGTTGTGGCGATTTAAAGAATGCTTGGCAAGTCCCGATTTCCATACTACCCGCTCAATCCGAACGCTGTCACCCATGACTCGGAAGAGAATAGCGTAGTTGCCGACGGTTGCTATACGCGCTTCATCCCCAATATCTGGGCGAAGCTGGTAGGCCAATGAGCTATTCTGTATCTCGGTAAACTTCGAGCGAATTTTCTTGATAAATGTTACCGCGCGCCGTGGATTGTCTTGAGCGATAAAGTCTGCAATTTCGTCCAAGTCGCCTTCAATGAAGCGCGAAAACTTGAGTTGCATCACTTTGATGTACTCGTACCTTCAGCGATAGCTTGATACTTGCGCTCAAGCCGATCAAGGACTTCATCTGGCGAGATGTCAGATGTATTGTCGTTCAGTGCATAAATGATCTCTCGCCATATTCAGTTTCATCTGCAAACATTGCTGTCTCACTTCCCGTGCGTTGTGTTATCTGGGGCGGGGGGCTGAGCCGGTTGTTTGATTGGAATTTAGCTTTTGTTAGCTAAGATTGCCTTCAAGTCCTTGAGCAACAAGAATAGGTGAAATGGGTCTGTCTCGCTTGGCTCAAATTCCCAGTTCAGATACCACTGACGGGCATCATCATCCTTGGCATGAACAAGCAGTGCGCGGATGCCTGCGATGTCTGCTGCTTGGGTTGTACGTAATAATGCATCCTTGAGTAATGCTCGTCCAAGCCCCACGCCCTGGTGTTTCAGGTCAACTGCTAATCTGGCCAGGATCATGACGGGTACCGGGTGGCGCGCCATGCCCTTGAGAATTCTGGGAGCTGCGTTTTTTGGCTCAACGCTGCCGACGGCGAGGCTGTAAAATCCAACCACCACCCCATCTTGGCAGCACACATAGGTCTGTGCGCTGTTGGCCTTTTGGTTGGTCAGTGCAAAGCGTTGTAAGTATTGATTGAGCGCCGGTTGTCCGGAATCGAAAATTTGGACGTTGTCGCTGGCCACAAGCTTGCGGACCGAATTGTAGGACGCTGAACTCATCCAAGGAGCCCCGGCTCATTGAGTAGATTTTTGAGCTTGGGCTTAGGGTTGACGGGATGATCCAACGCAGCTTGAAACGCGTCCCACTTGTCTGGAGGCAGTTCAAAGCGCAGCCGGTCGGCGAGCGTTTGGTTGGCGGCAATAATCCCCGCCTCCAACAAAAATTCACTGACGTTTTTGTGAGAAGCGCGAGCGGCTTCCTGTAGCAGCAGCTTGACCGCGGTGCTGGCGCGCACATCAATGCGTTCGGATTTGGAATGAATAGCGACTGACATAGATGTCTCCTCTTTGAAGGATTTTATGATACCGTACGGACATTGTCACGACAAGTATTTTTTTACATGAAAAGGGGACGCTACCCTTTTAATGTGCTATTTTGACGTCATGCCCAGATTGCCCAGAACCGTATTTGCCGGACTTCCTCATCACGTGACCCAGCGCGGTAATCGGCGTGAACCCATTTTTTTCTCCGATGGCGATCGCCAGGCATATCTGTCGTGGCTCAAGGAATACGCGGACAAGCATCAGGTTGAAGTGCTTGCTTATTGCTTGATGACAAACCACATTCACCTGATCGCTGTCCCCGAAAGTGACGATGGGTTGATGCGTGTATTGAAGCCGTTACACATGCGCTATGCCCAGCGCATCAATCGGGAACGGGGCTGGAAAGGGCATCTTTGGCAGGGCCGGTTTTTTTCTTCACCTTTGGATGACGCTTATCTATGGGCGGCGCTGCGGTATGTGGAATGTAATCCGGTAAGGGCGGGGATGGTGCAACGAGCCGAAGATTTTCCCTGGTCAAGCGCTGCGGCACATTGCGCTAACAGATCAGACGGTTTGTTGGATGCTGAATCTGCATGGGGTAAAAAATTTTCAGCAATCGACGATTGGTCTGCGTGGCTGGCGGTGACGGGCGAAACTGAAGAGGTCAAGATATTGAGGCAAAATGCTGATAAAGGTTTGCCTTGTGGTAGCAAGGACTTTGTTCAACGTTTGGGTATGAAAGTTGGACGCATGTTGGAGTACCGCCCGCAAGGCAGACCGAGAGCAGAAAAAGGGTAGCGTCCCCTTTAAACAGAAAAAGGGTAGCGTCCCCTTTAAAAAACTCCCTTTAAACTTGGAATTTTGATGATGAGAATCGACGATCCCGTTTTATTGCTGTTGTTTCTGTTTGCCGCGATGTCGCTGACGTTGCTGGCGATGCCTTGGGTGATCCGGCTGGCGCATCGGGTTGGCGCAGTGGACCATCCGGATGTGCGCAAGGTGCATAGCCATGCGATGCCGCGCATGGGCGGGTTGGCGTTCCTGTTCGGGTTGTTTGTGTTGCCGCTGTCGATGTGGTCAACCTTCGACATGCAGGTGCACCCCGACTTGCTGGGTTTTTTGATCGGTCTGGCGGTGGTTGCCGCGACGGGGATGGCGGACGACATTATCGGTATTTCGCCCAAGTGGAAATTCCTCGGCCTGATTCTGGGTTCGGTTCTGTTCGTGCTGATCAGCAATACGGCGATTCATGACCTGGGTAATCTGTTTGCGTTGGGCACGGTTGAAACCGGTCTGTTGGCGGTGCCGATCACGGTGCTGGCGATGGTCGGTTTTGTGAACGCCTTGAATCTGTCGGATGGTCTCGACGGGCTGGCGGCCGGGATTGCCCTGATCGCGGTGTTTTTTCTGGGGTTCTTTTCTTTGCAGGCCGGCGATCCGCTGTGCCTGGCGATTTCTGCGGTGCTTTTTGGCGGGATGGTCGGTTTTTTATATTTCAATTCGCATCCGGCCCGGGTGTTCATGGGCGATACCGGCAGTCTGGTGCTGGGCTATGTGCTTGCCGCGATTTCGCTGCTACTGATCAAGGCGCATGGTGCCGGTGATACCGCTGCGGTTTCTCCGGTCATGATGGGGGTGTTGCTGGCGCTGCCGCTGAGCGACACGCTGTATGTGATGGGGCAGCGAATCAGGGAGGGGAAAAAACCGTTCTCTCCAGACAAGACGCATTTTCATCATCGTTTGATGGGGCTCGGGTTTACCCACAGCGGGGTGGTTGGGACGATTTATTCGCTGATGGTGGTGTATGGCATCGCGTCGATTGCGCTGATGAGATTTCCCGCCTGGCTGCAGTTGCTGGCCTTGCTTGCGCTGGTCGGGGGTACGTTCGGTGTGTTGCGCCTGCTCGAAAAATCGGGCTTGCGCATTCACTTCGAAGAGGCGGCGCCGGCAACGGTTGCGGTGCCGGTTCGATCATGGCGATGGATGCCTGCCATCACCGGCGAGTCGATCCCATATGTGACCTGGTTCATTCCGCTGTCGTTGGTGTTTCCGGCGCTGTCGATCGATGTCGGTGGGGCTATGCGGATAGTGGTGATCGCGTCGATCGCGTTGGCCTTGCTGCTTTACCCCTGGAAAAAAGCGCGCGATGCGACCTGGTCGAACGGGATTTTTTATCTGCTGGTCTTTACGCCGATCCTCTGTATCAACTGGCTGGGCGGCGAGGTGGTGAAGGATTATCTGGTTTATGTCGCCATCTTTCTGGCGGTGTGGGTGGGGCTCAAACTTTACTATGCGCGTCATGCCCGCATCTTCCTTTCCACGGGGCTGGAGGTCTTGCTGATTCTGCTGTCATGGGCCGGCCCATGGCTGGTGGTCGAGTTTCGCCTGGTTGATGCGGCGGCGCAAATGTCGTTGTATCTGACCAGTTTGCAGTCGCTGGTTTTTCTGCTGGCGACGAAGGTCGTGTTGCGCCGCCAGGCATCGCGCAACCGGCAGTTGCTGATCGCGTTGCTGGCGCTGAACTGCCTGCTGTTTATTTGACTTCGTAGTTTTTGCGGAATTTGAACAGCGGGCCGATGCAGGCGCCCGCCGTCAGGAACCAGAAAAAGTCTTCCAGCGGGATGAAGAGAACGAAATATCCGGAGAGTTTTTCAAACGACCAGGTGGAGGCCACCCAGCCGGGGGTGATCAATTCCGGGATGCCGAAGAAGGCCAGCGCCAGCACAATTCCGAGCAGACCGCTGAACGCCGCGTTGGCGAGCAGGTCGGGGCGCAGGACGGGCATCCACAGCGTGGCGAGGCCAAAGGCCAGAATGGTTGCGGTAAACGAATGTATGCCGAACAGCAGGGTGCTGCCAAAAAAAATCGCGCAGATGGCAAGCGCGATATAGCGGAAGCGAAAATGTGGCCGGTTCTCCGGCCGCGGCTGCAAGGTTTTTTTCAGCAGCACTTCGTAGCCGGTCGCGACTGCGCCGGAGAAGAAAAAGCCGAACATGAAATCCTCGACCCCGATCAGGGTGCCGGTGATCGTTGTTGGATGCCACCAGTCCGAGACATAGACGAACTCCGACAGCACCCCGCCGATGCCGAACAGGATCGAGACTTTCAGCATCTGTGTCCTGAGGTCCGGACGCAGAAAGTAGAAGGATGCCCAGCAGGCGCCCACTGCCAGCGTGCCAATCAAATAGCTAAAGTCGTAGCATTCACTCATGTAGTTTTTGCGTAGTGTGCGGGCTTGCCATCAGGCTGCGCATTCGCATCCATGGCGCGTCATAAAGGCCCGGATTGTAGTGGGATGACCGGCTCGAAGCAAATTCGGTAATCCGCCCGCCCGGTGTGCGGTGCGTGTGTCATGCCCCGGCCAGACTGGTACTGATTGGCTCGTCATCATGCTGTAATCGACCACCGTTCGGGCAGCCCTTGCGTTCAGAATTTTCGCGGAGTAATCTCCGCACCGTCCGCGCTGATTTGTTGGCCGGGGTCATTTTCAGGGGGGGGATGATGGCGCGCGTCAAAATGATTTCGCAGGTTGCTGCATTGGTCGGTGGCGTCCTTTGTCTCACGGCTTTGCAGGCAGAAACACTGCCGTCCTCTGCTTCAGCCCAAGCCGCCCGGCCAAAATCTCCCGAACTGATCCAACTCGAGCTGCGACAAAATCAGCAGGCTATGGCCGAAGCGGCTGCGCGGGCCGAAGCGGAGGCACGTGCCAAGGCGGAGCAGGAAGCGAGCGCGCGAGCCGAAGCCAAAGCCAGAGCCAAACAGGCGGCGCGCGAAAAGCAGTTGAGCGATGCAACCTCGTTGATGAATGCCGGTAAACCGGCGGATGCTTACGCTTTACTGTTACCGAACGAGTTCGAGCGGGCCGGTGAAGTGCGTTTCGATTACCTGCTGGGAATCGCCGCACTGGATAGCGGCAAGCCTGACAAGGCGACATTGGCCTTGGAGCGCGTGCTGGCCGTCGATCCGAACTATGCCGGTGCCCGTCTGGATATGGCGCGGGCATATTATCAATTGGGCGACTTGGCGCGGGCCAAGAACGAGTTCAACCTGGTGATGAAGCAGGATCCGCCCGAAGCGGCACGCGCCACCATTAAGAAATATCTGGATGCGATTCGTGCCTATGAGGAAGCGAAAAAAACCCGTTTCACCGGGTATCTTGAAGGAACGCTGGGACACGACAGCAATATCAACGGCGCGACGAGCCAGGCGCAGATTCCTGTTCCGGCATTTGGCAATCTGGTCTTCACCCTCAACCAGTCCAGCCTGGAAACAGCCGATACTTATGCCGGTTTTGCCGGCGGACTGGAAGTGAACCATCTGCTCAGTCCGGTATGGGGAGTATATGCGGGCACTGATCTGCGGACCCGTTCGCATGCCAGTCACAGGGAATTCAACAATGCCGATCTGGCGGCGCGTGCCGGTTTTTCCTACTCACGCAACGAGGATGTTTTCCGCTTCGGCTTCATGGGAGATCAATATCGCTTTGGCAGGGGATACGAGCCGGAGCCTTACCGTTACGGCACGGGTTTCAATGCAGAGTGGCGCCACCCGGCCAGTCCGAGCGACCAGCTGACGCTGTTTGGCCAGTTCACGCAGAACCGTTTTGTGACCACCGGCATGACAGTGCAGGATCACGACCTGACCTTGATGGGCGCAAGCTGGTTGCATGTGCTCGGCAATGGCAAGTCGGTGGTTTACGGCAGCTTTGTCGGTGGGCGCGAGTCGGCGGTTGCTCCGGTAACTTCGACCAACCCGAATGGCGGCAGACCGGATGGAGACAAGACCCTGTTTGGATTGCGTGCGGGCAGCCAGATCACCTGGAATGAATCATGGGATTATCTTGTCGGGGTCGGAATTCAGAGCGGGAAATACAGCAGGGAGAATCTCGCCTTCATGGCCCAACGCAGCGATACCACTTGGGATTTGAGCGCAGGTGTGAATTGGCATTGGGACAGCAACTGGACGGTGCGATCGCAACTGGCGGTCTCCAGTAACAAGTCCAACATCCCGGTGTACAGCTTTGACCGAAACGATATTTCAGTGGGAATCCGTCGCGACTTCAAGTAAGTAATGAATATTGCCTTTGTGAGGTGTGCCATGAAAAACAGCAAATTGCTTTTGGGTCTTTCCGGGTTATTCGTGTTGGTGCTGCAAGCGGGCCCCTCCCTGGCTGCGACGGCGGGCTATACGCAATTTGTGATGGGTCAGGTCACCCTCACGACGGCAGGCGGAGCAAGCCACGCCCTGCAGAAGGGTGAAGCGATCAATGAGGGCGACACCATCAGCACTTCGCGCACTGCCTCCGCGCAAATCAGGATGCAGGATGGCGGCTTTGTTGCGGTTCGGCCGGATACCCAACTCAAATTCGACAGCTTTGTCTTTTCGGGCAAGGCCGGCGCGCCGGAGCGCAGCTTCTTCTCGTTGTTCAGGGGTGGCTTCCGCGCGGTGACCGGGTTGATCGGTCGGATCAAAAAACAGGATTACCGCATCACTACACCGGTAGCCACCATCGGTGTGCGCGGCACCGACCATGAATCCATCTATCTGCCCGCTGCCATTCCCGGTGCATTGGCTGGTGCATACAGCAAGGTCAATATCGGCGAGACTTCGCTAACCACGAACAGAGGCACGATCAATGTGCTGCCCAACCAGATGGGCTTTGCCGGCGGATTGAACCAGGCACCCCAGTTGCAGCCGATCAATACCGTCATCTTTACCGTTGCTGCTGCGCCAACCAAGACCATCAAGGAAAGCAAAGAGGCGCGTAAAGAGGGCGACACGCAGAAACCGCAAGTCGCCGCAGACGCGGGAAATGGCAAGCCGGAAGAATCGAAAACCGAAAAATCCGAAGCGGTTGAACCGGTTCGTGCAATCGCAGTCGTGGACAACACCAAGCTGGCGGAAAATGTCCGCACGACTGCCCCCTCAACTTCCGCCGCGCCGGAAAGCAAAACTGAAACAGAAAGTCTGGCCGCACCGAAAGCGCCTGCAGCAGTTCTTTCAGTCAAGGCGTCGAGTGGCAGTTTGGTGCTCGACATCACTGAAGAAACAGTCAAGTCAGGCAATACCACGGTATCGATTGAAGAGGGTATTTATTCCGTGCAGGCCCAGACAGCGGCCGACGCGGCCCAGGTTGCGGCAAATGCGGCGAATGCGGCAAAGGTCGCCGCGACCAGCGCGAACACCACGTTGCAGGCCATCGCAACAGTCGATACGGCACCAGCGACGACGGCCAAAACCACGGCAAGCAGCACTATCTCTACTGCCACACCGCTGGTCACAGCCGCGCTTGCCCTGCCGTCGGTGAGTGCGGGGACAACGCCTGCTACAGCACAAAACAAAGCCACGACCGCTGTCTCGCAGACGTCAACGGCGGTCACGGCATTCGCCGCCAACGGGGCCTTTGCGGATTCCACCGCCGCCCCGGCAAAGACCGCAACCGAGACGGCCAACACCGCTTTGCAATCGGCCAATACGGCATTACAGACCGCCGCAACCACGGTCACGACGCGAAACACCGCGTTAACGAATGCAAAGACGGCGGCGAATGCCGCGCTGGTTAGTGCGAACAGCAATCTGACCACAGCCACCAGTAACCTCGCCACGGCCAATACCCAGAACAACACCATCACCACGGCACAATCTGCTGCTAGCGCATTATTGAGTACAGCCAATGCCGCCGCCTCCGCCGCGAATACGGCGGCGCTGGATGCCCAGGCTGCTGCCGATCAAGCCGCTGCTCTGCAGGCGGCAGGCGATCTGACCGGCGCAGCCGCACAGTTGGTGATTGCGCAAAATCAACTGGCCATCGCGCAAACCAAGCGGGCCAGTGCATTGACTGCCCAAACATCCCTGGCAACCAAGTTGGCCAATGCCCAGACCGCATACACGTCCGCCAGCACGGCGGTGACGACTTCACTCAGTGCCGCCAATGACGCCAACACGGCTGCAACGACCGCACAGACCCAGGCTGCCAATGCGAATACTGACTCTTCCGCAGCCAACACGGCATTGGCAACAGTTACCAGCCAGTCGCCAATTGTGAACACCAATGCCGCTACCGTGGCGGCCAACGCGCCGATCGCCGCGTACAACAATCCGAATGTGGTCACACCCAACCGCTTTATTGGGGTGTTGAAAACGGTAGTGGCACCCGCAGCCAATCAATATATCGAGGGCGGTGGCCCGGGGGACGCATTTACCGGCGTGGGGACGGCGAATACCAGCTTCGTTCTGGATGGATCAGGCAACCTCGTGGAGAGCCGCCACACCTGGTATGAGGAATCCGCTGCTTCAACGGCGACCACGCAGGTTATTGTGCCCGACGCGAATGTGAAGAGAACAGGCGGCACTGCGGTTCAATCCGAAACGTTCAAGCTGACCGATAGCAGCATCTATGGTGGGCGCTGGACGGGCGGTAGCATCACCGTGACTGACAATGCTACAGCCGTTGCGCCGTTCACCCGCAACTTCGGCGCGACCAGCGAGCACTGGGCGATCGTGCTGGCACCCACCGCTGGTTATGTGCAGGCTTTGACCGGAACTACTGCTTACACCAAAGTGGCGGCGACATCGCCGACCGATGCGTCGGGCACTGCCGGCGTGTTGAATACGGCAACCTTGAGCGCGAACTTCACCAGCCAATTGGTGAGCGCAGCGCTGAACCTGACCATCAGTGGCAAAACGCTGGATGTGCAGGCGCTCAACATGGCAATCAACGGCTTTGGTTTCAGCAGCGCGAGCGCAATCAGTCCGACGTGTACGGGCTGTGCCACGACCTACTATGCTTATGTCGGCGGGATGTTTGCCGGCGATGCTGCGGCGAGTGCAGGGGTGAGCTACACCTTGTGGACCGGCGCAGCGCCGGGCGCAACCACGTCGGCGACAGACCTGATCCAGGGGCTGGTGGCGTTCAATACGGCGACTCCTCCCACCTTGCAGGCATTTGACGTTGCGGCACAAACCGCAGCAACAGCGGCGGCAGCTGCCGCCACAGCGGCGCAAACGGCAGCCACAACAGCGGGAACCGCCAATACGACCTTGACGGGCATTGCGCCGGTCAGCACTACACCCGCGACAACGGCAATCGGTACCGCGACGACGGATATCGGAAGCGCAACAACTGCAGTGGGGGTTGCTGCCGCACTGTCGCCGGCCGATGCGACGGCGGCCGCGAACAATGCAACTGCGGCGGCGGCTGCGGCGGCCGATGCGGCTGCACTGGCAGTAGCGGCACAGAATGCGTTGACCTTGAACGGTACTTTTGCGGATGCTACCGCCACACCGGCCAATACCACGGTTCAGTCAGCCAACACGACAGCTCAAACAGCGAAGACTGCCGTGGAATCCAATGCAACAGCGGTGATTACGAAAAATTCAGAACTAAGCACCGCTCAGACAGCGGCGACTACCGCGCTGGCTGATGCCAATACCAGCTTGTCCACAGCCAACACGACAGTGGGTACGGTCGCGGCATTCAATTCAACCATCACTGCGGCACAAGCTGCCGCCGCTACGTCGTTGAGTGCTGCACAAACGGCTGCGACCGCTGCGCAGGCGGCTGCGACCGCTGCGCAGGCGGCTGCGACACAAGCCGCAACCCTGCAAGCAGGCGGCGACCTGGTTGGCGCGCAGCAGCAACTCGCTATTGCGCAGGAGCAACTCGCTATTGCGCAAACAGAGCAAACCAATGCACAAACCAAGCAAGCTGCAGTTGCTGCACAATTAACCAGTGCCCAGGCCGCACTAGCGTCTGGCAACACGGCGGTGGCGGACGCCACCACATTGGCGGGCACGGCGGCCGCGAGCGCCGTCAGCGCACAGACGCTGGCTACTGCCGCCGGCACGGCGGCAACGGCGGCAAGTAATGCCCTGAATGCGACTGTCAGCCAACTGGCGCTGGTGAATTCCAACGCGACCACCGTGGCGGCCAACGCGCCGATCGCCGCGTACAACAACCCGGCCGTGGTCAGCAATAATTTCATGGGCCATCTGACGATGCCCGCACCGGCAACGCCGAGTGGCTACAACATCATCGCGAATGAAATTAACAGTCCGCTACAGTCCAACACGCAATTCGTGCTGGATGGCAACGGCAGCCTGGTGGAAATGCGCGATTCTCCCTTCGAGATTCGGCCTGTTCAGTCAGCGGCCATCACCTCGATCACGAATGCGAACGTCAAGTGGAGCGGCGGTACCGATGCCGACACTTTCAAGTTGGCAGATAACAGTATCTATGGCGGTCGCTGGGTCGGCGCCACGGTGACGGTGACGGATTTGGCTACGGTCTCCCCTGTTGCCCCATTCTCGCTGACCCCGGCCAACAGTTTGTGGGCGGTGGTGTTGCCGCCCGCGACGGGTTACGTGCCGACGCTGATCGGAACGACCAGCTACACCGAGATTGCAGCGACCCAACCGTTCGATGCAGCAGGCCACGTTGGTACGCTGACCAGCGCGACCTTGACGGCGGACTTTACCAGCCAGTTGGTCAATGCAGCACTCAATTTGACCATGCCTGCAGCCAGCAGCATGGCCGGCACTTATGCGATCGCCTCAAGCAATATGCCGATTGACGTCAATGGCGGCTTCGGCGGAGGTGCTGCGTTCTCGGTTATCAATTGCACCGGAACGTGTGCCGCCACCGGCGCGGGTGGCTATAGCGCGAATGTCGGCGGCACGATTGCCGGAACAGCCGCAGCGAGCGCCGCCCTGGGTTACGACATCTGGCCGACCGTGACAGCAGGCTCGCCGGTGACAGATCTGGTGCAAGGCTTGGTCGCGTTCACCGCAGACACCACGCCGAGCGGTCCGACCTATCCTGCTGCGGGCAACTGGTTTAGCTATGTACGCGGGATCGCCGGCACAACTGGTGCGTGGCAAAGGGCAGGCATGAACAACAACGGCACCCTGCCAAATACCAGCTTCGTGCTGGATGGGGCAGGCAATTTGGTCAAGTTGCTGAACGACTTTTATATTGAACGTTATGAATGGAACAGTGGGGTACCTGCAGCAGTCTATTACCCCGATGCCACCATCGTGCACAGCGGTGGAGCGGTGGCTGACCGCTATCAGCTTCCCGATGGCAGTCTGACCATAGGCCGCTGGGAAGGCGGACAGTTGATCATTACCGACAACACCAGCGTGCAGCAGCCGCAGTTAGTAAAAGATCTGGGCGCTACTAGCATGATTTGGGGCCTGGCATCACCGGTTCCGGGCAGCATCTCGCATTCCCTGATTGGCACTGCCAGTTACACCATGCAAGGTGCCACGTTGCCGACTGACTCGTTTGGCCATACGGGTTCGATCACAAGCGCGAGCGTAACGGCAGACTTCACCCGCCAGACGGCCGATGCCAGCGTTTCCTTGAGCATTTTCAATCAGAACTTAACGTCAACCGCGACGGCTGTGCCATTCAATTATGGGGATAGTATCGATTTTTATGCGGCTGACGAGAGCGGGTTGCCGCCAATCATTATCTGTACCGGAACAGGGTGTTCAGGCGTCGGCTATAGCGGTGTTTTGTCCGGTGTGTTTGTTGGTGATGCAGCGGCAGGCTTGGACCTGAAATATCGCTTCTGGCCCACTGCCTCGGCCAATTCGCTGGTGGTCGATGTCATTCAAGGAGCAATTGCATTAAGTTCGGGCACCGCGCCGACCATTGGGTCTAACCCGCCCGCAGGCGACTATGTCGCCGATTTTGTGGCGCATGTTCCGGTGGGTGATGTTTATCCGGGATATACCATGGCGTGGTCTCTCGATAATCCTGCCATGACCGAGACCAGTATCCTGCTTGACGGTTCGGGAAATATGGTCAGGTTGTTAGGCGCTACGTTCGAAGAGCCGGGCGCTCCTAATAGTCCGCCACTGGTTTCGATCTCGGACGCGACTCTAACCTGGAGTGGCGGAACGGCCGCCGAAAAATACCAGACATCTGGCGGGAGCATTATTTTCGGCCGCTGGCAAGGCGGCAGTCTGAATGTAACCGACAATTCTGAAGCAGTCGCGCCATTCTCGATCAGCCTGGCGCAGACCGGTGGCATGGCAGGCCCGGCCAGCAGCCTGTGGCTGTATGGGAATTTGTCGGCATCCACCCTGGTTCAGTCATTGATAGGGACGACAACTTACATCAAGACAGCCTCGACCGCGCCATTCGATTCGCTGGGCAATACGGGGACACTGGACAGCGCGACACTGGAGGCGAATTTCACCAATCAGTTGGTGAGCGCCACCTTGGGGTTGACCATAAACAGTCTGATGTTTGGCGTGAACGCAACCATGCCGATCGGCGCGTTCGATCCGAGTGGTTTCGAGACCTCGCCCGCCTATCCGGCCACGGTCACTTGCGGCGCATGCAGCTTCAATTACAAGAGCGCAGGCTTGGGCGGCGCATTCGCCGGAACCACGGCGTCCGATGCGGTACTGGGTTACGGCATCGCCCTCTGGGATACATTAACGCCATATGATGCGCCGGCTTCGAACATCATCTCCGGTTATGTGGCGTTCAATACCGCCACACCGCCGACCATCGGGCCCGCCAAAGCCTACACCCCGAATCATGTGGCAGTGGAGACTGCAGGGCAATTCGGTTTCGGCGAATGGATCTTGGCCAATCCGGCGGACTTGGTTTACGTTCCGGGCGGGACTTCGACTAGCGGCGCCTTGACCAGCATGACCTTCCGCGATTTCGGCGGCGGTAGCGACTATGTCTCCACTACAACGATCAGCGGCGGCACGGCTACCAGCGCCGATGCCGCGAACGGTATCGAGTACGGCCAGTGGTCCGATTACACTGGGATTTCGCAAAACTTTTCCTGGAATTTGGGCGGTAGCAATGAGCAATCCGCTGGCTGGATGTACGGGCCGGAGGGATATCTAGAATTAGCGTATCAGCCGGTAGCAACTTCGCTGTCGGGCGCGATGGCAGCAACGTTCACATACCAGCTGGATGGCGCCACCGCTCCGAAAAGCATGAACACCCTGCTGACGGGTACGCTGACCGGTGCCACGCTTACTGCTGATTTCATCGCTATGACGGTCAGTGCGAATCTGGCCCTGACCATGCCGGGTAGTGAAAATTGGGCAGCCAGCATGACCGCGCAGCCGATCAGTGGAATTAATTTTGGTGGGCAGCTGACCGTTGATTACGGGCTGGGCGTCACGCCGGTGGTCTGTGCGACCTGCGGCGGCTATTTGAACGGCATGTTCACCGGGCAAAATTACGCCGGAGCCATTCTGTCGTACGACGTATATGCCGATTTCACCAACGGTGGGGACACGTTGCAAGGCGATGTCGCGCTGTCACGGAATTACACTGGCAACTCCAATCCTGTGGTAACGAATGGCGGCACTGCACCGACAGGAAACATCGTGGTGGCAAGCAGTAATAGCGGCGTCAACACCTACCCAGGTGCCAATGTCACGACGACGGGCAACCTGTTGACCTCGTTTGGTTTGAGTGGGGGTGGATTTAGCAGCACGAACACGGTGACCTGCGTGAGTTGCACCACCAATCCATCCGGCCAGGTGGCGACCAGCGGCATTTATTACGGCACCTGGGATGAGGGTACGTACAGTGCGTCCTTCAACAACACCTTCCCTGCCGGCGTGCTGCCACCGAGCTATTGGATCACCGGGCCGGAGGCCGGACCGTTGTATCTGCCGGAAGCCCTGACCGGAACAGCGAGTTACATTTTCAATGCCGGACAAGTGACCAATAGCAATGGCGCGGCCGGAATAGTGGAAGGCACAACTACCTTGGCACTGGATTTCAACATGCAAGCGGTGGGCATCAATCTGGATGTCAGCATTGCGGATACCGCCACGACGCCCGTGACCCACGCTTGGAACGCCAAGACTTTGCCGGGTGATGAGGCCTTGTTGACGGCTGGCATGGGATTGGGGGGCGGCGTTTTCCGGGCCTCTTCCAACAACAACGGCAACGGCTCCGGCCTGTTGACCGTGACGGTGGATAACGGGACGACCCCTGCGACGATCTACAACGCCGATATCAACGGACAACTCACCGGGGTCGGCCTCAACGGCGCGATCATGAGCTTTGGGTTGAGCGGCCTGTTGAATACAACTTCGCCGACCTTTGAAAGCATCAACGGCGTGGCCGCGTTCACGGGAACGGCAAAAGATGTGGCGACCGCGCACCGCTATGTCGGAATCGCGTTCTATGAACCCTTTGCGGCCGTGCCGCAGCCGTTATTCGGCTTCTATGCCAATAATTCCTCACGGATCACACAGAACGGGACGGGCAATCTGACCCAGTTCGATATGCTGATCACGAGCAACAACGGTGGTAACAGTTCGATGACCTTTGCCAACAATACCGCCACGCTGACCGATCATGGGACAGATGCAACGAGCGGGATCAGTTGGGGACGTTGGGCTGGCGGCACGTTCAATGCCACGGATCGGGTCACCGGCAGCGTTACGCCGGTGACGAATGCCGACAGCCTGCACTGGATCGCAGAATCGGCAGCTACGGCGGCTACGACCTTGCCGCTGGTCGGAACTTACACCTACGTCAATGCGGGCGGCACCACGCCAACGGATAACACGGGTGTCATCGGCACCTTGAACTCGGCCACGCTCACGGCTGATTTCACGGCGCATACGGTGAATATGGGCGTGAACGTTACGGTGGCGGGGGCGACACTGGATGCCGTTGCCAACAATGCGCCGATCATTCAGCGCACCGGGTTCTATGCCTCCAGCCAGGAACCACCATCCAGCACATCGCACCTGGCCGTGACCTGCAGCGGCGGGACGGCCTGCAGCACAACGCTGGGCGGATCCATGTTCGGCAAATTCACCGGGGCCAATGCGATCGGCGCGGTGATGACCTATGGCTTGCAAAACGGCAACAGTGCGGTCTCTGGTGTGGCGGCGTTCCACCAATGAGTGGGAGTATGCCTGCAAACTGCCGTGTATCGAGCTGAATCCGGAAAGCCCAGTCAGATGACTGGGCTTTCTTTATATACCGGTCGCAGTGTGGCAGCATTCGAGTAAGTTGGGCTTCAGCCGCGATTATCCATGATGTAATTTGATGCGTTCTTTTCATTCCGTCCTGCTTATCCTTGGCAGCCTGCTCGCGCTGACCGTGCGGGCGCAGCCTGCCGTGGAACAGGTGACGGTGCGCACCTTGTATGAATCCTGGCAGTTGCCGGGGGGCGAGTCGATGGGGGTCGTGGCGCTGGGCGCGCGCCAGCGTTTTGGTGACCACATTAGCCTGGGCGTGGATTTCTTCGATGCGGTGCGCGGCAACCGGGGCGGATTCATCACGCTCGGCTTGGGCGGCGCGCTGGATTATCCATTGGGTGACAGATGGGCAGTCGAGTCCGAATTGTTTGTCGGGGCTGGGAGCGGCAACGGCGGCTACGAACTGGCGGGCGGCGGGCTGATGGTGCGCGGCAGCGCCGGCTTGCGCTATGGGCTGACGGAAAAGGATGCGTTGAGCATCGGATTGAGCGGAGTGGCCTTTCCCGCCGGCGGGACGATTCACAGTGCCCAGCTTTATGCGGGCTACAGCCGCAGCTTCAAGGTGCTGATGCAATCAGGGCAGCACGTTTTCGGGCAAACGCCTTGGACAGATATGGACTGGACGGGCTATGCGCCGTCGCGGCATGCGGCGGGGATGCTGGTCGGCAGTATTCGGGTGCCAGCTGCCGCCACCCGGATAGGTGGCGGTACGCAGCAGGATCTGCGGATGATGGGGATCGAGTGGCAGACTTTTGCGGATGACAGCCCTGTGTTTCTGCGCTTCGAGACCGCTGGCGCGATGGGCGGAAGCAGCGCCGGCTATATGCACATTCTGGCGGGTGCCGGTGTGGAATTGCCTTTGTATGAATCGCTTGTGGCCGAGGCGGTGTTGAATGTGGGCGGCGGCGGTGGCGGCGGGGTCAGGACGGGCGGGGGACTGCTGACCGCAGCCACACTGGGATTGCGTGTTGATCTCATGGATGGCTGGTTCATGAAGGCATCCGGAGGTCGGATCAGGGCGGTGCAGGGAGAATTGGCCGGCGATGATTTCACGCTGGTACTGGGGCGGCACTTTGCCGGAGCAAAGCGTGGCGAATTTAGGGAACAGCAACCGGTGTTGCTGATCAGTCATCCGCTCCGCTTGCGCGTCGCCCAGCAGACCTATACCGGTTTGGCGCCCGATTGGCGGAGCAGGCCGGACAGGGAGGTGGCCAATCTGGGCGCGGCGATCGATTACTTTATTGATCCGCGCTGGTTTGTCAGCGGGCAGGGGATGGCGGCTTACGCTGGCGAGGCGGGCGCCTTCATGACCGGCCTGGTTGGTGCCGGCTATCGCCTGCCGCTCGCCGACAGACTATTTATTCAGGGTGAAATGCTGACGGGCGCTGCCGGCGGGGGCGGGATCAACGTTGGTTCCGGCCTGATCCAGCAATTCAATTTGAGCCTGGGTTACCGATGGACAGATTCGCTGTCGCTGATGTTGACGGCCGGTGAAGCGCGCGCGCTGAACGGCCCGTTCAGGGCCAGAGTGTGGGGCCTTGCACTTGGTTACGATTTCAATTTGTTCGCTCCGGGCGGAGCAAGGTAATCCAGGATTGCACATTGGAAAACTCCACACTGTGCGGGATCCACTTGCTCGCGATGATTCGCGGCAAAAGCGGTTCTCGATCCAATGCCGCCGAGCTGCGCGGAAACATTGCCGTGTTGCGGGAGAAGAAATGAGCGTATTCGACATGGCAAGGCATTTTCAATGCGCCCTGCATTGTGCTACCATGTAGTTGTTTTGTAACACATAAGGATAAAGCCATGAGC
>Ga0210012_1001674_pt1 | contig 20688 bp, 19 predicted proteins | sample CryGeymeta201504_FD_183974 | JGI IMG/M metagenome (GOLD analysis project Ga0210012, IMG submission 183974) | Groundwater microbial communities from Crystal Geyser aquifers in Utah, USA - Crystal Geyser metaG 2015-04 (SPAdes) (version 2) | ecosystem: Environmental > Aquatic > Deep subsurface >... | reverse complement strand
GAAATCGGCGCGGCCGGCGGCCAAATGCAAACGATCGCCGGGCGTGTGCGCGAGATCAATCCGGTCGCCGACGCGGCCAGCCGCACTTATGCCGCGCGCGTGGCGTTCAAATCGCCGGATGCCGCGGTGGCATTGGGGATGACGGCGCGGGTGCGCCTCAACGCGGCGGGCGAGCGCACAGGGCAAGGCTACCGGGTGCCGTTCAGCGCGATTTTCCAGCAGGGCGAGCAGGCGGCGCTGTGGGTGGTGGCGGCAGACAACACGATTTCCCTGCGCCCGGTCAAGGTCGCCGCGTATCTTGACCAGGGCGCGCTAATCAGCGGCGGCGTCGAGGCCGGCGAGCGCATCGTCAGTGCCGGCGTGCACAAGCTGACCGCGGGCGAGCAGATTCGGCCTTTTGTCTCCGGAAATGCGCAATGAAGCTGCCCAATCTGTCCGCCTGGGCGCTCGAACACAAGCAGTTCATCGCCTTTCTCATCGTCATGTTGTCGGCGGCGGGCGCTTTGTCCTATTTCAGCCTGGGGCGGGCGGAAGACCCCGGTTTTACGTTCAAGGTGATGGTGGTGCGCACCCTGTGGCCGGGCGCGACGGCACCGGAGGTCGAGCGCGAATTGACCGAGCGCATCGAAAAGAAACTGCAGGAGACGCCCTGGGTGGACGTGCTGCGTTCCTCCTCCAAACCGGGCGAGTCGCTGGTCTTTGTGGTGCTCAAGGACTTCACGCCAAAAAACGAAGTGCCGGAATCCTGGCGGCAGGTGCGCAAGAAACTGGATGACATCCGCCACACCCTGCCGGAGGGCGTGCAGGGGCCGTTTCCGAACGACGAGTTCGGCGATGTGCAGATCAATATTTTCGCCCTAACCGGGGATGGCCACGATCTGGCCGCACTGCGCCGCCACGCCGACCGCATCGCGCTGGAATTGCGCCGTGTCCACGATGTGAAACGGGTCGAATTGATCGGGGTGCAGGACGAAAAGATTTTCGTCGATGTCGATCCGCAGCGCATGGCGATGCTGGGCATTGCGCCGCAGCAAGTGGCGGATGCCCTGCAAAAGCAAAACGCCGTCAGTCCTGCCGGTTTCATCGAAACCGGCAGCGACCGTATCCGGCTGCGCGTGAGCGGCGGTTTCGACAGCGTGGAGCGGGTGCGCAACACTGACCTGCTGGTGAACGGCAAACATTTCCGTCTGGGCGACATCGCGCGGGTGAGCCGGGGACTGGCCGATCCGCCCGGCCCGCAGATGCGTCTGGGCGACCAGCCCGCGATCGGCGTCGGCGTGGTGATGGACAAGGGCGGCGACGTGATCGCGCTGGGCGAGCATCTCAAACGGGAGGTGCAACGCCTTGGCGCGGAACTGCCCGCCGGGGTGGAAGTGCATGTGGTGGCAGACCAGCCAGAGGTGGTGCGCGGCTCGCTTCATCTTTTCCAAAGCTCGCTGGCCGAGGCTGTGCTGATCGTGCTGGCGGTGTCGTTTTTAAGTTTGGGCTGGCGCACCGGCACGGTTGTGGCGCTCTCGATCCCGCTGGTGCTGGCGATCACTTTTTTTGCCATGAAGCTGTTCGGCATCGACTTGCAGCGCATCTCGCTGGGCGCGCTGGTGATCGCTTTGGGGTTGCTGGTGGACGATGCCATCATCGCGGCGGAGATGATGGTGGTAAAGATGGAGCAGGGCTGGGACAAATTCAAAGCCGCGACTTTTGCCTACACCTCGACCGCTTTTCCCATGCTGACCGGCACCCTGATCACCGCGGCCGCGTTCACCCCGGTGGGATTTTCCAAATCCGCCGCCAGCGAATACACCGTCTCGATCTTTCAGGTGGTGGCGATCGCCCTGCTGACCTCGTGGGTGGTGGCGGTGATGTTTACACCCTACATCGGCTACCAATTGCTCGACCCGAAAAAACTTGCCGGGAAAGCGCAAAAGCACGGCGCGGACATCTATGACACACCTTTCTACCGGCGCTTCCGCGCCCTGGTCACCTGGTGCCTGCGCCATCGCTGGAAAGTGATCTTCGCCACCGCGCTCGTCTTCCTGCTGGCGGTGGCGGCATTCGGCAAATTTGTGCAGAAGCAATTCTTCCCCTCGGCGAGCCGGCTGGAGCTGATGGTGGACGTGTGGCTGCCGCAGGGCGCGTCGATCAGGGCGACCACCCGCGAAGTACAGCGCATCGAGAAATTGCTCGGGGATGATCCGGCGGTGGCGCATTTTTCGTCTTACATCGGCAATGGCGCGCCGCGTTATTTTCTGTCGCTGGACCAGCAATTGTTTGCCGACAATTTCGGCCAGTTCGTCATCGTCACCCGGGACATGGCGGCGCGCGAGGATCTCAAATCCCGTCTGGAGCAGCGTTTTGCCGCGCCGGATTTTGCCGCGATCCGCGTGCGGGTGGTGCGTCTGGAAAACGGCCCGCCGATAGGCTATCCGGTGCAATTCCGCGTGATGGGCGACGATCTGGCGCAACTGCGCGAGCAGGCCGCCGCCGTGGCGGCGCTGCTGCGCGCCAACCCGCACCTGCAAAACATCAATCTCGACTGGAACGAGAAAGTGAAGAGCGTGCGCGCCGAAGTGGACCAGGATCGCGCGCGCCAGCTTGGCACCTCCACCCGGGAGATCGCGCAAATCCTGCAAGCCTGGCTGAACGGCATCGCGCTCACCCAATACCGCGAAGGCGACCAGTTGATCGACGTGGTGTGGCGCGGCGGACAAGCGGCGGAGGCGCAATCATTGAATGCCCTGCCCGATCTGGAAGTGCCGCTGGCCGGCGGCGGCCATGTGCCGCTGGCGCAGGTTGCCAGGCTGGTGCCGGTGCTGGAGGAGGGGGTTATCTGGCGGCGTAACCGCGTGCCAACCATGACCGTGCGCGCCGATATGGCGGACAGCACGCAACCCGCCACGGTATCCGCCGCATTGAACGCGCAACTGGACACGCTGCGCGCCGGATTGCCGGCCGGCTTCCGCATCGAAATGGGCGGCAGCATCGAAGAGTCGGACAAGAACGGCACGGCGATTGCGGCGGTGATGCCGTTGATGCTGGTCGGTGTCATCACGCTGCTGATGATCCAGCTGCAAAATATCAGCCGCACGGTGATCGTGCTGCTTACCGCGCCGCTCGGTTTGATCGGCGTGGTGCTGGCGTTGCTGGTGTTTCAGGTGCCGTTCGGCTTTGTGGCCAATCTGGGTTTCATCGCCCTGGCCGGCATGATCATGCGCAACGCGGTGATTCTGGTGGATCAGATACGGCAGGACGAGGAAGCCGGGAAATCGCAATGGGATGCGATCATCGGCTCGACCGTGCGCCGTTTCCGCCCCATCGTGCTGACCGCTGCGGCCGCGATACTGGCGATGATCCCGCTCACCCGCCAGGTGTTCTGGGGGCCGATGGCGGTCTCCATCATGGGCGGTCTGATCGTGGCAACCTTGCTGACCTGTTTGTTCCTGCCGGCGCTGTACGCGGCGTGGTACCGGGTGCGGGAAGAATCCGCTGCCTGACATGGCGGCTATGCGCCCGATATGGTTTAATCCCGCACCATGAAATTCCCCTTCCAGACTGTCGCCATCATCGGCAAGCAGAAATCCCCCGAAGTGGCGGAGCCGATGCTGCGCGTCGGCGATTTTCTCGCCGCGCGCGGCCTGCGCGTGGTGGTGGACGGGCTGGCGGCAGAACATCTGCGCGACCATTCTTTTACCGCGTTGTCACTCGACGAGATCGCGCGCGCGGTCGATCTGGCGATTGTCATCGGCGGCGACGGCACCATGCTCAACATCGCGCGCACCCTGGCCCCGCACGGCGTGCCGCTGGTCGGCGTCAATCAGGGACGGCTGGGCTTTCTCACCGACCTTACCGCGGAAAATATGGAGGCCGAAATCGGTGCCATGCTGGAAGGCCAATTCATCACCGAGGAGCGCCTGCTGCTGCGGGCAGCCGTGTTGCGCGAGGGCAATGAAATCTACAGCGGGCTGGCATTCAACGAGGTGGTGGTGCACCGCAGCAACATCAGCAGCATGGTGGAGTTCGAGGTGCGCATCGACGGTGAATATCTCTACAACCAGCGCGCCGACGGCCTCATCATCTCCACCCCCACCGGCTCCACCGCCTATGCCATGTCGGCGGGCGGGCCGATCCTGCACCCCGGTCTGGATGTGCTGCAACTGGTGCCGGTGTGCCCGCATTCGCTGAGCAATCGTCCCATCGTGGTCAGGGCCGGTTCCGAGATCGAGCTGCTGATGCACCGCACCGGGGACATTTGCGTGCGCTACGACAGCCACACCAACATCGACCTGCAATTGCACGACAAGATCATTGTCAGCCGCTTCGGCAAGCCGGTATTCCTGCTCCATCCGCAGGGGCACAGCTACTACCATACGCTGCGCGAAAAGCTGCTGTGGAACCAAACGCTCTAATGCAGGCTATTGCGCGGAAAATCTGCGGCGTTGCGTGCTCGCTCGCTTCTCGCCCGCCAACATCGCCATGTCTCGTCGCTCGTTGCGCGGCGCCTTGCATATTGCCCTGCTCGTTACGCTTGCAATAGGAATGTGATGCTGAAGTACCTTTCCATCCGCGACTTCGTCATCGTTGAAACCCTGGAACTTGAATTCTCCAGCGGTTTCACGGCGCTCACCGGCGAAACCGGCGCGGGTAAATCCATCCTGATCGATGCCTTGTCGCTCGCCTTGGGCGAGCGCGGCGATGGCGGCATGGTGCGCAGCGGTTGCGGGCGCGCCGAGATCGCCGCCGAATTCGACATCGGCGCGTTGCCTGCCGTGCAGGACTGGCTGCGCGAGCAGGCGCTGGCGGGCGACGACGATGTGTGCCTGCTGCGGCGCACGCTGGATAGCGGCGGCCGTTCGCGCGGTTTCATCAATGGCAGCAGCGCAACCCTGCAACAGATGCGCGCAGCGGGCGAACTCCTGCTCGACATCCACGGCCAGCATGCGCACCAATCCCTGTTGCGCCCGGAAGCGCAGCGCGAATTGCTCGACGGCCATGCCGGACTGGGGCCGGACAGCGCGCAGGTGGCGGGGCTTTACCAGGCCTGGCAGGCACTGCAACGGCGCCGCATGCAACGGGAACAGAACGCCGAAGCGGCGGCAGCCGAGCGCGAACTCTTGCGTTTTCAGCGCGGCGAGCTGGAAGCGCTAAACTTTGCGGCGGATGAATGGGAGTCTTTGCAAGCCGAGCACGGGCGCTTGTCGCACGCAGCCGTGCTGCTGGAAACCGCCCAGTTCGGGGTGGAAGTGTTGAGCGAAGCCGACACGGCCTGTCTGGCACAACTGAACGCGCTGTTGGCGCGGGTCCGCTCCGGGCTGGAATTCGACGGCGGGCTGCAGGAGCCGCTGGTGCTGCTGGAGAGCGCGCAGAATGAATTGCAGGAAGCGGTGTATGCCCTGCGCCATTACCAGGACAAGCTGGATGCCGATCCGCAACGGATGCGCCAGATGGAGCGGCGCATCGCCGATGTGATGGAGGCGGCACGCAAATACCGGGTCAAGCCGAAACAATTGCCGCCGGTGCTGTCTGCCATCGTCGCGCGGCTGGACGAGTTGGGCGGCGATGCCGACCCGGCGGCCTTGGTCGCGCAGGAAGCGGCGGCGCAGGCCGCTTATCTCAAGGCGGCGAAAAAATTGAGCACGGCGCGGGCCAAGGCGGCGGCCAAACTTTCCGCCGAGATCACCGCCGCGATGCAGGCGCTGGCGATGGAAGGCGGACAATTTGCCGTCGCCCTGTTGGCGCTGGCCGAGGGCGGCGCGCAGGGGCTGGAGGCGATTGAATTGCAGGTTGCCGCCAACCCCGGCTCGCCCCTGCGCAGTCTGGCCAAGGTTGCCTCCGGCGGCGAATTGTCGCGCATCAGTCTGGCGATCCAGGTGGCGGCCAGTCATGCCGCCGCCGTGCCGACCCTGATTTTCGACGAGGTGGACAGCGGTATCGGCGGGCGCGTGGCGGAGATTGTGGGGCGTCTGTTGCGCCAGCTCGGCGCCCGCCACCAGGTGTTATGCGTCACCCATCTGCCGCAGGTCGCGGCGCAAGCCGACCAGCAATGGCAAGTGAGCAAGGCGGTGGAGCAGGGCGTGACGCTGAGTCGCATTCAAGTGCTCGAGGGCGGGCAGCGGGTGGAGGAGATCGCGCGCATGCTGGGCGGGGAGAAGATTACCGCAACCACGCGCCAGCATGCGGCGGAGTTATTGGCGGGCGCGGCTTGAGGTATGATGCCGTCTGTTTTGTGAAAGCTTCCTATCCCATGCGTATTGCCATTCTTCTTTTTTCCGTGCTGCTCGCCGCGTGCAGCAATCCGGGCCGCTATCTGCCCACTTTCACCCCGCACAAGATCGACATTCGCCAGGGCAACCTGGTGACGCAGGAAATGCGCGCAAAGATCAAACCCGGGATGAACGAGGCGCAAGTGAAGGCCGCGCTGGGGGCGCCGCTGTTGAACGATATTTATCATCCCAACCGATGGGATTATCTCTACCGTCTCGAACAGGGCGGGGAGGTGTCCGCGCAACAGCGTCTGACCCTGTATTTCGAGAACGGCAAGCTGGCGCGCATCGACGATGCGACGCCTTTGCAGGCCGCGCGCGCCGGGAATGGCGCCGATGCGCCCGCGCCCGCTGTGGTCGTCGCTGCGGCGGCGGTTGCCGAGGCGCCAAGTGCCGGCGTGCCGGTGGGGACACTTCCGCCGCCGGTGCCGCTCGCGCCGGTCGCCCTTGTGCCACCGACCGGGATGGACGCGGCGCAACCCGACCCGGCGGCAGAAGTGCGGCAGAGCTTGCTCGATTGGGCCGGCGCCTGGTCGGAGCGCGATGTGGAGGTGTATCTTGCCAGTTACGCGCCGACCTATGCCGCGCCGGGCTTGAGCCGCAAGCAATGGGAACAACAGCGCCGCCAGCGCATTCGCAAACCGCGCTCGATTGCGGTTGAGTTGAGCGACATCACGATTGAATTGCAGGGCGAAGACCGGGCCACCGCCGCGTTCCGGCAGGATTACCGGTCTGATGTCTACCGCGATCAAACCCGAAAATCACTGCGCCTGCAAAAGATCAACAACGTGTGGCTGATTGTCGGCGAACAGTCGGTCAAATAAGGAAAATCACAGATGGCTAAAATTAAAATCGCGGTCGCCGGGTGCGGCGGAAGAATGGGCATGACCGTGCTTGAATGCGTGGCGCGGGCGGACGATCTGGTGCTGCACGGCGCGCTCGAGCACGGCGGCAGCGCGCTGCTTGGCAACACGGTGGCGGACGGGACAAAGATCACTGCCGACATCGAATCCGCCCTGCAGGGCGCGGGGGTGCTGATCGATTTCACCCGTCCCGAAGGCACGATGCGACACCTGGAAATCTGCCGTCGGCTCGGGGTCAACATGGTGATCGGCACCACCGGCCTGAGCGCGCAGCAAAAGGCGCAACTGGGCGCGGCAGCGCAGGACATCGGCATCGTATTCGCGCCCAACATGAGTGTCGGCGTGAATCTGGTGTTCAAACTATTGGAGACCGCTTCGCGTGTGCTGCGCGAAGGCTACGATATCGAAATCATCGAGGCGCATCACCGGCACAAGGTGGATGCGCCGTCCGGCACCGCACTGGGGATGGGCGAGGTGGTGGCGCGCACACTGGGGCGCGATCTGGCGCAATGCGCGGTGTATGGCCGCGAAGGCGTGACCGGCGAGCGCGACCCTTCGACCATCGGCTTTGCCACCGTGCGCGGCGGCGACATCGTCGGCGACCACACGGTTTTGTTTGCGGGCACCGGCGAGCGTATCGAGATCACCCACAAAGCCGGCAGCCGTGCCACCTTCGCACTCGGTGCATTGCGCGCGGCGCGCTTTCTCGCCGGCCATCCGGCGGGCCTTTACGATATGCAGGATGTGCTGAATCTAAAGTAGCCGGTCAGCGTGCCCCTGCGGAAACCCGCGCGGCGTTTCTCCTCCTCACGCCGTCGGGGTGTTTCCCGGCGGGTAAAAGCCCGGCCTGGTTAGACATTCCTCCTCGCAGCCATTAGACTTGCCGCCTTTTCGCACAGGCCAGCCTCATGTCCGACGCCATTGATTCAATCCCGAACGAAACTGCCGTGCCGGGCGACAAGCTCGCGCGCGAAGTGGCGCGCCGCCGCACCTTCGGCATCATTTCCCACCCCGACGCGGGCAAAACCACGCTGACCGAAAAACTGCTGCTGTTCTCCGGCGCGATCCAGTTGGCGGGGGCGGTGAAGGCGCGCAAGAGCGGGCGCCATGCGACTTCCGACTTCCTCGACATCGAAAAGCAGCGCGGCATTTCGGTCGCCAGCTCGGTGATGCAGTTCGAATACCGCGACCATGTGGTGAATCTGCTCGACACGCCCGGCCACCAGGATTTCTCCGAAGACACCTATCGCGTGCTGACGGCGGTGGACTCGGCGCTGATGGTAATCGACGCCGCCAAGGGCGTGGAGGCGCAGACCATCAAGCTGCTTGGTGTGTGCCGCATGCGCGACACGCCGATCGTCACGTTCATGAACAAGATGGACCGCGAGGTGCGCGATCCGCTGGAGCTGCTGGACGAGGTGGAGTCGGTGCTGCAGATCCAGTGCGCACCGGTGACCTGGCCGCTGGGGATGGGCAAGAATTTCCGTGGCGTGTATCACCTGCTGCGCGACGAGATATTGCTGTTCACGCCTGGCGAGGAGCGCGCCGACGGCGAGGTGGAAGTCATCAAGGGAATCGGCAATCCCGCGCTGGCGGAGCGCTTCCCGCTGGAGATCGAACAACTGAAAATGGAAGTGGAACTGGTGCACGGCGCCTCGCATTCCTTCGATCTGCAGGCCTTCCTTGCGGGCAAGCAGACGCCGGTGTTCTTTGGTTCCGCAATCAATAATTTCGGCGTGCGTGAAATTCTGGATGCCTTACTGGATTGGGCGCCGGCGCCGATCGAGCGCGATGCCGGCGTGCGCAGCGTGAGTCCGGCCGAGCCGACGTTCTCCGGCTTCGTGTTCAAGATTCAGGCCAACATGGACGCCCACCACCGTGACCGCATCGCCTTCCTGCGCGTGTGCTCCGGCTATTTTCAGCGCGGCATGAAGATTAAACATCTGCGCATCGGCAAGGAGATACGCGTGTCCAGCGTGGTCACCTTCATGGCCTCGTCGCGCGAGCAGGTGGAAGAAGCCTACGCCGGCGACATCATCGGCCTGCCCAACCACGGCAACATGCAGATCGGTGACAGCTTTTCCGAGGGTGAGCTGTTGCAGTTCACCGGTATCCCGTATTTCGCGCCGGATTTTTTCCGCTCGGTGCGCATCCGCAACCCGATCAAGGTGAAGCAGTTGCACAAGGGCCTGCAGCAACTGGGCGAAGAGGGCGCGGTGCAGGTGTTCAAGCCGGTGGACGGCGGCGACCTGATTCTGGGCGCGGTCGGCATGTTGCAGTTCGACGTGGTGGCCAGCCGTTTGCGGGGCGAATACGGCGTCGATGCGATATTCGAGAGTGCCAGCGTCAGCACCGCGCGCTGGGTGACCTGCGACGATGCCAAAGTGTTCGCCGATTTCCAGAAGGCGTTGTCGCACAATCTCGCCGTCGACGCGGCGGGCAACCTGGCCTATCTCGCGCCGAACAACGTCAATCTGCGACTGACCCAGGAACGCTGGCCCAAGGCGGTGTTCCACAACACGCGTGAGCACGCAGTAAAACTCTGATGATCTACATCGCGCACAACGTCATCATCGAAGATCGCGAGATCGAACTGATAGCGGTACGCGCGCAAGGCGCGGGCGGGCAGAACGTGAACAAGGTGTCGAGTGCGGTGCATCTGCGTTTCGACATCAACGGGTCTTCCTTGCCGCAGGAGATCAAACAGCGCTTGCTGCAATGCAACGATCAGCGCATCAGCAAGGACGGCGTGGTCGTCATTAAGGCGCAGGAATTCCGCAATCAGGAACAGAACCGCAATGAGGCGCTGCGGCGATTGAAGGCGTTGTTATTGTCGGTCGCGGTGCAGCCGAAGCCGCGCGTGGCGACGCGGCCGACGCGCTCGGCACAGAAAAAACGCGTCGAGGGCAAGGTGCTGCGCGGCAGGGTGAAGGCGTTGCGCGGGAAAGTGACAGACTGATTCAGTCGGCGAACTCGAATTCGACCCGCAACAAGTGGTGATCGGAGGCGGGCGTCGGGATGACGGCATGATCCGCGCAGCGCAGTTGCTTGTTGTAGAACACATGGTCCAGCACGTAAGGCATGCGCCGCCAGGTGATCTCTTTGCTCTGGGCCGTGGCAAAACCCGCCGCCGCAAATTGTGCCACCAGCGTTTCATAACCGCTGACATTGAAGTCGCCGCCGAGCAGCGTCGGCAAGGATGATTCCTGCAATTGCTGCAGAACGATCTCGCGCTGTTGCGGATGTTCTGAACTGGAAGACTTCAGCATGAAAAACGCCAGCAAGTGGGTGTTGAACAATTGCACCGTGTGTCTGCCGAGGGTGGTCTTGGCGCCGATCATCAGGCGGTCGGTCGGCGTTTTGATTTCCCCGTTGAAGTTGAATTCGAGCGGGGGAGAAGGCAGGGCAAGGTGGCTCGTGTCGAACAGCGGCGTGCGCGAGAAGATCGCCAGGCCGATGCCGAACGGCAATTCGCGCGGATCGCGTTTTGGGTAAGAGAAGTAACTGTCATAACCCGTCAGGGCGGCTTTGAGGCGGGTGTAATTCGGGGGCGGTTCGATCTGCACCCCGTTGGGCTCGGCATGTTCCACTTCCTGCAACAGAATGATGTCCGCATCCATGCGCCGAATCTCGGCAATCGTCTGTTCCAGATCAATAGGAGCGCTGTCCGGATAAGCATCTTCCCATGCCTGGCCGAACTGCATATTGAATTGAAGGACACTGAATTTGGACATATTTTTTATACTTTTTGATTTTTGCCGAACTGTATAGAAAGCGGCTGACAGAATCAAGCAGGCCTGTTTTCGCCGCGCAGGTATCTGTTGCGCAGCGGCGGCGCAAAGCGCTCGATGGCGTAGCGCAGCATGGTGCGCGGCATCTCGCGCTGATGTGTTTGCAGGAAGGATTCGAGCGCGGCAAGGTCGCGTTTGCCGACTTCGCGCAACATCCAGCCGACTGCCTTGTGAATCAGATCGTGCTCGTCGCGCAACAGGATGCGTGCGAGACGCAGGGTGTCGGCGCAATCGTTGTGGCGGATGAAGTGATGGGTGGCGACAATGGCGATGCGGCGCTCCCATAACAGCGGCGAGCGCGCCAGCGTGTCGAGCACCGCGCGCGAGCGTTGTTCCAGGTGGCAGCCGACGATGTGCGGCGCGGAAACATCCACCAGATCCCAGTTGTTGATGTGTGCCGTGTTGCCGAGATAGAGATCGAAGGCAGCCTGTTTCCCGCTTTTATCCGCCGCCCGATACCGCTGCATCAGCAGCAGCAAGGCGAACAGACGTTCCTCGTGATAATGCGAGTCGAGCAGGGCGGCGATGGTGGGGAGAGCGACCCCGCGATGCTGCCTTGCCAGCGCGCGCAAGGGCGGCACCTTGATGCCGAGGAATACATCGCCCTCGCCGTATTGCCCCGGCCCGGTCTTGAAGAAGCGTTGCTGGGTGAGGGCGGTGTCGGGCGCGGCCAGGGCGCGCAACTCTGCGCGAATCGTTGCATGCTCCAAGGTAGGTCGGGCTTCAGCCCGACTGCGAGTTGTCGGGCTGAAGCCCGACCTACAACGCAACGCTGAAGGTTTGCATAAGTTCAGCATGGGGCGCAACACGATATTAGCGCCGTCCGCCCAGCAGCGAGCCGAGTACGCCGCGCACGAGGCGACGCCCCAATTCCGAACCGACCGTGCGTGCCACGCTCTTCACCAGCGCTTCGCCGGTGCTCTGGCGGCGCGAGCTGCCGCCACCCATCAGCCCGTCCAACAGTCCGCCACCGCCGCTTTGTTGCGCAGCCGCTTCGGCCTGTTTCGCTTCCGCGCGGCTCTTGAGCATCTCGTAAGCGGATTCGCGATCCACTGCTTTTTCATAATGTCCGGCCACCAGGGAATTGGCGATGATTTGCTGCCGTTCGGTTGAGGTGAGCGGGCCGATCTGCGCGCGCGGCGGCACGATGAGGGCGCGCTCGACGACAGCGGGACGTCCTTTTTCATCGAGCAGTGAAACCAGCGCTTCACCCACGCCGAGTTCGGTGATGGCGGTTTCTTCGTCCAGCGCCGCATTGTCGCGCATGGTCTCGGCGGCGGCGCGCACCGCTTTCTGGTCGCGCACCGAGAAGGCGCGCAAGGCATGCTGGATGCGGTTGCCGAGCTGGCCGAGAATCTTGTCCGGCACGTCCGCCGGGTTCTGGGTGACGAAATACACGCCCACGCCTTTGGAGCGGATCAGGCGCACCACCTGTTCCACCTTGTCCAGCAACGCGGCCGGCGCATCGTTGAACAGCAGATGCGCCTCGTCGAAGAAGAACACCAGCTTGGGTTTTTCCAGATCGCCCGCTTCCGGCAAATTTTCATACAGCTCGGAAAGCAGCCACAGCAGCAGGGTCGAATACACTTTGGGTGACTGCATCAGTTGGTCGGCGGCCAGGATGTTGATGACTCCCGCGCCTTGCTCGGTCTGCATCAGGTCGGCGATGTCCAGCATCGGTTCCCCGAATAATTCAGCGCCGCCTTCGTGGTCCAATTGCAGCAAGCCACGCTGGATGGCGCCGATGCTGGCGGTCGAGACATTGCCGTATTCGGTGGTGTAGGACTTCGCGTTTTCGCCGACATGCTGCACCATCGCGCGCAGATCCTTGAAGTCGAGCAACAGCATGCCGTTGTCGTCGGCAATCTTGAACACCAGAGTCAGCACGCCCTGCTGCGTATCGTTCAGGTTCAGCATGCGCCCCAGCAGCAGCGGCCCCATATCGGACACGGTGGCGCGCACCGGATGGCCCTGCCTGCCTGCTACATCCCAGAAAGTCGCCGGATAGGCGCGATGCGCGAAATCGTCCAGATGCAACTGCTCAACGCGCGCCTGCACCTTGGCATTGCCGCCGCCTTTTTTGGCCACGCCGGACAAATCGCCCTTGATGTCGGTTAGGAACACCGGCACGCCGATGCGGGAGAACGATTCCGCCAGCGATTGCAGGGTCACCGTTTTGCCGGTGCCGGTCGCGCCCGTGATGAGGCCGTGGCGGTTGGCCATCTGCGGCAACAGGACGAGCTGGAGCTGGTCATTTTGGGCAATAAGTAAGGGAGCGGTCATGCGGTTCTCCGTATTTTTAGATTTTTTCCTAAAGTTTTATCCAGGGTTGCCGATAACCGGAGCATGGATGGCGCTGATTGCATCCATTGCCGCTAAAAGAGGAGTCTCATCATGGCAATCAACCCGGTCAATTCAGGCAATAACTACGTCTCGGCGGTGCAACCGCAGCCGCAGCAGTATGCGGAGCGCGTGGCCGAACGCGAGAACGACAAAAACAGCGAAGAAGCGAAGCGCGCCGCCGCAGCCAGCGAAGCGCCCAAGCCGACGGTGAACAGCCAGGGGCAAACGGTGGGGCGGGTGGTTAACACGCAAGCCTGATCCCGAAGACGCGTTCAGGCGACGCCGGCCTGTTCCGCCTGCACATCGGCAAAGTAGCTGGAGCGCACCATCGGCCCGCAGGCGGCATGTGAAAAGCCCATCTCTTTCGCCGCCTCCTCGAACATCCTGAAAGTTTCCGGCGGCACATAACGCAACACCGGCAGATGTCCTTCGGACGGTTGCAGATATTGTCCCAGTGTCAGCATCTGCACCTCGTGCGCGCGCAGGTCGCGCATCACCTGCAGCACTTCCTCGTCGGTCTCGCCCAAGCCCAGCATCAGACCGGATTTGGTCATCACCTGCGGGAATCGTGCCTTGAATGCCTTGAGCAACTTGAGCGAATGCGTGTAGTCCGCGCCGGGACGCGCCAGCGGGTACAGGCGCGGCACGGTCTCCAGATTGTGGTTCAGCACATCCGGCAACTCGCTCGCCATCGCGTCCAGCGCGATCTCCAGCCGACCACGAAAATCCGGTACCAGGGTTTCCAGCCGGGTGCCGGGCGAGGCGGCGCGAATCGCGCGCAGGCAGTCGGAGAAATGCTGCGCGCCGCCGTCGCGCAGGTCGTCGCGATCCACGCTGGTGATGACGACATAGCGTAATTTGAGCAGGCCGATCGAACGGGCGAGGTTGTGCGGTTCATCGGCATCCGGCGGCAACGGCTTGCCGTGTGCCACGTCGCAGAACGGGCAGCGGCGGGTGCAGATGTCGCCGAGGATCATGAAGCTGGCCGTGCCCTTGCCGAAGCATTCGCCGATGTTGGGGCAGGTCGCTTCTTCGCACACGGTGTGCAGGTCGTTCTCGCGCAGGATGCGCTTCATGTCGTGATAGCCCTCGCCGCTGCCGATTTTGGCGCGGATCCATTGCGGTTTGCGCAGGCGTTCCTGCAACGGCACGATCTTGATCGGATTGCGCGCGGTTTTGGCCGCGCCGGTTTGTTTATTGGATTCGTTCATGCCGCGCATTGTAAAGTATCTGCAATACCCAAGTGAAAAAGTATGGTAAAGTTTGACACCGTGGCGATGCAATTTCTGCCCACCGAATTTTTAACCAGGAGACCATCATGGAACATCAACTGCCCGCACTCCCCTATGCCAAAGATGCGCTCGCGCCGCACATGTCCGCCGAGACGTTTGAATATCACTATGGCAAGCACCATCAAGCCTATGTCACCAATCTGAACAACCTGATCAAGGGCACCGAATTCGAGAACGCCAGCCTGGAAGACATCGTCAAGAAGGCTTCCGGCGGCATCTACAACAATGCTGCCCAGGTTTCCAACCACACCTTTTTCTGGAGCTGCATGAAGCCGAATGGCGGCGGCGCACCGAGCGGGGCACTGGCCGACGCGATCAACAAGAAATGGGGCTCGTTCGACGACTTCAAGAAAGCCTTTCAGACTTCCGCCGTGGGCAACTTCGGCTCCGGCTGGACATGGCTGGTGAAGAAGGCCGACGGCTCGGTGGATATCGTCAACATGGGTGCCGCCGGTACCCCGCTGACCACCGGCGACACGCGCCTGCTGTGCGTGGATGTGTGGGAACACGCCTACTACATCGACTACCGCAACATGCGTCCCAAGTTCGTTGAGACCTTCCTCAACAACCTGGCAAACTGGGATTTCGCGGCGAAGAATTTCGCCTGATCTTCAGCGTAGCAGACTTCAAGGCCGGAGTGTTCCTCCGGCCTTTTGCTTTCATGTGCTACGGACTTTCAATTCAACTTCGTGTTCAAGACGGTCGTCCGCCAGCGGCAGCATCTCTTGCGCAAGCAGATTTCCATCCAGCCAGCAGCGAAGTTTGGGGTCAGGTCTTTCATTATCACATTATCATATTCACCCCCTTATTTCGCAGTCTCATATGCCTTCACCAATCGACTAACAGTCGTGTAATGCACCCTAAAGTGATCGGCAATTGCTGTCATTGTATGTTGCCCCGACAGGTAGGCCAGAGCAATGGCATCGTTACGCTCATGTTGCTGAGCAAATGCTGCGAGTGACTGTGATAGTGCGCGACGTTGAATGCGGGGTATCTCGTTCAACATCGGCCGCTTCTCAACCAAGGCCTGCATTTTTTCGATGAACGCCTCCGAACCAAGGTAAATTTGCCCGGTTAGTTTGTCCCATACGCACGGCAGTCCTCTGCCCTCTTGGACGAATGCAATGTACTTTGCCACCGCGTGCGAACGTCGAGTGGAAAACAGTGAAAGAATGAAATCGCATTGCAGCCACTCCGGTTTAGCCACCTGACCGCAGGTGGCCAGATAACTGCTCCATGGCCAATTCTCAATCCGTCGAACCATCCTCGCCCTCAGTGGATTAAGGACAACATAACGAGCCAGCTCCAGCAGATAACGAATAGCGTTTATCTGCCGCCCCGCCCAAACTTGTTCAACCCGCGACGTGTGTTGGCGGCAGATAAACCTTGTTGGACTGAACCTTCGGAGAGCGGAACCTATGGGGATTGTAAGGGATAAAGGTTGTGCGTCAACCGCCAGTTCTGAGCGTGCGGCAATGGGCAATACAAAAACGGCTGCCTTGGCGTGATTCTGAGGCTCACATTGGCATAGTCACACCGTGCAAACCACCCCATACAAGAGCCATTCCTGCGGCATGGACGAGCGTCTCCACAGCGGTTGCGAACGCTCAACTGCCGGAGGAAGCACGAGAGGGAATCAGGAAGTATCACGGTGGTCTTCCAAGTGGGGCGCGCGGCGGGTGGGGAAGGATCGCCTGCACCACCCGGAACCGCCCTTCATGGCAGTGCGGGCAGTTCAACCACTCGATGCCCGTCACGCGCCGCATGAACGCCTCCACCGATTCCAGTACCACCGGATCGGGGGCAGGCGCTTCCAATGCGGCGCGTGCGGCGGCGAGGTTGGCGGTCTTGTGCGCCGGCCCCAGCAAACCGTAGTGACGGATGCGCTTGAAACCGCCAGGCAGCATATGCTGCATGAAGCGCCCGATGAACTCGCCCGCCTCCAGGCGCATCACCTTCTTGCGGTTGCCATTGGCCGAGTCGCGCACCCGGAAGCGCACCCGGCTTCCCTCCATGCCGAGGATGCGCTCGTTGGAGATCGCCACCCGGTGCGTGTAGCGCCCGAGATACTCCAGCACCTGCGCCGGGCCGCCCAGCGGCTGCTTGGCATACACCACCCAGTCGTGGCGGCGCAAAGCGGCACACAGCGACCGCCATGAAGTGTCGCTCTGCGCCACAGCGTGGTGCAGGCTGCCCGCCTTGCGCGCCGCATCGAGCGCGTCCATGAACTTGCCCCGGTACACCCTCGACAATGCCTTCACCGGGAACAGGAAGCCGCGCTTGGCGCTCACCCACTGTCCATCCGCCGCCAACGCTCCGCCCGCGACTAGCGCATGGACATGGACATGCCGCCCCAAGTCTTGCTTCCAGGTATGCAACACCAGTGTAAAGCTCGGTGTCCCGCCCAGCCAGCGCGGATTGGCGGCGAATGAGTTCAGCGTGTCCGCCGCCGCGCCGAACAGCAGCTTGTAGAGCGTGCGCGAGTCGCAACCGGCCAGCCCGTTGATGGCGTGGGGCAAGGTGAACACCAGATGGAAATACGGCACTGGCAGCAGTTCTCGGCGCCGCGCCGCGAGCCACGCTTCCTTGGCGCGCGTCTGACATTGCGGGCAGTGGCGGTTGCGGCAGGAGTGGTACTGATAGCGCAACACACCGCAGCGGTCACAGCACTCGACATGCCCGCCCAACGCCGCGGTGCGGCAGGCGACAATCGCCCGCCACGCCTTCCCCTGCACGACGGACAGATCGTGCGTATCGAGATAGGGCTGGCCGTGGTCGCGCAGAATATCGGCCAGACCCGTAGCTTGAGCCATGATGACGACGCGACTAACGCAGTACGGTGTCGAGCAACTCCAGCGGCGACGCGGTGCCGGTCAGTTTGGTTTGCGCCAGATGGAAATAGCGCATGGTGGTCGAGACATGACCGTGCCCCAGCAGGCGCTGGATGGTGTGGATATCCACGCCGGATTCCAGCAGGTGCGTGGCGAAGCAGTGCCGCAAGGTATGAATGCCGCCCCGGCGTTCGAGCTTGGCGCGGTCGCGGGCGGCGTAATACATGCGTTGCGCTAGGGTGGCGCAGATCGGCTCCGTGCCGGTCTTGTTCGGGAACAGCCAGAGGCGCGGGTGGTACAGATGCCAGTAATCGCGCAGGGTTTGCAGCAAGGCGGGAGAGAGCATCGTGTAGCGATCCTTGCCGCCTTTGCCGCCGCGCACCTTGATGCACATTCGATCCGGCGCGCTTTCGATATCCGCCAGTTGCAGCGAACACACCTCGGTCACGCGCAGCCCTGCGGCATAGGTCGCCATCAGCAAAGCATGCGCGCGTGGATTGGGGGCCGCCGCGAGCAGGCGGCTCACTTCGTCCCGCGCCAGCACGCACGGCAGCGACTTGGGCACCTTCGCCATCGGGATGTCGAACCGGGCTTGTGGTCGTTTCAGCACCTTGTCGAACAGGAAGCGACAGGCACAGGACGACTGGTTTACGCTGGAATAAGCGAGCTTGCGCTCGACGATCAGATGCAGGTGGTAGGCTTCTACCTCTTCCACCGTCAGCGAATCCGGCGGGCGGCGGTAATACTTCGCGAGCGCTCTCACCGCAGCCAGGTAAGACTCCTGTGTGCGCACGGCAAACCCGCGCAACACCATGGCATCGCTCATCTGTTCACGTAACGATTTCATCTCCGTCTCCTTGATCTGATTGGGGACATCCCCCGCGATCAAGGATCGGAGATTTCTACGTTACGTGCAGCAAGCTGAAGTGGTGGGCTGAAGCAGAATGCGGCGGGATCGGAGCGCCACCGCGTAGCGGTTTAGTTCAACTATCTTTCTCCACCAGAATGGCTTTGAAGCGTCCTTGAAAAACATGGCCTACTCGATGATGAGTGCGGTTGAAGCGCTGGGTGTAAACGCCATTCAAGTGGCGCATGCCTTTCGAGAGGTTGGCTTCAGGCGTTTCGATAACGAGATGATAGTGATTGCTCATCAAACAGTAGGCGTGGCATACCCAGTTGAATCGCTCGCAAACCTGACCGAGTATATCCAACCACGCTACGCGATCCTCATCCGAGAGATAGATGTCCTCGCGCCCATCACCACGGGAGGTGACGTGATAGAGCGAGCCGGCAAGTTCAAGTCGTAGAGGTCGAGCCATAGCGGTGATGTTTTAGCATGGAGGATGTAATAATGAAAGACCTGACCCCGGATGCGCGATCCTCTCATCAAACAGTAGGCGTGGCATACCCAGTTGAATCGCTCGCAAACCTGACCGAGTATATCCAACCACGCTATGCGATCCTCATCCGAGAGATAGATGTCTTCGCGCCCATCACCACGGGAGGTGACGTGATAGAGCGAGCCGGCAAGTTCAAGTCGTAGAGGTCGAGCCATAGCGGTGATGTTTTAGCATGGAGGATGTAATAATGAAAGACCTGACCCCGGATGCGTGAGTTAAGGGACGGGCGCGTGTGCGACCGTCCCGCCGAAGGCGAACTTAAACGAATTGTTATGCCTACTTGCCAAGTAATGCACAATTTTTCTCATGATACATATTGCTTTTCTTTAATTTCCATAGTTCTTTGTCAGTTGTAAATTCTTTATAAACTTCTTCAACTCTATCAGCATATATTTGACCAAGGATAAAGTCGGGGGATGGACCTCCTGTCATGTTCCAAAGAATCGCAACTTTCGGCTTCAGGTCTTTTAAATAGTTTTTCTTATGGGCATTCGCGTAAGCTATAAATTCACGCCCTGAATTTAACCCCACCAGAAACAAACGCTCTGCTTCTTTCTCGTCTGGGGAAACAGCACTACACTCAAATGCGCTCAGGGTTAAATAAGAATTCTTGATTTGCTGGTCTAGCGATGGTCCCGCATAAGCAAGCCCATACGGGAAAATAGCTAGTAGGAAAATTAGTAGCCGCATTTATTCCTCCATATGGGCATAACGCTCGCCATCACCGGTGCACAAATGCGGAGCGCAGCGTAGCTTTTGCGCGTCCGAGTGGATGGCGTTGTTATGTACGCGCTGCATCTTCGACTTCTTGCAGCCTTGAATACCACTCCCACAGCTCCGGGAAACCCGCGTCTTTTGGCAGCGGGTTATCTTCAATGAACTTGGCTTCACTGAATTGATTCCAATAGGCTTCGCCGGTTCTGCGGGGGTGATTTGCAATCCACGAATCGTAAAAGCTGGGCACCACCCGGTAGTGGTGGGTGTGAATGAAAGGAGACCACGTGCGCCTCAGGTCATCCTCTTCCCGAATATCGATAATTTCTAACTCTTCCAGACTGCGATCATTTATGTCACCCCATGCAGTCTTCAGCAGCTCGATAGCGCTTGCATCTGATGTGGGTGCGCCATACCCAAAGATCGTCACCATGAATGCATGCTTGAGGACATCCGCCACTGTAGCCCACTGACGAGAAATGAACTCGTCCAGATGATAGTTCTTCTCGCTAACCGGGTAGAGCAATTTCGTAGGTGTAAGTAATGAGCCGCAGTGGTTACATATACCGCCGTTGTTCCCCATCATGTGTCCATCGGCACAGTAGGCAACCTCTACGTTGCCATGAAGGAACAGAACCCTAGGCAGCTTAAACCTGCTCCCATTTCGCCTTATCGCCTGAACCAGAAAGGTATCCCAATTGAAGGTCGCGATGAAGTCTTTGTTTCTCAGCGACAAAACCAAGTGATCGTAGATAGTGGGGTGCTCTGGCAGTTCCATTTCGCCGAAATAGCGATACACTTCTGCCTCTAGTTCTCCCCGTATCCCCGTTAGGCTCGGTTCCTTCTGAATCAACGCATAAATGTCTTCGAAATTGGAAGAATCGAACCGGAGCCCCGTCTTGGCAATCAAATCCTGGAGACCAAGCGTCTCAACGAGATTGTTCATTAACGGGAGCTTTCTCCCGTGCTTGTCGCCACGAGGGAATGCCGCGTAACTAGCACCTGCGCCGAGTATTACGATGTGCGGTTTTCCCACGATGATTTGGTTAATCTCTTCTTCCGCCGATACTTCCATGACCCACCTTTAGCACACAACGAATAGCGTTTATCTGCCGCCCCGCCCAAACTTGTTCAACCCGCGACGTGTGTTGGCGGCAGATAAACCTTGTTGGACTGAACCTTCGGAGAGCGGAACCT
>Ga0210012_1001667_pt1 | contig 20738 bp, 15 predicted proteins | sample CryGeymeta201504_FD_183974 | JGI IMG/M metagenome (GOLD analysis project Ga0210012, IMG submission 183974) | Groundwater microbial communities from Crystal Geyser aquifers in Utah, USA - Crystal Geyser metaG 2015-04 (SPAdes) (version 2) | ecosystem: Environmental > Aquatic > Deep subsurface >... | reverse complement strand
ACACGAGTCAGTGCAGCGACTGCGTCTTCTTGGTATTGCTGCTTTTTGAAATGAAGCTTCATACACTAAATAACTGAAAGAATCGTATCGGGAGAGAGGCGCTTGAGGTGGGTCTCGGCATTAATCAAAGCATCATCACTACCGAAGCTTCCGTCCTTAAAGGCTACCTGGAGTGGCTGACACTTCGCCATTTCATCAATCAATGTGGTCGGTATCGCCTCATCAAAACACGCCACCAATGCATTCCCCGCGACGTAGAAGACGGTATTAACATCTACTTGTTTAGTTTCGATTGGTAGATCAAGAGTGAGGCCGAGCCCGAGCATTACCTGTGTGAGGAGATCTTCAGGAGTGCGGTCACTCTTAATATTATTTGCCAGTTCGAGTAACTGCCCCTGCTCGAGCTCGGTCGGGTGTCGTTCTACATCCAGAAAGGCGGTATCTGCTACCGTGTAAGCGCGGAAGCCGGTATCCAGTGGAAACTCACGCGCAGCCAACTTGTCAGCGTAGTCAGTTTTGATTTTTGCTGAGGCTCGACGGATGCGCTCCCGCCCAATCTCGGCAATGGTCTTATACCCCGCCTTAGACGCCTCACTACCCTCCGGCGTCTTCTCTGGCAACTGCACCATAATGAACTTCCGTTTTCCGCCATCTTCAGCGTTTTGTAGCATAACAGCATGAGCGGTAGTGGCGGATCCGGAGAAAAAGTCTAGAACTATTGAATCTGGAGAAGTTTTTATTGACCATTTAATAAGTTGCACTATCAATCTGAGAGGTTTCTTGCCGTTTTTAAAACCAATATTACCTTCTTTTACAATATTGCCCATGTCAATCCAAAAACCCTTCCAGAAATCACCACGAATAACTGAACGACCAAATCTTTGCTGAAAATCATCTGTTGTTCTATAGCTTAAAGCTATCGGAACAAGTTGTTGTGGTTTTTCATCATTATCTAGAGTTAAGTAATATGGTTGTTTTCTTTTATCAGATTTAAATTCAATCCATGTTTTTGAGTTTAAATCTAAACTGTTCGGAATGTTTGGAACTTCACTTCTTGGACGAACGATTCTTGTAATATTTTCTAATACGTAGTTTTGCAAGACATCTGACTTATCATAATATTCAGCAAACTTTTGAAGAGTTACTTTATTAATTCCATATTTAACTAATTCATTCTTAACAGTTTCGTCCTGAGCTAAAACATCACCCAATTGCTTTATTGAGCCATCGTCTGATTTAAATAAGTTGAAGTGAGTATCAAAACCAGGAACAAAGTCATATAAAGGTGTTCGTACTACTGAAGCATGTTCATCAGATTTTGCATAAATTAGTATATATTCACCGTTCTTTGCTATTTTTCCTTGTTTGGCAGCACCAACTTTCATGCCTCCAGTATTTGACATTTCAACCATCAAAGTATCAATGAAATTACTCTCCCCTAAAATCTCGTCACAAATTTTGCGAAGATTATGCACTTCGTTGTCATCGATACTAATGAAAATCACGCCGTCGTCTCGCAGTAAATCACGGGCGATAATTAGTCGCTCATACATCATCGATAACCAGTCACTGTGGAAACGGGGGTTGGTGCGAGTGTTCTCTCGGAACATCTTGTTCCCTTCCTCATCCACTGCCTCTATTTCTTCCTCGTACTCAGCTTTGTTTTGGGTGAAGTTGTCGCTATAAACAAAGTCCTTGCCAGTATTGTATGGCGGGTCAATGTAGATCATTTTTACCTTACCAAGGTAGCTTTCCTGGAGAATCTTCAAGGCTTCAAAGTTGTCGCCTTCAATAAAGACGTTCTCTGTGGTATCAAATTCCACACTACTGGCACGGTCTGGACGGAGAGTTTTGGCAATGGGTGTATTGGCCTTGAGGAGTGAGGCTCGCTTGCCGGGCCAATCCAGGCGATAGCGTTCGTCGGCGCCAAGGGCGAGCGAGTCACTAAGCGCCTGCCGTAGTGCATCAAAATCAACCGAGCGAGTCGGCACGCCATCCTCACCCTCCTTCTCGGTCACCACTTGCGGAAACAGTTCGGCAATCTTGTCGATATTCTTTTCGGTAAGGTTTGGTGTAGTGTTGGTGATTTTGTTCATAGTGTTGATAAGTATTGATTTTTAGTAAAAATGCGTTATACTTCAGGAGTATTGAAAAGGGGCGTCGACCGTTAGGACGATGGCCCCTTTTCGTATTTATCTTCTCCTCTTTCTATAAAGCTGTTCCAATGTGCAGTCCTTGTACCATCGACAAAAGTTGAAATACCGAGCTTTGCTTTAAGATGCGCAACTAGCTCCAATTTATGCCGCGAACCTGTAACTACACCCTCTGCATATTTTATATCGTAAGATACACAACCAATAAGCAAGTCTACTACTTGCAGTAAATCATTGGCTCTTGAGTCAAATCTACAAACACCAGCCAAAGCTAGACGTGCTTTCTCTGAGTTAAAATTACGTTTCGTATCTACTTCAAAGCGAACGTTTTTGGGAGTTGTTATATGATCGGCTAATAAAATTAGTATCTCCGCCGGAGCAAGAGCAATATCAAGTAGTTTTAGTGTGATACTTTCGTATGCAGTCCATTGATTGCCGCCAAAGTGTTTTTGATAATACCAACTATCTTTGCGCGTAGTATACGAATAAAAATCAACGCTACGTGTGTCAAAATATGCATCAATAACTCCTTTTGCAAAGCCAATATTGTTATTTGAGAGTTTATTAAACTTTAGTTCATCAAAAAAGCGTTGCGCGCTCCGCTCGTAGTGAATACGACTTTGCAGGTAGTACGGCTGACTCATTTTTATTAGACCGACTGTAAAAAGTGGGTCGTTAACACTATTGAGACTGCCTGTTTCATCAAGAAAGCAAAATTTTGTCCAAATTGAATCAATGTCACCAAGACGGAGAGAAGCTGTTTCGTCTTTTGTGTTTTTACTATTACTATCCATTTGGATATATTAAAGCATATTTGCTGTTCATAAACGAACTACTTTACTCTAAAACATTATAAATACACAATTTACTTTAATATACACAAAATAGCTTTATATTTTAACAATTTTTACTAACTCTGCTTGCTTGATTCGCAAAATATCGTTTAATTCAACTTTTTTATTAAACTGCCTTTCATTTCTAATTTTGTTTTGGAGCGCGGATATTTCTCTTTCCAGTGTTTCCTTCCTTTTGTCTACCGCAATGAGTGTCTTAAAATCTTTTGTCTCACCTCCTGTATCTTTAATAAAAGAGGTGACAATCCCTTGGTACAAGCGCTCCAGATTGATGCCGGTAAATGTAAACAACAGCTTTTCGTCCCACTTTGTAAAATAGTAGCGTTGTTCACCTTCTCCTTTTAAGGTGATGCCATACGCCACATGTCCCTCATGGGTAAACACATACAGAATGGGGTACGGAATACTTTTGTCGATTATCCGCAACACATTCTTAGGGATATCCCGTTCTTTCAATTGTACCGAAAAAATCTGAATTTCTTCTATTTTTTCGGTAGAAGGGATCCCTATAGTTCCTGCTGCGAGCTTATATTCCCAGGTAATCTTCTGTATTTTATCAGTAAACTCTTTTTTAAGTTTGGTGTTTAGTACCGCTTTTTCAAAAAACTTGTTCTTTGGAATGAACTTGTGAACATACGCCTGTTCGGGAAGTGTAAAGTCCATATTACTTAATCACCAAGAAGGTTACCAATTCAAAATCTTCCAGACCTTTCACCGTATTAAGCAAAGCGGTCGTCCCACCTCCAGAAAACAGACTATCGACATCACTTGCGTCTTTTACGTTGAGAATTGACTCGATGGAAACACCAAGGAGCTCGGAATATTTATCCATCTTCTTTCCATCGTCAGTTTCCTGATTAAATACACTGAACACTTCCGCGATTGGTTCGCTTATTCCCCGTGATATGGATCGTACGATATCAAGGGTGTTTTTTACATTTAGGTGGTTGGAGAGCACTTCGCCATTGTCTTTGATGTATACGAGGTAAAATGGATGGAGTTGATTGGTATTATCAATGTTTACTCCTTTATTGATGTTCTTAAGCACAAATACCACTCCTTCCTCAATGCCAAGTGTTTGATTCTTCTTACAAACTGCGTGCATACCACTTGGAACACCTTCAAGAGTTCCTTTGTCTTTAATGTAATTCACCAGGTCCATACGGAAATCATTGAGCCCGAGGTCAGTGATGGAAATACCAGATCCCATTTCTTCAATGTCTACTACTTCATCCTGAAGCTTCTCGAGTTGCTGTTTGCGGAACATGAGGTCGGAGGACTTGTTGGTGAGCACATTGTCTTCGCCAGTTGCCGTAGCATCGACCATAAACATCTTGCTCTCCACTCTATTCTTAAGATTGATGTAATCATCAAGTGAAAGTTGTGGCCAAAAGTTGATGAGCTGGATGTCAGTGTTCTTGGACCCGATACGATCAATACGACCAAAGCGCTGAATGATGCGCACCGGATTCCAGTGGATGTCGTAATTGATAAGAGTGTCGCAATCTTGTAGATTTTGTCCTTCAGAAATACAGTCAGTCGCCACCAGCACGTCTATCTCTTTTTCTCCAGCATACTTGGCACTTCGTTCCTTGGCTATCGGTGAAAAATGGATGAGAAGGTTGTTGAACTGAGTATCAATATTGAGTGTGCATTCATTCTTCCCTGTTCCAGTAAGCTTTGCGGTTTCAAGCCCGAGCTCGTACTTGGTGTACTCAACAAGGTTTTTGTAGAGATAATTAGCAGTATCTGCAAAGGCAGTAAAGACGAGAACTTTTTTGTTTCCTTCGTTTATTTGATTATCAACTTTATTCTTTATGAATTGCTTGAGATCTTGTAGTTTTTGATCGTGCTCTGGAGTAACACGTTCCATTTCCTTCATAATTTCCCTTGCCACCGCTAGGTCCGCACGTAAGTCTTCCTTCCAGCCCAATGTATTCATGTCTGCTAGATTGATCTTGACCTTGCTCCCAATACTGAATTCTTCTTCCTCCCAGTCGTCACTATCAGCACCAACGTCATCGTCATTGATCTGTGTAGCTTCGGTTTCCCCAACTCCCCCATTCTTTTCAAATTCTACGATTGCTCTGACAGTGCCGTCGACAGTAGTAACAAACTTACCAAGGGTAATACGGAAAGAGTCCACGGAGCTTTCGAGACGTTTAAGCAAGTTCACACGCATGAGCTTCTGAATACCTTTTTCTCGATGTATCTGCCCAAGGTTTTCACTTATTTCCTTGTCATACAATTCGCTATAGAGCTCTCTCTTTTCAGGCAGAAGGTACTCAAACGGCGAATACACCGACATATTAAGTCTCACCAAGCGTTCGTACAGATCCTTCATTTCCATGAATCCTGCCAGGTTGGTGATATTAGGGCGGTGAGTGATAGGCTTAAGTCTATTTGGGAACCTTCCTACCTCATTCATATCGTAGTATTTTTCGATATGTCTCCTACTTCGAGCGATTGTGACACTATCGAGGAGTTTGAAGAAATCAAAATTAGCACTAAGTCTGCCAAGAAGAACCTCTGATGTTCTCTCTTCAATCGGGAGCTTAGACCAATCATTGAATGTCTTTTGGGCATTCGTGAGAATTGCATCGATAGACCTCTGTCCATCAATTTTTTCATCAACTTCATTTGTGTGTCCTTCGTAAGCTAGAGCAATCTGGTTTCGGAGATCCATGAACCGATTATTAACTGGCGTAGCAGAAAGCATCAACACTTTGGTCTTTACACCTGCACGCATGACGTCGTTCAGTAATCGTTGGTAGCGTGTTTGATGATCCTTGTGTGGATCATTGTTGCGGAAGTTGTGCGACTCATCAATTACAACGAGATCATAGTTTCCCCAATTCACCCGAGAGAGGTCTATATTGTTTGATGAAAATCCTTTCGCACGAGAAAGGTCTGTGTGATATAGGACATCATAATTAAAGCGGTCCTTATAGAGGTGGTTATCCTCGTAGTTTGCTAGGAACGTGAGCCAGTTGTCTCCAAGCTTTTTAGGACAGAGAACGAGAATGCTTTTATTTCTCTCCTGGTAGTATTTGATGACCCCAAGTGCTGTGAATGTTTTCCCGAGCCCAACACTATCTGCCAGGATACAACCATTAAATCGCTCGAGCTTGTTGATAATACCCAATACAGCATCCTTTTGGAACGAATACATTTTGTTCCAAATGAGACTCTCTCGAAAGCCAGTTCTCTCGTTCGGTAGCTCGTCTTCGGTGATATCCTCCAGAAATTCATCAAAAATATTGTAGAGAGTAAGATAGTAAATAAATTCTGGAGAGTTTTCCTTGTACAAATTGGCAATGTATTCAGTAACTTCTTCTGTTACATCTTTTAGTGCACTCTCGTCATTCCATACTTCATCAAAATTCTTGATGAATTGCTTCGTCATTTCATAATCATCTGTCTTGATGATATTACGCAAAATAGCATTGTCGTTTTCATAGCCAAACCCTGCGCTACTAAACTCATCTATACCGTTGAACAGTATTTTTTCACTGTCATTATCAACAATGAACTGGGGTTGAATGTACCGCTTACTGGTATTGGTCTTGATGGTGACTTTTTCCTCAATCCATTTTTTGCACTCCTTAGCAATCGCTCGCCCCTTAAGTTCATTTTTCAAATTAATTTCAAAGTCTGAACCAGAGATCGCTTTTTTACGATTATTGGCGTGAATTTCGAATAGTCGTTGCTCGCGGTTTGCCTTATCCATCTCGACGAAAGTAGGGTCTGTAAATATAAAACGTAAGTCTTTAATATTTTTTAGCTCCGATTTTAAAGCCTCATATCCGTATATAGAAAAAATAGCCGCAGCGACATTAACTCTACTTCCAGCTTTTATATCCTTCTTTAGCTCATCACCTGCTTTTTCAGTTTTATTGTTGAAATTCTTTAGCATACGGATATAGAAATTATTTCAAAAGTTCATCTGTGGTAACGCCCAAGGCCGCTGCAACCCGAGTGATAGTCGCTAGTGTCGGATTTGTTTTTCCATTCTCTAGATTACTAACAAAACCACGGCTTACTCCAAGTGATTTTGCAATATCGCCTTGAGTAATACCTTTTTCCGTACGTATACGCTTCAAGTTATTTCCAAGTTTTTCTGCCTCACTTTTCATGCAGTGAGATTATATCACGATGTTACTTTAAAAGATAACAGGTACCAGAAACAGAAAAAGCACTCATTATGAGTGCTTTTTCTGTTTGGATTAGCCTGCGGCTTCTTCCGTAACTGTATGGATCTCAGCTAGTTTGAGAGCTTATTTCTAAGCGTCTCGTGCTAGCACGAGTTGGCTGGACCTCTTGGACGAAGTTAGAACTCTTTTACTTGAAGGAAAGAGTGAGTTTTACTATCGCTGTCCATCGTTTGCAATGCCAGTATAAAAACTATTCTTGTGTTTTCTTTGTAATAGAGCCGTCTTTTATTTCATAACCTTCAGAAATAAGACGATTGTGTATTCCACGAAGAACATCTCCAAGCTCTGAAATTGCTTTGATACTTTCATCAGTAAGTGCTGGCTTTTTCACCCCACCTTGCTCATCACTATTTGTTTTTTTGTAGAGGTGTGGGTTTTGCTTCATATCTTGTTTTAGTAGCAAATCAAATGCTCCGAGCAAATTGTGAGTGGCATCCCACGCTTCACTGTCAGAATACTCAACACCATATTTCTCTTTGAACATCTTTTTGAAATTGGCGACAGTTTCGGGAGTGATATGGACCATTACTTATTCTTGATTTCTTCAAGCAATCTCAACTGCTCACGCTGGAGTGAAGCATCAAAGATAATGTGATACTCAAAGTTCTTATTCACACTCTGGAACTCATTGAAACCAATCTCTTTTGCCAAAATCTCGTTTGTAAGGTTTTCAATCTTACCTTTGTATGATTTTTTGTTTGTCTCGTATTCTGATTTCTCATCACTGCCTTTTGCTTCAACCACAATGAAGCGTTTTGTTGTCTCAATGAGAAAATCTGGAAAGTATCGGGCAACTCGTTTTTGTTCTGGGCTCCAGTATTCAAAATAGAAGTCAGTCCTGCTTGGGTCCGCACAGACACGAGCACCAGTAAAGTAGACATCAGTTATCATCTCATTTTTATCAAGCACATCTCGGAGGTATCGGAAAAGGTCCTTTTCATCCCCACTATCAAAGGCGTATGGGTTGATGTGAAAACCAAGACGACCCCTTCGTCCTTCTTCTGCTTCAGCTTCCTTGTATACCACAAGAGTATTCCTACCTTGCTGGACATTGATTTTGAACGGAAAGAGTTTTGTTAGTTCAATTTCTTCTTCAATGATTTCTGTCTTTTCTTCATACTTATATGCACTTTTCAAGATTTCTTGTATTACGAAAGGCACGAGAGCAAAGTTCTCGTTTATCATCTCAACAAATACATCACGCTTCTTACCGCTTCCAGTGATAATGCTTTCAATGGTCAAACAAGGGAGATGTGTATAGCGATTGATTATTTCAGCAACCTCATAGAAAGTGAAATCGCTTTTATCTTCCAATTTTCGGACCGCACGAGCTTCTTTGTATACCGCTTCTCCATCTTCAAGAGCAATACTTCCTTCACTTACAAAAGATTGATACTGTTCTGGCTTCCACTTCTTCCAATCAATCTTTATGCTTTCGGCGTTTGCTTCTTGCACTGCCAAAATCTCTTTGAGAACCTTCTTTACTTTGATTGTCTTTCGCTTCTCAACTTCCAAGGTATGTTCAACCATTTTTTGGTCCTGTGCGTTAAGTTCACTGATACTTGATGCGAAGTTATTACGAAGCTCTTTATCCAAAATTGTAGCGGTTTCTTTTGAAAGAAAGATACTTGCACGAGTAGAATTGTCTCCAATAGAACGAAGACATCGTGTAGTAGATTGAAGCACGAGAATTGTGCTCTTTGGCTTCTTATAGAGTGCGACAGAGACAAGTGAGCGACAGTTCCATCCTTCAGTCCCTTTACCTACAAGCAAGACAAATTGCTTTTTACTATCTGCTGTATCAAGAGCTCTGAAATCGTCTTTGTTTTCTTCTGCTTCTGTATGATATTCAAGAATTGTATCTGGAGAAATACCACGCTCCGAAAGAATACGCTCCATCTTTGGTTTCAAATCATTTTGCAAATCACTTATACTTGAAGCATAAAAAGCAATCTTTGGTAATCGTCCTTCAAGCCGTTTTGTGCCATATTCAGATACAAAAACATCAATCACTTCTTCAATAAACTTCTGGGACCGCACAACACCATAATCAAAAATCTTTACCTTCTTGAGTATTCCTTTCTCAATACCTTGCTTCAATCCGAAGTGATACACCACATCAGAAATCATCTTATTGTTTATATACGGAGTTCCTGTGAGGTTTACTACAGAAATAAGAGGTGTATGTTTGTGAAGATAATCAATCGTCTGGCGTGTTTTCTTCAGAGTTCCTTCAAGTGTTTTGCCGTATGAGTGATGGGCTTCATCCACAAATATCTGAAGTGAGCCGAGCTGTCTGATAGCTTGCAAACGCATATTCTCAACCTCTCTCTTGCCGAGTTCATTTTTATCACCAAAGAGCCGAGCAGAACTGCTTTTATTTTCATCACTCTTTGTCTTCAAAATAATCTTCTGCGAGTTTGAAACGATGACATTGTAATTGCCAACTGGAGCAAGTGCAGTATCAGTGCTCTCAAGATAGTGATACTTTATATTCAAAATGATGTTCTCATACTCTTTTGGAAGGACCCGAGAATAATCAAAAGTTTTGATTTCTTTCAAGCTCTCAATAATTGTTGTATCGGGAGCAAATACGAGTGCGTTCTTTGCAAATCGTTCATCTTCCTTGTGGTAATAAGAAAGCACAAAATCATAAAGCATCATCACTGCCATCAAAATTGTTTTACCCGAACCCATCGTCAGTGCATACACTTGGTTTGCATAGTCAGAAGTCCCGAACTTGTCATCAAGGATTGCTTGTATCTTTTCGTCTTTCTTCTTATCGTATGCGAGCTCAAATGCTTCTTTATCAGAAATACCAAGAGCACGAATAAGCTCAAGCTCATTATCAAAAGATTGTTTGAACACTTCCACTGATGGTTTGTTGCCAATAACCTCTTTCAAAAAGATGTATGTCTCCAGAGCTTCAATTTGTGGTCCGTGCAAAAAAGACACTCGCTTGATGTGAGCAAGTATATTTTCGGTTTCTTTATGGATACCCCTGTATCCTTCTTCACGCCATAGAGCAACCTGTTTTTGGATGTTTTGTAGAAATAAACTGTCCATAGTTTTATGCGTTTACTTCAAAGGTTTCAAAGTATTCTTCACCAAGCACATCTACGACTTTGATGGCGACAGTGTATTTGCCTTTCTTTGTATACTCCCAAGAATACTTCGCTTTGATAGTTTCTTTCTTGTCTGGCAAATCCATCACTTCTGCATTGAACAGTTTGCCATTGTAATCCACATCAATCGCTACGCTATCAATAATCTGTTTGAAATCTTCAACCTTTGCTTTATGGTCCTTTTTCAAAACCTTATCGTTTTCAATCTCCAGTTTTCGCATAAGAATTGGAGAATAGAAATCTTTGAGCTCTACAGAGAGTTTTTTATCTTTTGCTTTCACATCAATCTTTGCTTCTGGTTTCTTCTTGAAAATAAGATTTTTCTTATCAGTCAAAATATCTCGGACCTCAATCTTCACACCTGTCTTGTTTTCTTTTTTGATGAAATCAAGCACATCAAGCTCCATACCAGAACAGATAACAAGCACACCTTCTTCATACACTGGCTCACCAGCTTTTGATTTTGTTTTTACTGTGAAGCTGTCTTTTTTATCATCCACATTTTTGATAAGTGTGCGAATATCCATCTTGTTGAGCACTCGGTTCATCGGCATCACTTTCACAAAGTTCTTATCAAGAATGCCGTCAAAGTATGTTCTCTTTACTGGTTCTACTCCATACATCTCCATCACAATTTCTTTTGCTTCAATCTCGTTCTTGAAAACATCATAATCGTTCACATTGAGTATTTTGAAACCAAGAGAACCTTTGAAGCCCTTTGTTTTTTCTTTTTGCTGGTCCGTAATAGTTTGATTGATGCGTTTTGTAGCGGTTTGGATTGAGCCGATATTGATGTCGCAACCAATCCATTTTCTTCCAAGTTTTTGAGCTACTGCTTGAGTAGTTCCAGAACCCATAAAGAAGTCAGCCACCACATCTCCTTCGTTAGAGGATGCTTTTATTATTCTTTCAATCAATGCTTCTGTTTTTTGTGTCGGGTATCCAACATCTTCTCCGTGCATTTTACCGAGGTCAGCAATATCTATCCACCAATCCTCAACGAGTTTACCTTGCTCATCAAGTGCTTCAAGGACTTTATCATCTGCTCTACCAGTCAAAGCAGTTTTACCACCAGATTTTGTTGATTTCTTGTAATCAACACGGAGATTTTCAATGTTGAAAACTCTCTTATCTTTGTTCTTTTCATACCAAAGTATTGTGTCGTGTTTTCTTGGAAAGTTTCGTTTTTGGTTTGTGGGACCTGTATAGCACCATACAATTTCATTTACAAAGTTATCCTGTCCGAAAACTTCATCCATAATCAAACGCAAGTATGAGTTTTTGTGCCAATCACAGTGTAAATAGATAGAACCCTTATCAGATAGGAGTTCCTTCATCATCAAAATACGCTCATACATAAACTGGAGATACTCATCACGCTCCCAAATATCCGTATATTGTTTTTCTTCAAAAAGTCCCTGTCCCGAACCTTCAACTTTTTCTCCTCGTATTTTTACCTTGCGAACATAATCCGCCTTACTATCAAACGGAGGGTCAATGTATATCAAATCAATCTTGCCACGATACTCTTTCAAAAGATGTGAGAGCACCTGCAAGTTATCACCCCAAAATAGTTTATTGAAATCTTTTACTTCTTTGTCTCCATACACTTCAGTTTCTTGTGCTGGATAAAATTGAACACTCTCCAAAGGTTTTTTACCAACCCACTGAAGAAGCGGACGACCTTTTGCTTGTTCTACTTTTTGATAATCATTTTTCATAGTAATTGTAACCTTGGTTAGGGTGTCCTTACGAGTGGGACTTCAGATAATTGATAATGTCTTCCTTTCGGTATCTTCGCACTCGTTTCGCACCGATGCGGATGGCTGGAAGTGTGCCATTGTTGTCCCACTGGCGGAGCGTGTTCGGATGGACCTTCAGCAAATCACACGCTTCTTGCAGTGTCAGAAGTTCTGGAACTTCCTCCTGTTCTTGCTTTTTATCGCTGTTTTTTATCATAAAAATTGATTGATTTTCTACTTACCTTTTGATACCATTATCTTACAGTATTTTGCCTTTTGAAGCAAAATTGGTCCTGTAGATAAACATTACTATTGCCCTATATGTCAAAGATAGCACCCGAGAAAACTGAAGAAGACAAATCCTTTTGGGATGGCATTGATTTTTCAAATCAGAATAAGCTCTGGTTCTCTGTTGATTTCTTGGAAAGAATTGGTGTTTTGGATAAAAAAGAAATAGCCAAGCTCAAAAAAGAAGATAACGCTCATTTACTCGTGGGAGTTCTCAAACAAGAATACGAGAAAGACAAAAAGAACAAGTTTGAAATCACTCACACCACCACAACACTGGACCTTGCGAGTGGAGATTTTCATATACAAAAAACAAAAACAATTTCTATTGAAGACATCATAAAAGATTACGAAGAAACTTTATTCCATATCTATATTGAAAGCATACACTCACCGCAACCAGAGATTTTGCGTTTTGTGAAAGGTTCAGAGTTTCTGAAAGTATCAACTCAAAAAATAGAAGGAAATCTTTTGTTTCTGTTGATGAAAAATAAGATTGATGATGTGGTCCCGAACTATGATGACGACTTCTGGCACAAATCATATATCCTACGAAAACTTGTGAACCTTTATGATGAACAGCCCGAGAAATTGATGCTCGCAAAACAAGAATATGTTGAGCTATATTTTGAAAGAGAAACCAATCTACTCAAGAGGTTCAATCTCGCAAAAAAGGTGTTGATGAAAAATCCTAAATACGAGCCAGCTTTGAAAGCTACTTTTGATTACTATACAAAGTCAGATAATCAAGAGGTTGAGGATTTCAAAAAGTTTTATAAAGAGAACTATGAAGAACTGAAAAATGCTCTCTACTCAAGTGATTTTGTTCGCCTATCTTTTGTGTTCTTTTTGAAAAGTAAACAGTTTGATATGTGTGAGGAGCTACTGAAAAAGGAGCCCTTCCTTCATACTCCGTGGAACTATTTGAAGGATAATATCAACTCATATCTACGAGGTGTTTTGTATTACGAGCAAGAAAACTATAGTGAGAGCTTGAGATATTTCAAAGAAACTGTTGAAAATATCGGCGATACAGAACTACTTTTGGGATGCCATATTTATATGTTTTCTATCTATATGAAGCTCAAAGATAGTATTGGTATTGAAAACACCCTATCACAGATGTGTAAACAGATTGAGAGCATATCAATGAACGACTACTTTGTCTTTCAAATGGAACTGCCAACAAAACAATTCTTCCTTGATGAAATCCAATATGCCATCCAAAACAATATCAGCGACAAAACAAGATTGACAGCAATCTATCTTTTCAAAAAGTTTCTTTACCAAGACGAAACAGTATTATCAGAAAACGACAAGAAAGAGATTGAAGGGCTACTCAATGATATAAAGAAAAACACAAAAGAAAACCTCTTTGACTTGTATTTACTCGCTCACGGATATTATCGTATAGACCAAAATGACAATGCTGTTATCTACAAGCTCAAGTATGTTCTTGCTGGTGGAAAAGAATGGATTTTTACAGATATTGCAGAATGTAGCGAGGACTTTTTGTATGAGTATGCAACAACCATAAAAAAAGAAATCACAAGACCACCGAGCCGTGATGTGCGAGCAGAAAGATATTTCAGAGAAATGTTTAGTAAAGATGTTGAGGAGCTTTTCAAGAAAAAGCAATATGACACCATCTCTGATATTTATTCTTTACTGGAAGGCACAGCTTTGGAACTTTTCTTCTCTCCAGAAGAACTTGAAGACGGATACACTTTCTTTGATAGAAGGTTTGAGGTTGCCTACTCTCTCAATGAAGCAGAACGAGTGAGTGATGCTCAAAAAGTATATGAAAGTATTGAGGACCCGAGTTCTTCAGTATTGAACAACCTTGCTTTGATATACGAAGGACAAGGAGATATAAAAAAAGCAAAAGAAACCATCAAAAGAGCTTTTGACCTAACTGATGGAAAAGAAGAACTCATCACAAAAAACAAAGAGAGAATGTTTTCTGTAAAGAAAAATAGTGCACCAAAAAGCAATAAAACAGAAATAGCTCAAAAGCCGAAATTGAACTGGTCCGATATTGAAATAAAGTTTACAGATGACAACAACATTGAAATCTACACCAAAGGAAAACTAACAAACAAGGGAGATTACGATACTTTTGGCTTCAAAAAGCCAGATAATATCTCTTGGGAAATACTGCGAGCACTCTCAATCACGAAAGCCAAAATACAAGGAAATAAAGAGTTTTATTTGACCCCAGAAAAAATGTTCAGCAAGGACGCTTTCACAAGAAGCAAAGACAAGAAAAATCTATTCCAAACATATAAATCAACTCTCTCAAAAGCATTGTGTGAGTATTTTGAAATCACCGAGGAACCAATACCTTTTGATAAAGCCGTGCAAGGATACAATCCTCTATTGAAAATCACGCCAGAGAAGGACTTGAGGAACCTTGAGATACAAGATACGAGGGCATCAGAATACACTGAACTTTGATTGATTGACTGAAGTTTTCAGTGAGCAATAAAAGCAAGAACCGCTTGAAATATAGCGGTTTTTTCTTTTTGACTGATTTTTCAGCGTATAGGGTGAGAGTAGGAACACTCTCATATTACTAACAATTATTACCCAACCTATATGGCGAATAATAAAACAAACAAATCATCTATGAGCGAGGGGTTGAGACATTCTCAACTTGATGACCCGTCTGTTGTCTTCACAACATACGACCTCGGCGTATCAACCGCATTACTTTGTGCGGGTTTTCAGCTTTTATCAGTGCACAAGGCGGACCCACGCAAAGCCCTTTTCATCTTTCAAAAAGAAGATGGGATTGAGGATGTAGCAGACCGATACTTTTCGGACCGCTTGGAAGTCAAAGCAAGGTCGTTCTTTGACCATCTCAAAGCACTCAAGAATAAACTTTATTCAGAGTAGCTATGCAGTTAGCGGATGAACATATCAAAGAGTTTCAAGTGCTTTATCAAAAGCATTTTGGTGTTGCAATCAGCACATCTGAAGCTCTTGAAAAAGGTATACAACTCATCCGCTTGATGGAGATTGTTTTGAAACACGAAGCAAAGAAACGAGCAGACGAAATGGTCCCATCAACAATTACCAAGTAAACAAAAACTATATGAACCTATCAAACATTACAATCAAAGATTACCTATCAGAGAAAAGTATCCATTTTCGTGAAAGCGGAAAGGAACTTATTACAAAATGCCTTTTCAATGACTGCGACAGAGACAGCAAAGGAGATGAAGCTCACCTCTATTTCAGCACAGAAACAGGACAATATGATTGCAAGAAATGTGGAGAAAAAGGAAATCTTTTTACCCTTGCAAAACATCTTGGAGACACGGGTCCGAAGACGAAGAAAACAAATGATTTCAATATAGAACTGGTGGAAAAATGTCATCTAGCACTTCCACCCCACATCAGAGAGTATCTACACAAGAGGGGGCTTTCTGATGCTGTTATAAACGAATATAAGCTCGGATACGGACAGTTTTATCGCAAGCCGTGGATTACTATCCCTATCAAGGATATTTATGGCAATTATTCATTTTTCAAATTGAGACAAGACCCGAGTTTTGGTAATGACAAAATCACCTATCCAAAAGGAGCAGAAGCTCAAGTATTTGATTGGAGGTCATTTACTTATGAAAATGATGAGCTGGTTATATGTGAAGGAGAACTGGATAGATTACTTCTCGTATCAAAGGGTGTAAATGCAATCACCTCAACCCACGGAGCAATGACTTTCAAAGAAGAATGGGTCAGCAAAATCCCAAAGGACACAAAAGTGTATATCTGTTTTGATAATGACGAAGCTGGAAGAAAGGGGTCCGAGCGTGTAGCCAAAATGGTGGAAAATGGTGGATATGAGACATACATCATCACTCTCCCTGAAGAAGTGGGAGAAGCTGGAGACATCACTGATTACTTTGCAAAAATTGGAGGGTTAGAAGATGACTTATTTCATAAATACGCAAAACCATATCCAGAGAGAATTGATACATCACAGTTTTCTCAAATCAGTTCAGAAGCACTCTTGGATACGCTTGGACTTACTATCAAATATGATGCAGAAAACAAGCTCGCAACTTTCTTGTGTGAGCTCTCTGCATACACGGAAAATGCACAATTCAATATCAGCTACAACGCACCATCATCAACTGGAAAAAGTTATATTCCAACCGAGATTGCTCGGCTATTCCCCGAAGATGATGTGATGGAAATTGCATACTGTTCACCCACCGCCTTCTTTCACGATGTCGGTCAGTATGACAAAGAAAAAAATAGCTACTTGGTAGACCTTTCACACAAGATACTTATCTTCTTGGACCAGCCACACAATGAGCTCCTTGCACGATTGCGACCACTCCTTTCTCACGACAAAAAAGAGATTGCTATCAAAATCACAGACAAGACCCAGAAGAATGGGACCAAGACAAAAAACATACTTTTGCGTGGGTATCCGTCCGTCATATTTTGCACGGCTGGGCTTCGTATTGATGAACAAGAAGCAACACGATTTTTGCTACTTTCTCCAGAGGTCAATCAAGATAAAATCCAGCAAGGTATCAGTGCAACAATCCGCAAGGAAGCAAACAGTGATGATTTCAAAAGCTGGCTTGAAGAAAATCCAGACAGGATGCTTCTCAAAGAGCGTATCCGTGCCATCAAGCTTGAGAAAATCAAAGAAATAAACATTGCATCTCACGAAACGATTGAAGAAAGGTTCTTGAAGAAAAACAAAACACTCAAGCCACGCCATCAGCGAGACATAAAACGATTACTTTCACTTATCAAATCCTTTGCAATTCTCAATGTGTGGTGGAGAGAAAGAAATGGGTCCACAATCACCGCAAATGAAGATGACATCAGTGAAGCGTTCAAGCTCTGGGACAAGATTGCAGTAAGCCAAGAACTGAACTTGCCACCCTATATCTACAACCTATACAAAGAGGTTATCTTGCCAGCGTGGGAGGCGAAAAATGACGACAGGAGCGAAGCTATTGAAGGTATTACAGGAAAGCTCGGACTATCACGACAAGAGGTCCTTGATAAGCATTTTGCAGTGTATGGAAGGATGCTTGATAGTCATCAGCTTCGCCAACAAATACTCCCAATGCTTGAAACGGCTGGACTTATCATCCAAGAACAAGACCCGAACGACAAGAGAAAAATAATGATATTCCCATCCTCCGTGTATCGTATTTCTCCAGAGAAAATAAATAGTGAAATGGAGAGTGGGGTGAAAAACACGGAAGAAGAAAGTGAAGATATTACCAATAATGAAATAGATTTCTAACACTATGAACAACACATCACAAAAACAAATTGATGCTAACCGAGAAAATGGGAAAAAAGGCGGAGTAAAGACAGAAGATGGAAAAGCTGTCAGTAAATACAATGCACTCAAACACGGTATCCTCTCAAAACAAATACTTTTTGAAGGTGAAGACGAAAACGAACTCCTTGAACTTGAAAAAAGATTGCGTTCAGAACTTTCTCCAGCATCAGAACTTGAACTATTGATGGTAGATAAAATTGCATCAAATATCTGGAGATTGAAACGAGCACTCTCCTTTGAAAAGGATGATGTTATCTTCACAAGTGATTTTGACGGCACTGTCGGATTGAAATCAGATGCGGACCGCTTCTTTCGCTACGAGACAATGCTTGAAAGAAGTATCTACAAAGCACTGCACGAACTTGAGCGTATGCAAGCAAGAAGAAATGGTGAAAAGGTCCCACCTCCGATTGCGTTAGATGTTGATATTTCAAACACAAAAGAAGATGGGTTCGTTTCGTAAAAATATCGGAAAATATAGGGTATTCAAAAGAATGAAAATATCAAGCAATATAAAAGCAAAAGGTCGGTTTTATCAGAATAAACAGAACTACAATCTCAAATGATTTCGGCACTTTATGAGTAAAAATAAAGCAGATGATGCAAAACAAATATCAACAAGTTTTCTGAAGAAGCACAATTACTTCTGCGGATGGAACGCTGGCACGATGACTTGGACCAGAAGCGGTATGTGGGGTGAGCATAAAAGCAGTGTCAGTATTGAAGTATCAACAAAATACGAGGACAAGTATCTTCGCATCCACTACACACAAACGGACCGAGACACCGATGAGAAAAAGGATTTTGACTACAAGATACCTCTTACCACTACTCCTTGCAGATATGGAGGTGTGAGATATTGGTTCACTTGTCCGTGGTATAAGAGTGGCGTGTATTGTGGGAGACGAGTTTCAAAACTCTATAAAAACGGAGATTACTTTGCTTGTCGTCATTGCTACAACCTCACTTACGAGAGCAGAAACAGAAGCGGATTGTATAGAAGTTTTGTATCGGACCCAGATGTTGAAGAAGCGTGGAAAGCAGTGAAGCGAACTCACTATCGTGGAAAACCTACAAGAAAATACAAACGCTATACGAGATTGAGTGAGCAGTCCCATAGAGGATGGATGGAAATGGCGTGTCGCATTGATAAGAAGTTTGCTCGCTTCATAGATAACAAAAAATAATGTATAATGTTCGTATTGACCCAGTTTTATATAGAAGTGTTCCCGAAGTTTTTTTGTGCAAAAATGGAACCCGAGAGGGGCGTTCTGCCAACTATTTTTGCAATCTTCGGATTACACTCTATAGCTGGGTCAATCAGAGCGTCCCTTTCGGGTTTTTTATATGACAACAGACAAAAATAAAATCAAATACTTCGCCTATGTGCGAAAATCATCCGAAGGAGAAGAACGGCAAGCTCTTTCTATACCTGCACAAAAAGATAAACTTTCAGAGGTTTTTGCCAACCTTGATATTGAGTTCATAGAAGACAAAGCGAGTGCCTTCAAGCCGTTCAATCGTCCGAACTTTGCAAAGATGCTTGATACGATACGAAAAGGAGGACAAAGAACTGGACTTATTGCTTGGCATCCAGACCGATTGTCTCGTAATGAAAAAGATGCTGGAGAAATAACTTATATGATACGAACAGGAGTTATTGAAGACCTCAAGCTTGCTACTTATCATTTTGAGAACACTCCAGAAGGCATCTGGATGCTTCAGATGGCACTTTCTCAATCACAATATGAAAGTGCAAAGAAAGGACGAGATGTGAAGCGTGGATTGATGCAAAGTATCAAGATGGGCTTTTATCCTTGTCCTGCACCTCTTGGATACTTGGATGATAAGTTTGCAGAGCGTGGAAAGAAATTGAAGCGACCAGACCCAGAGCGTTTTGATATTGTAAGAAAAATGTTTGACTTGATGCTCACTGGAGAATACACAGTCCCTCAAATACTAAATATAGTGAACAAGGAGTGGGGGTTCAAAGGACCGAACGGAAAGAAATTGAGCAGAAGCGGTTTATATAACCTTTTTATACGACCATTTTATTATGGAGAGTTTGAGTATCCTCTCAAGAGTGGCAATTTTCATCAAGGAAGCCACAAGCCGATGATTACACGAGACGAATACGAAAGAATACAAATACTTCTTGGAAGAAAAAGCACACCACGACAAAAAAGACACGAGATTGTATATAGAGGTCCAATGAAATGTGGAGAGTGTGGAGCAATGATTACGGCGGAAGAAAAAGTGAAGCGACAGAAAAATGGAAATGTTCACAATTATACTTACTATCACTGCACAAAAAGAAAAGATGAGAATTGCTCTCAAAAATCTATTGAAGAAAAAGAGCTTGAAAAGCAAATTGCAGAAGAACTTGGAAAAATAGAGATACCTGCCGATTTCACAGAGTGGGCTCTTTCACGATTGAAAGAACAGAACTCAAAAGAAATTGAAGACCGAGAGAAGATATACGGCTCACAGAGGCGTGGTTATGATGCGAGTGTGAGAAAGATTGATAACTTGATTGATATGCGTGCAAACGGAGAAATTGATGAAGATGAGTTCAGAAATAGAAAAGAAGCACTACTATCAGAAAAATCAAAGTTTCAAGAACTTCTCAAAGATACAGACAAGCGTGTTGAGAACTGGCTTGAAGTAGCAGAGCGTGGTTTCAATTTTGCAGAAAGAGCATCAGTAGTGTTTGCAGACATTGAAGACCCAAACACACTTGAAGCAAAGAAAGAGATTTTTGCCACACTAGGTTCGGACCTCATACTAAAAGACAGAAAACTGTTTATTTCTTGGGATAAATTGCTATTCCCAATCAAATCAATGGCTTTGGAGGTTCGTGAAATAAAAGAAAGGTTAGAACCTACTAAAAAGCCAATAACTACAAAGGATATGGGAGAAATCTACTCTCAAAATCCAAGATTGCTGCCCGACAAGGACTCGAACCTCGATACCATGGACCAAAACCATGTGTCCTACCATTAGACGATCGGGCAATTTCTTTCAATAATTTGAATGAAA
>Ga0210012_1001664_pt1 | contig 20750 bp, 20 predicted proteins | sample CryGeymeta201504_FD_183974 | JGI IMG/M metagenome (GOLD analysis project Ga0210012, IMG submission 183974) | Groundwater microbial communities from Crystal Geyser aquifers in Utah, USA - Crystal Geyser metaG 2015-04 (SPAdes) (version 2) | ecosystem: Environmental > Aquatic > Deep subsurface >... | reverse complement strand
GGAATTAATCGTCACAATAACTCTTTGATTTTGTTTGACCGGTTTTCTTTGCAAAACGCTAATGCTGTTGTTTTCGCTACTTCTGGAGCTGGAAAAAGTTATGCAGTTAAACTTGAGATTTTGCGTTCTCTAATGATGGGATCAGATGTCATCGTGATTGATCCTGAGATGGAATACAGAACGCTTTCAGATGCGGTTGGTGGAACTTATGTTAATGTTTCGCTTGCTTCGGAAAGTAAAATTAACCCTTTTGATTTACCACGCGCCGTTGGTGAAGGAACATCAGTTGAAGATATTCTGCGTAGCGCTGTAATTACAATCAAAGGACTACTTAGAATCATGATTGGTCAGCCGCTCGGGCAAAGCGATCAGCGCGGCTTCACTCCAGCCGAGGATTCAACACTTGATAGAGCGATTATTGAGGCTTATGCCAAAAAGGATATTACTCCGGACTTAGAAAACTTTGATGGCGTAGAATATCCAATTTTGCAGGATTTACAGGAAATTTTAGATGGAATGGAGGGCGCTGGCGATTTAGTTGATCGTTTGCGGAAGTATACAGAAGGAACATTTTCTGGACTGCTTAATTCTCCAACTACGGTTGAAATGAAAAACTCGCTTGTAACTTTTTCGGTTCGTGATTTAGAAGATGAGTTGCGACCGATGGCAATTTACACAATTGTGAACTACATTTGGAATGTTGTTCGTTCAGAAAGAAAGAAAAGAATATTGGCAATTGACGAAGCTTGGTGGCTCATGCAACACGATGACTCAGCTAAGTTTATCTTTGCACTTGTAAAACGCGCTCGAAAATATTTCCTTGGCGTTACAACTATCACTCAGGATGTTAATGACTTTTTGCGTAATCCATATGGCCAGGCAATTGTTACTAACTCATCACTGCAGCTTTTAATGAAGCAGTCGCCAGCCGGAGTTGATATTGTTTCTGAAACATTTAATCTTACTCAAAGCGAAAAATATCTGTTACTCGAGGCTGGAGTTGGTGAGGGAATTTTCTTTGCCGGAAATAAACATGCCGCTATTAAAGTTGTGGCGTCGTATACTGAAGATCAGTTAATCACAACCAACCCGGAACAGTTGCTTGAAATTGAGCGCGCCAGAAAGGAATTTGAAGAATCATTTGGTGGAGGAGAGAATAAATAAAATATGGAAAGAAGACATAAAATTGAAATTGGTGCGGCAATCTTTATAATACTGGCCTTAGTATTATTAATCTTATGGCTACTTAGGGCCCCGGCTCAAAATACTGTGATAGACAATGGTAGCGCTGACATTACCGAGGAAACTGATTTGACTGATGTAACAACTAACGATGTTCCGCAACCAGCCGATCCTGACACTGTCAGTCGTGTTTTTGTGGAACGGCTTGGTAGTTTTTCAAATCAAGGAGATTTTGAAAATCTAGAAGTTATTAAAGACATTTCTACACAATCACTCAAAAATAAACTCGATGCTATAATTGCAGATGCACTTCGTGAAAAAGAAGGCGCTTACTATGGAGTTTCAACTTATGTTATTTCGATTAAAGAATTAACTTCAAGCGATACCGAGGCGTCATACAATATAACAACGCAACGACAAGAGGCGATTGGTAGCCCGGGCAACGCTACTGTTAAGTATCAAGACATTGTTGTCTATTTAACTAATATTAGTGAGGAGTGGTTGGTTAATGATTTTACTTGGAAGTAAATATTAGAGATTAGTCTGATAGATCTATAGATTTAATTGAAGCATGAACAAGGCTGAGAATATTCTTAAAACAATCAAAAACGCGGTTTTTCCGCGTTTTTGTGTGAGTTGTCGCGCTGAAGGGCGGCTGCTGTGTGATTTTTGCAATGCAAATTGGCAGCCGCCAAGCATTAGCTTGAAGAATGTTGTTGACGGACATTTGGCTTCATTTAATTATGCCGATCCAATCGCTCGTCAGCTAATTTGCGCTTGGAAGTATCACTACGACCAAAGTGCCTGGGAACACTTAAAATCAAAGCTTAGGCCGGGACTTGCTAATCTTCGGCACATAGTTCATGCTCGCAAAATTGAGGCTGTCGTACCGGTTCCGTTACATAATAGAAGGCTATGTGAGCGTGGGTTTGATCAGGCGGTTGAAATATCAAAATTCATTGCCAGTGAAATGGATTTGCCAATGGTTGAGGTTTTGACTCGTAACAGATCAACGGGAAAACAGGCAGAAAGGGAAGTTGAAGAAAGGGTTCAGTCCATGATTAATAACCCGTTCGTTCTAAAAAGCTACTCAGCTACTAAACTACCTACTTCAATTCTCCTCATCGATGATGTTTTTACAACCGGCGCCACTGCCAAAGCGGCATCGGAGATTCTTCAACGGGCGGGCGTAAAGAATGTCATGGTTTACACTTTGGCAAAAGGAAAATAAAAACAAGCCATAACAAAAAGCGAACTGCTTCGCTTTTTGTAGGTGCGTTAGTACGCAAATGTGCACAAAGTGCACAAGAAGAATGTGTAGCTAGACGATTTTTTCTACTCAGCTTTTATTTTGTTTAAGATTTCACTGGCAGCTCCGGAATCTTCCTCTTGATTTAGGTCTGATGCTATTTGATCAATTGATTTTTCCACCTCGGTCATGTTAGTTTTTAACTCTTCGAGTGCAGCTTCTAAATCTGCTTGCAGTTCTAGTTTGGCTTGTTTGTACTGCTCGCTTTCAGGATCAATCGCTCCGATTCGGATTAATTCTTCCTCAATCCATTTATTATGTTCAAGCATCAGTTCTTGCATGATAGAAGGAGCTTCGCCTTCAGCTGCAAATTTTTCTAAATAATACTGTTTTCTGTCTTCTGGAAGACTTAGCCCGGCTATAATTTCTTTTATTTTATTCATATATTATTTAGTCTTCGCGATCTTCTTGTGAATCCCAGCCAAAAAATTCAGCCATTTGGTCCATGAAGGTATTGTTTTCTTTTTTAAGTTTTTCAGCTTCAACTCTTCTTGTTTCTTGTGCTTCGGCTCTTTCAGAATAAACGCTTTTATCTGGGATTTCTGTAATTGGTGGTAAGCCTTTGATTGAATCTATTGTTTTTTGAACAGCGCGTTTTTCAAGATGTTGAATTTGGAGGTCATTGAGTGGCTTGTCTTTAACCATGTCTCGATCAATTTTTCCATTTTTCATGGCGCCAATTTCTTGGAGATGATTTTCCCATTCTTTCCATTTGTCGTCAGCTGATTTTTCATTATATCTTTCTTGCCTGAATTTTTCAGTCATTTCGGCATCTTCGGCTGCTTCTTGAAGTGAGTATTCAGTCTGTTCTCGCCCTTCTTCTGCTTTAATTTTTTTGTTCTCTTTGGTTTTAGTTTCAGCCCCGGCGACGCCAGCTATGTTAGCATCTATCATTGCCTCGACAATAAATCTAGCCTGACTTTTTTGATGCTTTTTGTAGAGGTCGGTTGATATCTGCCCTAAACTACCAACCACTTCAATGACTTTATTTGCAATAGCTTCTCTAGTTTGGATAGCCTTTTCTTTGGCCATTCGTGGAATGTCCACAATCCCTTCTTGGCGCGTACCATCGCCAAAATTAATTCCATAAACAGCATCAGCTGAGTCACGCCCTAGTTTTATTACAGAACCAATGGCGCTAAATATTCCACCTCGAGGCTTACCATTTTTTGTTGTTAACTTATCGCGAATGCTATCAATTGTTGATGCAATCACATCGCGTCCAGAATTAAAAATGTCTCGTCCAAGCTCGGCGCCGATTTCACGTCCTTCTCGATTATTAGGAAAATCAGTCTTTTCTAATGTTTCTTCAACTTGTACCTCGGTGACTTCGGACTGCGCAGCTTCGGCAGTATTATTTAAGATACGCTCTACCGCACCTTCTGCTCTTACATTCATATAAGAAATTTTATATTGATAGATATATTCTATCAGGAAAGCTCAACAAAAAACAACACTTTCGCTTGGTGAGAATCCCGACGATCAGACATAAAAAACCCACAGTTTACCCGTGAGTTTTTTATGGCGGTGTTTGTTGGACAAAGTTCGAATGTTTTTCGAGCAAAATCTAAATGATTAAAAATACTAATGCGGACGAGGCAAGGCGAAACTATTTGTCTGGGGGAATGGATTCGCCTTGCCTCGGCTGATTTCCCGCCCGCAGGAGGGGTCTGGGGAGGAATGCGGGCGGGTTTCGGACTGGGGGTTTTCGGAAATTCGGTGGCTATTCAATTATAAACTTTTCTAAACAAACTGGCTTGCCTTGTTCAATTGCTTTCTTGGCTGTATCACCGACGCCCTCACTCTCGTTCACTTGAAATCCAACAAGAGCGTCTGAAGCATTTATCACATCCGTATTCCGTTCAAAATAAGTTTTTGTGTCCACAATTGTATTTTGTGGATTTCCGATGAGGGCGTCGGGATTCGCGGCTCGCAAACTTTCTAATTGAGCAACAAGGGCTTCCGCTTGTTCAGAAGTGATAATGTTTTTTGTTGCTCTTTTTCGGTAGTGAGCCGCATATAAATCTAAAACGACGGGAAGAAATATTTTTATTCTATCCGCCTTCGGATTGAGTTTTAGTGCTTCATCAGTCGCAAAATAATCTACATTTAGCGCACCGCCAGAAACAATTCCATCTCCGCGTTCGATTATTTTGCGAACAGCTTCGCGCACTCCTTGCTCGACTTGTTCATTTGTTTTTCTCCAACTTCCACTAATACCAAACCAAAGTGTCCCTTTCTCTGCTTTCAGTTTAGCAAGTCGAGCAAAAAGAGTTTCTAAATCAGAAACTACAAGCTCCGCTTCTTTACTTTCGTTTGGTTTCATTTCTTCCATAAGTTTATTTTGTAGCCACAGTATGAGCGATACTTTCTAGTGGAAACTTTTTGCCCGCAAAATAATCTTTAACCATTTGTTTAATATCTAAATCTCGAAGAGTCATATTGTCCATCTCATAAATTTCATCGGGAGAAAACCATCTTGCTTCAGTCACATCATCCTCAAGTTTTCCGCTTGATGTTTCCGAAATATCTCCGATAAAAATAATTTTGATTGCGTGAGGTGTAGCACCAAGTTCTTTTTCAATATCCTTTCTCACTAATGAATAAATGCCGAGGAGATATTTCGGTGTAAAAGAAAAACCAGATTCTTCTAACACTTCTCGTTTGACCGCCTCAACTGGATTTTCGCCAACATCAATCCAACCTGCTGGATGATTCCATTTGCCATTATCCGGTCCCTTTCTCTGCGCTTCGCGCACCAAAAGAATTTTCCCATCTCTTTCGAGAAGCCCTCCAACCACTCCAAATGTTTGTGTAAATACTCTTGTCATATTTATTCCTCAACAAAATAATCCGAATCAATCTTTTTAATATCATAACTTATCACTTTTGAAACGCCGATATTATTTTCAATCATCAATTGAGTAAGCATTTCGCCATCAATCAAAATCACTTTGTGAGTTATTGTTTTCACATATTCCAAAGCATCTTTTGTAAATCCGGAGGTAGTAATGAAAACTCCTTTGTTTGCTTTCTGTCCGACTAAACTTCCCACAAAATTTCTAATTTCTTTTGAACCGACAACACCCTCCCAGCGTTTTGCCTGAAGATAAATAACATCGAGACCTAGCTTGTCCTCTTTAATAATTCCATCGATTCCGCCATCGCCACTTTGACCAATGGCTTGACCCGCGTCTTTTCGTGAACCTCCATAACCCATTGAAAGCAAAAGCTCCACGACTAATCTCTCAAAAAAGCGTGGCGAGCTTTGTTTTACAAATCCCAATAATTCTTGAGATAAATCCTTCTTTATTTTCTGATAGCTATATTCCAAAAGCTCTTGAGGAGTTTGTGTTGAGCTAGATTCTGCCTCTTGCTCTTCATGTTCGTTTTTCTCTTTTTTAGTACTTCTAAACTCTATAAATAAAGGAAATTGTGCAAGAAATTTTATATTAATTTCCGGTAGATTTTTCTTAAGAGTATCAAGACCGAGATCGGTTATTTTGAAATATGATCGTTTTGGAGTTTCAAGCAATCCAGCTTTTTAAGATAAGTTCTAGCCCAACCAACACGATTATCAATAATGTATTGTGAGCCACTGGGTAAAACTTCTTTTCTATCCTGTTCGGTCAGTTTAAAAGTATCAGCAATGTGATCAATCGCTTCTCTTATTGTGTGTTCCTGATTATCTCCTGCGAATTTTAGGAGAGGGAGCATTATTGATTGATAGTCTGGTATTGTCATATTTTTATTTGATTAAATCGTCAATACTTATTCTCAACCCTTCAGCAATTTTGGTAACAGTTTGGATTGACGGTTTTGTTATCACATTTGATTCAATCTTGGTCAGTGTTGTGTAGGGAATATCGCACTTTCTCGCAAGAGCGTCTTGTGTCAATCCCTGCTTTGCGCGAAAGACTTTTATTTTATCCCCAATTTGTCTGTTCTTACTTTCCATAGTATGATAGTATAAGTATGAGAGTTGAAACTAACTCTCATACTTATACTATCATGAATTCAATTTTTTCTCAATTTGATGTCGCCGAATTTCCGAAAACCCCCAGTCCGAAACCCGCCCGCATTCCTCCCCAGACCCCTCCTGCGGGCGGGAAATCAGCCGAGGCAGGGCGAATCCGAAACCCCAGACAAATTGTTTCGCCCTGCCGAGTCCTTTTTAGTAGTTTTAATCATTTGGATTTTGCTCGAAAAACATTCGAACTTTGTCCAACAAACACCGCCAAAATTGAAAATCGGAATCGGAAGCCGAAATGGGGTCGGCACGAAGTGCCGACACAAATGTATTCCCCCCAAAAATTCCCGAATCCAAAAGGGTTCGCCACGCTCCGCGTGGCTCCTCGTTTGCCAATACAAAATTATTAATAATCAAACCAAAAAGTTTTTTATATATACTCGCAAGTCTACGGACGACAAAGACAAACAAGTCCGCAGTATTTCTGACCAGTTATCTGAATTGAAAGAGTTAGCGTTGAAAGAACAACTGGAAGTGGTTGATGTCTTTATCGAAAAGCAGACCGCCAAAATACCAGGCCGTCCGGTGTTTAACGAAATGATAGAGCGTATGGAGAAAGGCGAAGCGTCTGGTATTTTGGCGTGGCATCCCGATAGACTTGCTCGCAACTCGGTAGATGGAGGGAAAATCATCTACCTCGTTGATACTGGTGTAATCGTGGAAATGAAATTTCCCACTTTTTGGTTTGATCCGACACCGCAAGGAAAGTTCATGCTCTCAATAGCATTTTCGCAGTCCAAGTATTATGTGGACAACTTGTCGGAAAATATTAAGCGTGGTCACAGAAACAAAGTGAAAGAAGGAATATGGCCTCAAATGTCGCCACTTGGTTATGCGAATGAAAACAAGCGAATTGTGCCTGACGAAAATATTGCTCCACTTATCAAAAAGACATTTGAGGCCTATGCAACCGGAAACTTCACTTTGCGAGAACTCCGCGACAAGTTTAATGCGCTTGGACTGAAGCGAAAAAGCGGAAAGGAACTTGCGGTGTCGAATTATCAAAAACTTCTCAAAAATCCTATCTATACAGGATTGATGAGGTATAACGGGGAGATTTTTGAGGGCAAACACGAACCGATTATCACAAAGAAACTTTTTGATTCTATTCAGGAAGTGATGATGAGGAAATCTAAACCTCACTCGAAGGGTCTAAAACCATTTTTGTATAGAGGATTTTTCCGTTGTGGAGAATGTGGCTGTTTTATCACCACTGAAACACAAAAAGGTCATAACTATTTGCGATGTACCAAACGGAAAAATCCTTGCTCACAAAAATATACTCGCGAAGAAATCATCACTTCCGAAATTCAAAATGAAATCAAAAAAGTTTCTTTGCCAGACGATTGGGCTTCTTGGATGTTGGCGGAAAATAGAAAAGATATGTTGAGTGAAGCCCAATCGTCTACGCTTTTTGCAAATAACACAAAAGCCGAAATTTCTCTTTTGGATTCTAAGATTGAGAAGCTAATGAACGCCTATTTAGAGAATGCACTTTCGTTAGAGGAATATCGAGACGCTAAAAGTGCGTTGGTTAATCAAAAACAGCTTCTCAAAGAGAAATTATCGGCCTTTGAGCAAAAAGCGAATAATCGGTTCGAACTTGCGGAAAAGTTTTTGAAATACAATATGGAATTGGCAAACGAGGGAATAAATGAAGAAAAACTTCATTTGTTCAAAAAAGTCGGTTCGAACTTTCAAATTAAGGATCGAACCGTACTTTTTGAGCCACGCGGAGCGTGGAAAAACCTTTTGGATTCGGGAATTTTTGGCGGGAATACATTTGTGTCGGCACTTCGTGCCGACCCCATTTCGGCTTCTGATTCCGATTTTCAATTTTGGCGGAGAGGGAGGGATTCGAACCCTCGAGCCCCTTTCGGAGCTAACACCTTAGCAGGGTGCCCCGTTCGACCACTCCGGCACCTCTCCGTTTAAGTTGTCAAACTAGTTTCTTATTGTGTTCAGGATGTAATCGAGAAAACCTATCGGTGCGTCCGCCACAGAAAGGTTCTCATGAATATCAGAACTTTTCTGTGGCGGAGAGGGTGGGATTCGAACCCACGGTACCCTTTCAGATACTACGGTTTTCAAGACCGTCGCCTTCGACCACTCAGCCACCTCTCCATAAATGTGGGGATAGAATAGCTCATCGTGTGCATAAAATCAAGTCCCTAATCTGCTATACTATAAGGGTATGGAAAATGAGCACGATCCACAAGAGCATATTGAGGATAATGGTATAGATGTTGGTGTTTCGCAAATTTCTTGGGAAACTTGGGAATCAACCCCTCACGAGCGATCAAGGAGTTGGTTTATTATCGCCTCAATCATTGGTGCGGTCTTATTGGTCTATGCTATTGCGATTGGAAATTATCTTTTTGCAGTTATTGTACTAATGATGGGAATAATTCTGTTAATCAATAACTTAAAGCATCCGGATAGATTGCATGTCCATGTAACTGACGCCGGTATCGTTGTTGGACATCATTTTTACGATTTTAAAGATATAAAAGATTTCTCGATAATTTACGAACCACCAGAGATTAAAATTTTGTATGTTGATTTTAATAGCGTTTTAGAACCGCTACTTGTGTTACCGCTCGATGATGTTGATCCAAACGAAGTCCGTGAGGCGCTTTTACCATACACATTTGAGAATCTTGACCGTGAGGAAGAGACCTTGACAGATATGGTCCGCAGAATGTATAAGTTGTAGGAAATTACTACAAAGCTTGCAGTAAATGCGCCCGTAGCTCAGTTGGATAGAGCGTCAGCTTGCGGAGCTGAAGGCCGTACGTTCGAGTCGTGCCGGGCGCACCATTCAATAACCCGAAAGGGTTGTTTTTTGTTGCATTTATTTGAAAATCTGCTAGTATAGATCATTGATATGTCTATTTTGGAAAAAGAGGTCAGATACTGTAAAGGAGTTGGGGTAACAAAAGCCCGTGATTTTGCGCGTCTTGGAGTTGAAACACTTAAGGATGCGCTTTTTGATTTTCCTTTTCGTCACGACGATTTATCAAATAGAATCGAGATTTCTAACATTAAATCTGGTGAAAAGGTGACTGTACGCGGAACTATTGCTCTTATCACCAACCGAAGAAGCAAAAATAACAATCGAATGATTGTGACCGAAGCGATAGTCGAGGACGGCAGTGGAAGTGTAAAGGCGATTTGGTTTCATCAAGGATTTTTAACCAAAGTGCTTAAAAACGGTTCAGTTGTTTCGCTTTCAGGAAAAGTTGATGATAAATATGGTTTGTTTTTAGTTAATCCAATGTACGAAGTTATTGGCAATGGCAATATCACCAAGCACACTGGTCGGATTGTACCGATTTATTCATTAACCGGGGGGCTTACTCAAAAAGTGCGCCGCTCTGTAGCTGAGTCATCGCTTGAGGGTGTTTACGAAGTTAAAGATTGGCTTCCCGGCGGAATTTTAAAAGATGAGCATTTTGTTTCTTTGCATACAGCACTTTCAAATATTCATTTTCCAAATAAAATGGAAGAATATGAGGTAGCGCTTGAGCGTTTAAAATTTAATGAGTTTTTCTTACATCAAATTTTGCACGGCAAGGCTAGGCGGGAGTTAAAACAAAAAGTTGCTTCCAAAATTCCTTTTTCTGAAACCAAGGTTAAGGAAGCTATCGCCGGGTTGCCGTTTAAGTTAACGAATGCTCAAAAGAAAGCTCTGTGGGCAGTAGTAAAAGATATGGAGCGAACAGAGCCAATGAATAGACTTCTTGAAGGTGATGTCGGAACTGGTAAAACCATCGTTGCGGCTCTGGCGGCGATAAACGCAACCGCTTCCGGTTGGCAGTCAGCAATTTTAGCGCCCACTGAAATTTTAGCAGACCAACACGCGATGAGTTTAAATAAGATGTTTGCTGGTCAACTAACAATTGCTGTGTTTACGCGCACAAAACGACGCGTTGGCGAGCGTGAGGTGACAAAAAAACAAATGCTCGACGCTCTGGCAAACGGCAAAATCGACCTTGTAATTGGAACGCACGCCCTTTTGTCAGATAATGTTTTGTTTAATCGCTTAGGGTTAATTGTAGTGGACGAACAGCATCGCTTTGGTGTTAAACAGCGTCAGGCCCTTAAAGACAGACAGGGAGACGAAGACGGTATTCCTCACTTGCTTTCAATGACTGCTACTCCAATCCCAAGGTCGTTGGCTCTGGTTTTGTATGGAGATTTAGACAGATCGTTACTGGATGAATATCCAGAAGGAAGACAGACAATTGATACTTTCATTGTCACTCGTAGTCAGGAGGAAAAGTATTATCAAAAAATGCGCGATCAGATAGATGCTGGTCAGCAGGTTTTTGTTGTTTGTCCGCTTATTGAAGAATCAGATGCACTTGGAGTTCAGTCAGTAACCGAGGTGTATAATAATTTTGTTCAGGGACCATTTGCCGCCTATAATATTGGTGTCCTTCACGGAAAATTAAAGGCAGAGGAGAAGAACAAAATAATGGCTCAGTTTGTGGCTTGCGAACTTGATATGTTGATTTCAACAACTGTGATTGAAGTGGGCGTTGATATTCCAAACGCAACCGTGATGTTCATTGAAGGGGCGGAAAGATTTGGGTTAGCTCAACTTCACCAGCTACGCGGTCGAGTGGGCAGGGGGGAGTGTAAAAGTTTTTGTTTCTTACATCTGTCAGGGGATATCTCAGATCTTGCTAAGCAGAGATTGCAGGCCGTTGTAAATAGTCAAAATGGATTTGATTTGGCGGATAAAGATTTAAAACTGCGCGGACCAGGAAATATTTTTGGAACCGATCAATCAGGTTTTGAGGCTTTTAAGCTCGGTTCGTACGCGGACATTGATCTTATTTCAAAAGCCTGTGATTATGCTAAGGATTATTTAGACGAAGATCCAGACTTGGATGCCTGGCCGGCACTCAAAGAACGCGTTTTAGAATATATTGACGAGATACATTTTGAATAATAATCTTTTTATAACAAATTTTTAATCGATTGCACTGTTTTTGGTGTAATTTTGTTTTTAAATCCTAGTCGCTCTGCCTCGTTTGCTCTTTTATCAATGAAGGGAACTGAGCGGATTTCGCCTCCCAGGCCGAGCTCGCCAAATACAATTGTGTCTTTTGGCAATGCTTTGTCTTTAACGGACGACATAATAGCTGCACAAACGGCCAGGTCAGCAGCGTGTTCTTTTATTTTGATTCCGCCCACCACATTTACATAAACATCATGACCTGCAACCTTAACATCGGTTCTTTTATTTATAATGGCGATTAGCATTTGCAGTCGACCGGCGTCATAGCCCGAGGTTCGGCGAATAGGATTACTGAATAAACTTTTTTCAGCCAGCGCTTGCACTTCAACTAAAATCGGACGGGTGCCTTCCATAAGGCAGGTGATAACAGATCCTGGGTTGTTTGATCTTTCCTCAATAAATCGAGCTGATGGATTTTCAACTGGAATCATTCCCAGTTCTGTCATTTCGAAAATTCCAACCTCATCTGTGCTACCAAAGCGGTTTTTGCTAGCTCGCAAGATTCTGTATTGTGATTCAGGGTCGCCTTCAATTGTCAGGACTGTATCCACTAAGTGTTCAAGGGTTTTTGGACCGGCGACGATGCCGTCTTTTGTTACTTGGCCGATGAGTAAAACTGGAATGTTTGAAGATTTTGCAAAGCCGATAAGTTGAGCAGTTGCGGCTCGGACAGCAGTTGGCGTGCCTGGGAGATTATCGATTTCCGAGGCAATCATCGTTTGGATGGAATCGATGATAAGTAGGGAAGGCTTTAGTTTTTCAGCTGAAGCAATGATTGAACCGACCTCAATCGCGTTGGAAAAAGAAATGTTGTCAGGTTTGATGTTCAGGCGTTTTAATCTCATTACCACCTGTCCTTGTGATTCTTCGCCCGAAACATAATAAGGCGAATTAAACTCAGAGGCAATTTGAGCCACTAGGGTTGATTTTCCAATTCCAGGTTCACCAGCCAGAAGCGTAACAGATCCGGATACAACTCCACCCGAAAGAACGCGATCAAGCTCGCTAATATTAGTTAGAGTATGTTTGGCAGGTTCTGCGCTTGCGCTTGCAAGGTCGACAATAGGCGCCAACGAGGCGCCTCCCTTTGATTTTGTCTTTTGCGAGCCAGCAGCAAATGCGATAGTTTGTTCCTCCTCAATCGTCCCCCATTTTCCGCATTCATTACACCTACCTTGCCATCTTGCGTACTGCATGTCGCAGTGAGAACAGTTGAGCATAACTTATTTATATAGCCTTACAGCGAATTTTAGCGGTTCGAATACCTCTGCTTGAGTTGCTTCTGTGATACCGGAGTTTGGGTCGTTTATCATTATTTTTCCTTCCGCTGTAACGCCGGTAAGGACGATAAAATGTCCGCTAGATGTAAAAATACTCGGCCCAACTGATACGATTATGGGTTCGTCATTACCAAGAACCTCAAGAATTCGTGTAGTGTTAGAGATTGAAATTTGTTCCTCTTTCAATCCTAGACTTGAGGCGAATGAAGAACCGCCAAAGGCAGCCCAGGAAGTTCCTTGGCAATTACAGCTTGCATCACAAACACGAAATCCCTCCTCTAAAAATTTATAAGCAACTGATGATGGTGTTGCCGATGAATCGCCATAATGATGATAAACCATGGCAGCTGATGTTGGTCCGCAGCCAGAAGATGATACGGTAGTGTCACAGCTGTATGATGTGTTATTTCCTCGTTGGGTGTAGTAAGTGACGCCATTTGTACCAACCGAAGGTACATCACTTTCTGTACTTGGCGGGTCGCTTAGATCTAGATCTGGATCAGTGACATCATAGCTTGTGTTCTCCGTTGATACCCATTCAGCTTCTATATAAGATACGCTCAACGAATCATAGGTAAGCAGATTTGGATCAACGACATAAGTGATTGAATATGCAGCTAAAAGGAGTACAAGCCCAGTCGTTGCATTTTTTAATTTTGTTTTAGCATTACCAATTTTTCCAGAATCACCTCGAGCCAACATCCACTGCAATCCGCCGATCATCATCATTACCACAGCTAAAAGGGAAGCGGCTGGTATTAACCAACTGTAAACTGCCTGAATATATTCTCCAAGATAATTTGTATTAACTGAACCACCTTCTTTATAGGCCGGAGTAAATGATAGCCCTGGAATTTCAACGCTTAATTCTGGGCTGGCATAATATGAATCATCAAAGGCGGCACCGACTGAACCAACTATATCTTGATCAATAGTAGTTAATACTCCTGCAATTTCGCATTGCAAAGTATAGCCACTAATATCATCGTTTCCAGCCGCGGCTTCTGCAGAGCATTGATCATAGCAATCATCAATAACAGTTATTTTACTACTATCAATTTGTGGATACGGATCACAACTACAATCAATTGTCTCGGCATCACAATCACTTAATTCTGCTGCAAAAGCAAACACAGGACTAAGTATTATTGTCAATGAAAGAATTGAAATTATTCTGCTTGTTTTCATATTATTTGGCCGTATTTTGAATGTCTAAAATTATTGATCGAAGTTCAGCTTCTGAAAGCTCACCCGTATACCATTGACCATCTATATAGGTAGTTGGCGCAGCACTTAGTTTTAAATCAAGCGCTTCCTGATAACTTGCCTCGATTAAATCAACAGTTTTTTGATTATTGTAACAGCTGTTGAATCTCCACAAACCAAGGTTTAAGTCAGTGGCGATTTCTTGATACAGCTCTGTGCTAGCATTGTGATAATTATCTAGTAAATATTTTTCATATTCCCAGAATCGATTTTGTTTATCGGCGCATCTGGCGGCAATTGCGCTATTTAGCGATTCAATGTCGATTGTTGGATTTGGGAAATCCTTCCAGACAATTACAACCTCGCCTTCAAAATCTTGATAGATATTAAGTAGCGCCTTGGCAGTTCTGGCACAGCTGTTACAAGTTGAGTTGCCATAGTGGATTATTATAATTTTGTTTTCGTCTGTTTTTTGCCAAAAACCAAAGCCAGATGTTAAATCGCCAAGCATTGGATCAGATGCTAAAATTATTGGCTCAATTGTTTCAGAGCTAGGTAGATTTGTAAATTCGATTGTACTTTTTGGAAAGAATGATGCCAGAAGTAAAATAAAAACCAAACCAATGAGAGCCGTTAATATATAAATTCCTGTCCAGGGATTGGCGGTCATATTAAAGATTCATATAATTCAGACGATCATATTGGTCGCTAAAATATAATATTGTACCATCGTCGCTGACTGCCAGATTAAACATTTTAAGGTCAAGTACAGTTGTCGCTAGTAAACTGGCGCGTCCTGTGGCTAGATTTATTTCGTAAACATCGTCGTATGATTTTATGAGTCTGGAATCGATTCCCGAGCCGGCCATTACTTCTTGCGGTACAGCACAAATTATTGTCTCACTGCTATTAAAAGTACATTTTTCAACCCAAGTTTCAACGCTCAGTCTGATTCTTTCTGAGCCCACGCTACCAGTGGCATTTGTGTACCAAAGTGATGGTTTATCGTCGTTTGAAGCCAATGCAACAGAGTATAGAATATTATTTCCATTAGGCGACCAAATCGCCGAAAAGTTAGCGCCTTCAACAACAAGGGCACCGGCGTCTTCACCATCGGCTCCAATTAGATAAATTTGATCTCGACCAAATCCAGATTGGGCTGAGCCGGTTTCTGAAAATCCAACTACATTATTATTTGGTGACCAATTAACTGTTACATCGTCTGCGTTTTGACCAAGTCTGGCTATCACATTTGTTTGTGAGCCGTCGCTTGAAGTTACAATCAAAGCATTTGAATTTGGGTCAGAGCTTGTGACTTTACTTAAGACCTGTTCACCGGTTGATGAGAACTCAAAATCTTCCCAGTGACTGGGAAGCGTAACCTGATTTTCTGTAACAAAATTGTAAAGAATATTGGTGCCGTCTGGAAATTCTATTGCCACAATGTCGGCCGTGTCAGCAAAAACAATTGTTTCTGCTCCTAAGAATTGGGCGCTTGAAAGCATGACAACATCTCCGTTTTCATTAATCATATAAAAACGGCCGTCTGTTGGATCGAAGTAGGCAATTGAGTCTCCGTTTATAAGTATTGAAGATTCAACGCCCGATGATGTTAAACGCTGGGTAAACGTTTCCCCACCATTTGCAACAGAAGATGGAAGTCCGCCGGTTTCGGTAGTTGTTTCAGTAGGTTGTCTGTCGTGCGCTTCGTCAGATAGTGTTAAGGTGCCCTGATTGGTATCCTCTGTTCCATCTGTGACAGTTCCTTCGTTTATTATTGGTGCTGGCCGAAAAATAATCGCATAAAGCAACCAACCAAGCAATATGGCACTTACAAGAATCGAAACGGCACCGAGCAATAATTTTAGTCGTGGAGTTATTGTCATAAAAGTCCAAAAAAGTCCAAAAAGTAAGTGATATTATTAGCAGCAAAAGCGTAAGGGAAGATGATTAGCATTATTAGCAGATTGGCTATAATGAAGATTGCGACAAGCAGCATTGTATATAGAGGAACTAAGATTACCATGCTAAATAGATCATAAACTCCAATCAGGATATTTGTTCCACCACTTAAGGCAATTGTTTTTGGATCTCTCATGTCTTGTGATGGGAGTTTAAAAGGATCGGGCTCAATAAAAGAAATAACACCTTTTTCACCTAATAATTTTTTTCCGCCATGCAAAGTTCCTATAGATAATTGATATATACCTGTTGCGGTTCCGGGGCTAAACCATGATTCAAGGTCTGAGCCCATAGTTCCTAAGTCGGTAATACTTCCTTGCGCAAAACCACTCCAAAATGTTTTTGTTAAAACCGTTTTTCCACCTTTCATGATTCCTTTTTTGAAAGCCTCACCCAAAGCTTTCTTTGCTTGTTTTTTAACAATATCCGCCGTCTCTTTTTTGAGTTTTGCTTTTTCTCTGGCTAAGATTTGTTTTGCCATCTGTGGTTGAGCCTTTCCGTACTGTTGATCCAGTAACCGGTCCATGCCTTTATTATCGAGTTCATTTTCATACATTCCTTGAACATGGTTTCTTGCTTCGTCTGTGACCCCATCAATATAGTTATTGAGTTCTGGTGGCATTTTGTATGCGTCTCTTTTTATTCTTTCTTGATTGCGGCGTTGCATTTCTGCTTGCCTGTGTTGTTCTTCCAGTTGTGCGCGCGCTTCCGGACTTTTGCCTTGGTTGTACATTTGCTCTGTGTCGACGCCTCTGCTAAAAGCTAAATTATCTTGATTGTTTGGGATGTTCCCGTGGCTGGCACCTAACCCGGCTGTCAAAGCAGCGGTTGCAACCCAGCGCCTAGTACCACCAATTACACCTCGTCGTTTGGAGGTGTTTGTTTTGCGTGCGGAATTAATAGCCGCTTTAAAAGTTCCGCTGCGTTGTGCTTGCTCAGCTGTTAGCGTCATGTATTAGAATTATACATGATTTTTGATTTGGCGTCAGAAAATTATCGACCCATTGTGTGCAACTTTTCAATGCGGTCGTTGATTGGTGGATGAGTTGAAAAAAGTTTTTGATACCAACCTTTTGATTTTTCCGTTATGGCACCAAAAGGACTGGAAATAAACAAGTGAGCGGTGGCATGGTTAGCGCTTTTCATCACAGCTCCGTTGTCGCGTATTTTCTCAAGCGCATTTGCTAAGGCGTCGGGATGTCGCGTTAAAAGGGCAGCTGATGAATCAGCTAAGTATTCGCGTGTTCTTGAAATTGCCAGTTTAATAACTTGGGCAATGATTGGTGACAAAATTGCCAGAACTATAGCCACAACGATTATTATTAAACCAAGATTTCCATTTTTATCGTTTTTTCCTCCTCGAATTTTTCCGTGAAATGTTAATCTAATCATTACATCTGACATCAAAACAATCAGTCCAACCAGAACTACCACGATTGTCATTAATCTAATGTCATAATTTTTAATGTGTGACATTTCGTGCGCTGCTACGGCCTCTAGTTCTAATTTATTGAGTGACGACAATAGGCCGGTTGTAAATGTTATCGAGGCATGTTTTGGATCGCGACCAGTGGCATAGGCGTTTGGTGCTGGGTCATCAATCAAATAGATTTTTGGCATTGGTATTCCTGAAGCAATGCTTAGGTTTTCAACAATATTCCAAACATCATAGGCTTGATCTTTTGAAAGCTCGACCGCACCAGTGCTAGCAAGAACAACTTTGTCAGCCACAAAGTAGCTGATTGTGCAGTAGATGATAGAGATTATTGCTCCTAAAATTAAGGAACCTTCAAGGGTAAGACCGGAATTGATACCAAAGATTGTAATAATAGCGATGATGATCGCAGAAAAAAGGGTGACTAGCACCCAAGTTTTCCGTTTGTTTGACGCAATCTGCGCGTACATAAATTAGAACTTTACTTCAGGAGTTTCATTTACCTCATCTGGTGCATTAAAGAAGTCGTATTTTTTAAATCCCAGCATTCCGGCCACAAGCGTGTTTGGGAATACTTCTTTCTTGGTATTGAAATCACGGCATTGTGAATTGTAAAATCGTCGTGATGCCTGAATTTTGTCCTCAGCGTCAACCAGCTCTTTTTGCAAATGCATAAAGTTGTTTGAAGCTTTTAGATCCGGATAATTTTCGGAAACTGCAAACAGTGACTTTAGGGCACCAGTCAGCATGTTTTCTGCCTGTGCATGTTCTGCTGGCCCTTGTGCCTGCATGGCATTGCTTCGCGCCTCGGTTACTTTTGTAAATACGCTATCCTCGTGCTTGGCATAACCTTTTACAGTATTTACCAGGTTTGGGATTAAATCGTATCGTCGCTTTAGTTGAACTTCAATGTCTGACCACGCTTCATCTACTCTGTTTCGCAATCGGATTAGTCCGTTGAACACCGTGATTAGCCAAAGGGCCACAATAACGACAACGGCTATTAAAATATACCAAAATATCATCATATTTTTTTTTGTTAATTTGATTGTAAAGTTAATTTAGAATACACTACTATTCTAGTGTTTTAGTCATAAAAAGTCAATTTATGAACATTCCAGACCATATATTTAAAGCGTATGATATTCGGGGTTTGTTAGCTGAAGTATCAACGGAAATTGCCAGTCAGGTTGGGATCGCAGTTGTTAAAAAAACAGGAGCAAAGATTGTGGTTGTTGGGCGTGATATGCGTAAAACAAGTCCAGAACTTGCTCAGGCTGTGATTGATGGAATCACCGAGGCTGGAGCTGATGTCCGTGACATTGGGATGTGTACAACTTCGATGTATAACTTTGCAGTTTCATCGTACGGTGAAGTTGACGCCGGAGTTATGATTACAGCTTCTCATAATCCTTCCGAATATAACGGAATTAAAATGGCATTAAGAACTGGTGAGCCGATTTCGGGGACAGAGATTCTGGAAATGATAAGGGCAGGTCTAGATACAGATAGCGAAAATAAAGGATCTGTCAGTAAATTTGAAATTCTTGATGATTATCTAAATAAGTTTATTGAATTATCCGGAGTTGCAGACTTATCTGGCACAAAAATTGTTGTTGATTATGGAAATGGAATGGCGTCAGTTAGTATTCGACCGCTTTTAAAAAGACTTGGTGCAGAGGTTGTAGAACTTTACGCCGAACCGGATGCGGATTTTCCAAACCATGAAGCAAATCCTGCCAAGGAAGAAACTTTGATTGATATTAAAAAGAAAGTTATCGAAGTTGGAGCTGATTTTGGAATAGCGACAGATGGCGATGGTGACAGAATCGCGTTTATTGATGAAACCGGAAACAGTATTCGTGGTGATCAAACTTTAGCGATTTTGGCAGAAAGTATATTACGGGACAAACCAGGATCAAAAATCATTGTGTCGCCAAACCATGGTTGGGCACCGATGGATATGATTAAAAGTGTCGGTGGAGAATTGATAAATTGTCGAATAGGACGCACCTTTATAATTAAATTAATGCGCGAAACTGGCGCCGCTGTGAGCGGTGAGGTTTCCAGTCATTTCTTTTTTGAAGAAACAAATGGGCTGGAATCGATTGATTATGCTTTTTTGCTGGTTGCCAATGTTTGGAAAAAGTCGGGGAAAAAGTTTTCAGAATTAGCAGACCCACTTAGAACTTATTTTAATTCAGGTGAAATCAATCAAGAAATTAAGGATAAAGAAGCGGTTTTAAAAGCTATTGAAGATAAATATGCGTCAGTTGCAACCGTGGTTGATAGAATAGACGGAATTCGTTGTGAATTTAATCGCGATTGGTGGTTTATAATTCGCCCATCAAATACTGAGCCGATTCTACGATTAACGCTGGAGGCTAAAAGTCAAGAATTGCTAGACGAGAAAACCGCAGAATTGAAAAGCTTTTTGAAATAACTATGATCGGTGTTTTTGATTCCGGGGTTGGTGGCTTGACGATTTTGAAATCAATTCACAAAAAGTTGCCGGAATATTCAACAATTTATTTAGGCGATAATGCGCGGGCGCCTTATGGAGATTTGTCCCAAGAGCAAATAACCGCTTACACCTGGGAAGGTGTGCGGTTTTTGTTTGAGTCGGGCTGTTCACTTGTAGTTTTGGCTTGTAATACGGCTTCAGCTCAAGCATTGCAAACCATTCAGCAAGAGTATTTACGACCAGATTCCGGTAAGAAAGTTTTGGGGATTATAAGGCCAACAGTTGAGGCGATGTCTGAGCTTGGGCAAGAAAGAGGCAACTTAGTTACCAATGAGGTAACTAAGTTGCCTCAAATTAAGGCTTTGGGGATTTTTGCAACGCAAGCAACAGTTGATTCGGAAATCTATTTGGATGAATTCAAAGATCAAAAATCAGAATTAGAAATTTATCAACAAGCTTGTCCGGGTTGGGTGATGATGATTGAAAATGGTGAAGATAAAAATAAAGCTTTGGAAATAATAAAAGCCGATATTGATAAATTATTCAGTCAAAACTCAACAATAGATGCAGTGCTTTTGGCTTGCACCCACTATCCGTTTTTCCATGATCAAGTTGTACAATCATTGCCAGCCGGTATAAAAGTTTTTGATCAGGGCGATTTGGTAGCAGACAAATTAGTTGATTACATCAAACGTCATACGGAGATTAATGATCAACTCGACAGAACATCAAAAAGGCAATTTTTCACTACCGGCAAGGCGGAGCATGTTTCAAAAGTTGCAGAAACAATTGTCGGAGAGAAGATCGACTTTGAGCACATTGATTTGAACGCTGAATCACGCTAGAATAGGAG
>Ga0210012_1001636_pt1 | contig 20976 bp, 18 predicted proteins | sample CryGeymeta201504_FD_183974 | JGI IMG/M metagenome (GOLD analysis project Ga0210012, IMG submission 183974) | Groundwater microbial communities from Crystal Geyser aquifers in Utah, USA - Crystal Geyser metaG 2015-04 (SPAdes) (version 2) | ecosystem: Environmental > Aquatic > Deep subsurface >... | reverse complement strand
ACTAGTATTTAACTATGAAGAATCAGTAAAAAAAAAATATATATAAAGAATGAGAAATAAAATTAAATAAAGTAGAAGTTAATATTAATATAAAAAAAAAAAAAAAAAAAAAAAAAAAAAAAAAAAAAAAAAAAAAAAAAAAAAAAAAAAATAAAAATAAAAAAAAAAAAAAAAAAAGTAAAAAAAGAAATAAAATTTAATGTATAGTAAATTAGAAAAAATATTTTCACGTTGGTTTTTTTCAACAAATCATAAAGATATAGGAACTTTATATTTAATTTTTGGAGGTTTTGCAGGGATAATAGGAACAGTTTTTTCTGTTTTAATTAGAATAGAATTAGCTTATCCAGGAGATCAATTTTTTGAAGGTAATTATCAATTATATAATGTATTAGTAACTGCACATGCATTTATTATGATTTTTTTTATGGTTATGCCAGCTATGATAGGTGGTTTTGGTAATTGGTTTGTTCCTATAATGATAGGAGCTCCAGATATGGCATTTCCTAGATTAAATAATATAAGTTTTTGGTTATTACCTCCTTCTTTCATTTTATTATTATCATCAGCTTTAGTAGAAACTGGAGCAGGAACAGGTTGGACAGTATATCCTCCATTGTCTGGTATTGAATTTCATTCAGGAGGAGCTGTAGATTTAGCGATTTTTAGTTTACATTTAGCGGGAATTTCTTCATTATTAGGAGCTATAAATTTTATAACAACAATTTTTAATATGAGAAGTGCTAATATGGAATGGCATAGAATACCTTTATTTGTATGGTCTGTATTTATTACAGCTTTTTTATTATTATTATCATTACCAGTATTAGCAGGAGCTATTACAATGTTATTAACAGATAGAAATTTTAATACAACTTTTTTTGATTCAGCTGGAGGTGGAGATCCTATATTATATCAACATTTATTTTGGTTTTTTGGTCATCCTGAAGTTTATATTTTAATTTTACCAGCTTTTGGATTAATTAGTCATATAGTATCTACATATAGTAATAAAAATATTTTTGGTTATGTAGGTATGGTGTATGCTATGTTATCTATAGGAATTTTAGGATTTATAGTTTGGGCACATCATATGTATACTGTAGGAATGGATGTAGATACTAGAGCTTATTTTACAGCAGCTACAATGATAATAGCAGTACCTACAGGAATAAAAATATTTAGTTGGATTGCTACAATGTGGGGAGGTAATATTGAATTTAAAACACCATTTTTATGGGCTTTTGGTTTTGTTTTTTTATTTACTTTAGGAGGTTTAACAGGAATAGTATTAGCTAATTCAGGTTTAGATATAGCATTACATGATACATATTATGTAGTAGCTCATTTTCATTATGTATTATCTATGGGAGTTGTTTTTGGATTTTTTGCAGGTTTTTATTATTGGATTGAAAAAATTTCAGGATATAAATATGATGAAACTTTAGGGAAAATTCATTTTATTGTAACTTTTATAGGAGTAAATTTAACATTTTTTCCAATGCATTTTTTAGGTTTAGCAGGAATGCCAAGAAGAATACCAGATTATCCAGATGCTTATTTTGGTTGGAATTATGTACAATCTATTGGTTCAATTATATCAGTAATAGGGACTTTAATTTTTTTTTATGTAGTAGCTAATTTATTTTCAGTAGAAAAAGAATATAAAGAAGAAGTAAGTTTTAAAGAATTTATTCGAAGTTTGATAGGAATTTGGTTACATATAGAATATGTTTATCCTATGAAATTTAGTAGACCAATTTATACAAAAAAACCAATAATAATAAGATTAAATTAATAAAATAAATGCCACAATTAGATAAAGTAACTTTTTTATTTCAAAGTTTATATGTATTTGTAAGTTTTATATTAACTTATTATTTATTTGTTTATTTTATGTTACCTAATTTACAAGTATCTTTAAAACAAAGAGAATTAATAAATAAAATAATTTTAAAAGAATTAAAATCTATGAATTTTTGTTTAAATTTAGAATTAAATTTTTTATTATCTTCTTATATTTTTGTAAAATTAATCGTGAAAAATTCAAAAAATTTTTTAAAAAGTAAAGTATTAGAATTATTTATTATTAAATTTATTAATATTTATAATAAAAATATGTTAAAGGGTGTATATAAGATATATTTTAAATTATTTATCTTAAATAGTTTAAGATAAATAAATTTAAACAATTTAATATTTAAATTGTTTAAATTTATTTATATTTTTTATATATTTTTTATTATATAAAATTACAATTTATAAAATGTTTTTGAATATAATTATATACTTATAATTTTTTTTATTTTATTTTCTTTTTGCTTTAAACAACTAAATTAAAGCAAAAAGAAAATAAAATAAAAAAAATTACAATTTATATAATTAAAAAATATATATTAAAATAAAGAAAAAAATAAAAAAAAAAAGTATAATTATGAATAATTTAATTAATATTGATTTTGTTGCAGGTAGTAAAAATATAGGAGCAGGAATGGCTACAATCGGAGTTGCAGGAGCAGGAGTTGGTATCGGTAATGTTTTTGGTCAATTAGTATCAGGAGTAGCTAGAAATCCAGGTTTAAGAGGACAATTATTTAGTTTTGCTTTATTAGGATTTGCATTAACAGAAGCAATTGCTTTATTTGCTTTAATGGTAACTTTTTTAATCTTATATAGTTAATAAAATTATATTGTATTAATAGATGCAAGTAGGATTACAAGTAAATAAAAAAAGAGTTTTTTTAAGAACGTTAGATGGTAGTATTATTTTATATGAAGAAAGTTTTTTTAATAAAAATGTGAGTAGTCATATTATAAAAAATACAAAAATTTTAAATATGAAAAAAATAAAAGTTAAAGAATTTATTAATAATAATAAATAAAGTTTTAAAGGATTGGTAGCTCAGCGGTAGAGCATTGATCTTCGAAGTCAAAAGTCATTGGTTCGAATCCAATCCAAAGTTTACAGTTTATATTAATAAAAAGTAAATCCTTTTAAATATAAAAAATTTATATAATTTATATTAAAAAATCTTTTAAATATACTTAATAATTATTTCAAATTTAAAAGATATAATAAGTCAATGTAAGATTTTTGTTTTTTTTATTTTTATGATTAAATAAAGAGAAAAAAAATTTATATTTTATATAAATTTATGTATAAAGACTAGTTCAGAAAGTGGCTGAGTGGTTTAAAGCGGTATCTTGCTAAGATATTTTGTGATAGTATTACAACGTGGGTTCGAATCCCATCTTTCTCTTTAATTTAAAAGAGAAAGATAATTTGGTTTTTATATTAAATATATTCTGTTCAGTGAGAGTATAGCCAAGTTGGTAAGGCATTGTACTTTGACTACAAGATGCGTAGGTTCGAATCCTACTGCTCGAGCCTTTTATTTTTAGAAGTTCATATAAAGTCAATAAAATAAAAAAATAAAATAAAAAAGAAAATAAATGTATAAAAAAGAAAATTTAGTATTATTATACATAATTATGATTACATTTTTAATATTTGAGATATTAATGGATATTTTTTTTTTAAAATTAGAATATATATGTGAATTAGAAGTTTGTTCTTATAATGGAATGCATCCTATTTATAAAGGAGTTTCTGAAACAGTAGATTATGTGGATAAAATTATAACAATACCTTATGAAAATAATGGTAGAGTTGTAAAAGATTATAAATTTATAGTAGATAAATATGATAGAATCTGTTATATTGTAGTAGAATGGGAAAATTTATCAAGTAATAGAGTAGGTGTAATAGATAAATATTTAGTAAAAGAAGAAGAAAATACATTAATGGATATCATTGTTTGTGTAGCTGTAGGTGGAACGCTTATGTTTTTAATAGCTTATTATAGTTTTTAAATTTTAAAAGTTATTAATTTAAGTTGTTTCTTATAATAGGAATTTTTTAAGTGCAGGGGTGGAGCAGTAGGTCAGCTCGTTAGGCTCATTCCCTAAAGGTCGGAGGTTCAAGTCCTTCCCCCTGCATAAAAATAATTATTTTATAATAACTAGTATTTAACTATGAAGAATCAGTAAAAAAAAAATATATATAAAGAATGAGAAATAAAATTAAATAAAGTAGAAGTTAATATTAATATAAAAAAAATTAAAAGGGAAAAAAGAAATAAAATTTAATGAGTAGTAATATTAAGAGACATAATTTTCATTTAGTTGATCCAAGTCCTTGGCCTCTTATGGCATCTATAGCTTTATTAGGTTTAGCTTTAGGATCAGGAATGAGTTTTCATAAATTTGTAGAAGGGGTTATAATAGCTAAGATAGGTTTATTTTTGTTATTATTTACAGCTTTTTTATGGTGGAGAGACGTTGTTAGAGAAGGAACTTTTGAAGGTCAACATACTTTTGGAGTACAAAAAGGGTTAAGATATGGGATGGTTTTATTTATAGTATCAGAGGTTATGTTTTTTTTTGCTTTTTTTTGGGCTTTTTTTCATTCAAGTTTAGCTCCAACTATAGAAATAGGATCTGTATGGCCTCCAGTGGATATACATGTATTTAATCCATGGAGAGTTCCTTTATTAAATACAATAATTTTATTATTATCAGGAGCAACAATAACTTGGTCTCATCATGCAATTGTTGCTGGGAATTTTGAACAAGCAAAAGTAACAATGGCGATAACTATTTTTTTAGCTATTTTTTTTACAGAATTACAAGGAGTAGAGTATGTAGAAGCTGATTTTAATATATCGGATGGTGTTTATGGTTCAACATTTTATTTAGCAACAGGTTTTCATGGTTTTCATGTTATTGTTGGAACATTATTTATAACAGTATGTTTATTTAGACATATGTCTTATCATTTTTCACGAACACATCATTTTGGATTTGAAGCAGCAGCATGGTACTGGCATTTTGTTGATGTAGTTTGGTTATTTTTATTTATTTCAATATACTGGTGGGGTAATACTTTATCATTATAATAATAATAAATTATATAAATAAGATAAAAATAAAAAAAAATGAAAAGATTTAAATATAAAAAAGTTTTTGAAGATTTAGAATTTAATAAAATAAAAGCACCTTCTCTTTTTATATATAAACCATTAATAGATTCTTTTATTTCTATAGTTCTTAGAGTTTTAGGTGTTTTTATATATGGATATATAATTTGTTTTTATTTTTTGAATGATTTTACTTTAACATTAAGAAGTGAAAATGAAGGTTTTTTTTTATTTGAAAAAATATATTTGTTAAATTTATTATTTGTTTTATTAAATTTACATATATATTTAGGTTTTAAACATTCATATTTAAAAAATTATTATTTGATAAAAACAACTATAAATACTCCTTTTATGAATGAAAAATATTTAAAAAGGGGAAATGCTAATGCTTATTTAGTTTTTTATAGATATCGTAATAATTTAAAAGTGAATGAAGAAGAAACAGCGGCAGTAGCAGCAAATATAAGAGATAAAAGAGTTTTTTTTAAAATATTTATGTTTAGGGATATTGGTTTTTATTATCAAATATTTGCTTTATTAGAACTTATTTTATCGAAGTTTATAGAATATTTTTTTTTTATATTCTTTTATATTGTTATTTTTTATCATTTAATTTTAACACATAATAATTTATTTGAATTATATTTATAAATAAATATAATTAGTATAATGTGTTTATTATAAAAAAATATATATAATTATAAATGATGGATTTTTAGATATATATATATATGCTAGACGTTTAAAAAAACGAAAAAATAAGTGTAGGATACCTGACTGTTGATGCTTATTTTTCTAGTAGTAAAAACTTTTAAAAATATAAATAATTATAAATTTGTGAATTGAAACATCTTAATAACAAATTATAAAAATCAACCGAGATTTTGAAAGTAGTGGTGAGCGAAATTTTAAAAGGCCTTTATTTTTTTGATATTTTAATGTTAAAATTATTATATAGAGAAATTAACAAAAAAGGTGAAAGTCCTGTATAAAAGTTAGAATCAATAAAATATAGAGTAGAATGAAATGTTTATTTTGTTTGAAAAAGGGAGTACCACCTTCCAAGCCTAAAAAATATATATATCTATAGAGAATTAAGTACCGTGAGGGAAAAATGAAATAGCATTCTCTAGGAGTAGTGAAATAGATCTTGAAATCATTTATAAAAGAGCAATTGGAGCAATTAAAAAATATTGTGACAATGTACCTTTTGCATAATGGGTCAGCGAGTTAATTAAATTATTAAGTATATTTTAGAAGAAAAATGCGAAGCGAAAGCGAGTTTTAATAGAGCGAATAAATAATTTAATTATTTACCCGAAACTGAATGATCTAATCATGTACAAGTTGAAAATATTTGAATAAAATATTGGAGGACTGAACTCGTGTATGTAGAAAAATACTGAGATGATATGTGGTTAGGGGTGAAAGGCTAATCAAATTCAGAGATAGCTGGTTTTTTGCGAAATCTATTTAAGTAGAGTGTTTAAAATATAAATAAAGAGGTAGAGCACTGGATAGACTAGGGGAGTTTAAAATCTTTACCAAATTTAACCAAACTTCGAATGCTATTTTTTATTTTTAGGCAAGCGGACTGTGTGTGCAAAGATACATAGTCAAAAGGAAAAAAGTCCAGATTGTAAGTTAAGGTCCCTAAATAAAACTAAATTTTAAGATAATTGAAACTTAGACAATCAAAAGGTAGGCTTAGAAGCAGCCATCCTTTAAAGAAAGCGTAATAGCTCATTGATTTAGTTTTTTTATTATCATCGATGTAAAGGGATTAAGTTTTATACCGAAACTACAAATAAATTCAATTTATGGTAGCAAAACGTTTTATAGTTTATAAAAAATTTATGTATAAATGTAAATTTATAAATATGAAAAATAAAAGTGAGAATGCTGACATGAGTAACGATAAATAATGAGAGAATCATTATCGCCGAAAGCTTAAGGTTTTCTATTGAAAGTTCGTCTGAATAGATTTATTCGGTCTCTAAGATAGAATGTGTAAACATTTGTTGATGAGTTAAATAATTAATATTTATTTATTTATATTTAAGCATTGTATTTTAATTTAAAGATTAAGTTATTAATATTAATATAGTGACGGTAGTTTATATAATATATTATTAAAATGGTTTATATAATGTTATATAAACTTATCCAAGAAAAAATTATGTTAATATGAAAAAGTGAATTAAACCGTACCTAAACCGACACAGGTAAGTTGGTAGAGTATACTAAGGCGCGTAAAATAACAATTTTGAAGGAACTCGGCAAATTGATTCCGTAACTTCGGGAGAAGGAATGCTAAATAAAAATTTTTTTATTTAGTGGCACAGAATAGGGGGTAGCGACTGTTTATTAAAAACACAGGACTTTGCTAAATCGTGAGATGATGTATAAGGTCTGACATTTGCCCGGTGATGGTAGATTAAGAGGAGAGGTGAAAGCTTCTAATTTAAGTCCCATTAAACGGCGGCTGTAACCCTAACGGTCCTAAGGTAGCGAAATTCCTTGTCAATTAATTGTTGACCTGCATGAATAATGTAACGACTTCCCCACTGTCTCCAAAATTGTTTTAGTGAAATTGCAATTTCCGTGCAGATGCGGAATATTTGTAGCTAGACGGAAAGACCCCGTGCACCTTTACTATAATTATATAATGTTTAAATTTATTAATTGTGTAGTATAGTTGGGAGTTTATGATACCTTAACGCAAGTTAATAGTGGAGACGCAAATGAAATACCAATCTTTTAGTAAATTTAAACTAATTTTTTGAAAGACATTGTATAATGGGTAGTTTAACTGGGGCGGTTGTCTCCTAAAGAGTAACGGAGATGCACAAAGGTATCTTCAAACGATAAAAAGTTTTTGAGTGTAATGGCAAAAGGATGCTTAACTGTAAGATCGACGGATCGAACAGGGACGTAAGTCGGTCATAGTGATCCGGTAATGCTATGTGGAAAGGTTATCGCTTAACGGATAAAAGGTACGCCGGGGATAACAGGCTAATAACTCTTGAGAGACCTTATTGACGGAGTTGTTTGGCACCTCGATGTCGTCTCATCTCATCCTGGAATTGAAGAAGATTCCAAGGGTTCGGCTGTTCGCCGATGAAAGAGGTACGTGAGATGGGTTTAGAACGTCGTGAGACAGTTCGGTCCCTAACTACTACAAATGTAAGAAAATTGAAGAAATTTGACCTTAGTACGAGAGGAGCGGGAAATAAATACCTATTGTGTATTAGTTATATAACCAAATGTATTGCTAAGTAGCTACGTATTAAATTTTATAACTACTGAATGAATATAAGTAGGAAAAAGATTCTAAAAAAAGTTTTCTAATAAAAGTAATAGATTATTACTGAAATAGGCTAAGGGATAGTTATAGTAATATAAGTTTTATTAGTACTAATATTTTAATTTATTTTTTTTTTTTATTATTATTATTATTATTTTTTTTATTTAAAATTTTAGGAGAATATATAATTAAAGTTTAATATAAATTTGTAAAAAATTGTTATTTATATAATAATTTACTATTTTTTTGAGTTTGATCCTGGCTCAGAGTGAACGCTAGTGACAGATTTAACACATGCTAGTTAAATTTTATTTTTTTATTAAAATAAAATAGCGAACGGGTGAGTAATGTATGAGAATTTAGCTAATAGTTTTGAATAAAATTCAAAATAGTATAAAAATAAAAAGAAAATAATAATATTTTTATTTTTATAAAAAGATTGAAATCGCTGTTAGAAAAGCTTGTATAAGTTTAGGTAGTTGGTGGGGTAAAAGCTTACCAAGCCATGATCTTTAGCTGGTTTGAGAGAACGATCAGCCACATTGGGACAGAAACAAGGCCCAACTCTCTTTGGGGGCAGCAGTGAAGAATATTGACAAATGAGCGCAAGCTTGATGCAGTTATGTCGCATGAATGAGGAAGACTCTAGCTAGTCGTAAAGTTCGTTTATCAAAGATGATGATGACGGTATTTGATAAAAAGCCCTGACTAACTTCGTGCCAGCAGTCGCGGTAATACGGGGGGGGCAAGTGTTACTCGTCGTAATTGGGCGTAAAGGGTACGTAGGTGGTTTTTTAAGTTAAAAATGAAAGACAATGAGCTCAACTCTTGAAACGTTTTTAAAACTATTAAACTTGAGTGTAAATAGAGTATAGTGGTATTCCTAAATTAGAACTAAAATTTGCGAAATTTAGGAGGACGCGCAATAGGTGAAGACGACTATCTAATTTAAAACTGACGCTGAGGTACAAAGGTATAGGGATCGAATAGGATTAGAGACCCTAGTAGTCTATACTGTGACCGATGAGTATTAAATGTCAAAGTGAAATGCAAATAAGTGCAAATTTTTTGATGTTTCAGCTAACGCGTAAATACTCCGCCTGGGGACTACGACCGCAAGGTTAAAACTCAAAGGAATTGACGGAGATCTGAACAAGCGGTGGAACATGCGGTTTAATGCGACATTACGCGCAGAATCTTACCAACTTTATAGGTTTTAATAAATATGATATTATTATTATATTTAATTTATATTTTATTTTATAAAATAAGTATAAGTGCAAAGTCTAAGGTGTTGCATGGTTGTCGTCAGTTCGTGCTGTGAGGTGTCTGCTTAAGTGCTGTAACGAACGAAACCCCTTTATTTAATTACAGTATTAAATAAACTGCTAAAGAAATATTAGAGGAAGGTAGGGATCACGCCAAATCCGTATGGCCTTTGTAGGTTGGGCTACACGCATGTTACATAGGTTATTACAAAGAGTAGCAATAATGTGAATTGGAGCAAAACTTTAAATGTAATCGTAGTTCGGATTATTGTCTGCAAGTCGACAATATGAAGTAGAAATCGCTAGTAATCGTAAATCAGAACGTTACGGTGAATTTGTGAACTGATCTTGCACATACCGCCCGTCACGCCATGGGAATTAGTGTTGTATCAAGTAATTTTTATTTTATAAATATGGTAAAAATGTATTAAATAATTAAATTATTATATTATTTTTATACATTATAAAATAAAAATTACACGTGCAACATTGAGGATTGGGGCGAAGTCGTAACACGGTAGCCGTAGGGGAACCTGTGGCTGGATCAAATTATTTATAAAGACTAGCGTAAGTATATAAAATATATATAAAATTGAAGTTTTAAGATTTTATTATATAAAATTTATAGTAAATAATAATTTATTTTATTATTTATAAAGGGTTTAGTTTGCAATTAGTAAATAAATAAAAATATAAGATAAATTAAAAATAAAAATGTTAAGTTTTTTAGATTTTTCTGAAAAGTATCAGATAGGATTTCAAGATCCAGCAACACCTTTAATGGAAGGTATTATAGATTTACATCATCATATATTTTTTTTTTTGTTAGTTATTTTTGTATTAGTAGTTTGGTTTTTAGTAAAAATTTTAGATTATTATTATTTTTTACCTGTAAAAATGTACTATTTAAATCAAAAATTTGTAGTAAATAATGTAAAAATAAATTTTAATAAAATTTTATTTAAATTATTAAAATCATTTAGAGTTTCTTCAAAATTTACTCATAGTACAATTATTGAAATTGTATGGACAATTATTCCAAGTTTAATTTTAATAATGATAGCTATACCTTCTTTTGCTTTATTATATACTATAGATGAAGTAATTAGTCCACAATATACTGTAAAAGTAATAGGTCATCAATGGTATTGGTCTTATGAAAATACAGATTATTTACATAATTTAGATTTTTTTATAAATAAAGGGTTTGATTCTTTTATGTTACCAGAAGATGAATTATTATATAAAGAATTACGTTTATTAGAAGTTGATAGTATATTAGTATTACCTATTTATACTCATGTAAGAGTAGTAGTAACAGCTGCTGATGTTTTACATTCTTGGGCAGTTCCTTCTTTAGGAGTTAAAATTGATGCAGTGCCAGGTCGTTTAAATCAAACAACTGTGTATATTAAAAGACCTGGTATTTATTATGGTCAATGTAGTGAGATTTGTGGTGTAAATCATGGATATATGCCAATTGTGATTTATGCTGTAAATAATATGTTATTACGTAATGTTGATTTAACAAGTTAAAATAAAAAAATGATTTTGACTATGTTATTAATTAAATTTATAGATGGTTTAGTTTTTACACGTTGGTGGTGGTCTTCTTTTATGGATGATTTGTCACCTTTGAAATTTTATCAAAATGCACCACCAGGTTTTAAGGGAGAACATTTTGATATCTATACATTAGAGGGTGAAATTATAAGAACAGGTAAAAGAATTTTTAGAAGAAAAAAAATGGAATTGAGTACTAAAAGTTTTTATTTTATAACTATTACTTTTTTTGTTTCAGTCTTTATATTGTATTACAATATAGAGTTAGACTATTTGAATTATAATAAGGATTATTTAAGATAAAATAAAAAAATAAAAAATGGGAATGGAAAAAGATAATGATGCAGAAAATTTTTATGCAAGAGAAAGAACATTTGAAAAAAAAAGAAAACCAAAACCAAAAAAAGTACGAGTATTAACAGGACCTATAAAATTGACGGGTCTTCAAAAAATTTATAAATTTATACTTTTTATTTTTTTAATTTGGTTTTTTTTAGTTAATTTTGATCTTGCTTCTGATCCTTTTTATGAGTATTGTAGAGCTTCTTGGTTAGAACATGAAGAAGTTTTGAGACAAAAGGGAGATTGGGAAACTTTAGCAAAATATAGACAGTATTATGAAAATAGACATATGGAAGAGGATGAATGGTAGTTTTTATTTTATAGCAGTTTAATTTAAATAAAAAAAAATTTTAAAGATTAAAAAATACATATTTATATGCTACTAATTCGAATTAATTTGATTAGTAGCTCAATAGGTTAGAGCGTGTGACTGTTAATCATAAGGTTGTTGGTTCAAGTCCAATCTAATTCGCTATAAGTTTTGAAGGTTTCTTTTTTTTTTTTTTATGTGAATGTATTGAAATAGTTTAAGGGTTAAAACTTAGCTCTCATAAAGCTATGATGAGGGTTCGAGTCCCTCTTTCAGTACAGAAAAGATTTATTATTATTGGACCTAATTTCGTTATTAGCATTTACATAAATGCGTTAAAAATAAATATTATAAAATTGGCTACATCCTAGTATCAGGTAGTATAATTAGGTTATTACATATGTTTGCAAAACATAAAGATGACAGTTCAAATCCGTCCCTGTGCTAGCTTATTGTTATTATAAAAAGTTCAGAATGATTAATTGTTTTGACAATAATAATAAGGTTTTAAATTTTTAAAAAGATGTAGATATTACTATATTTAAATAGTAATATTATATATATATGTATATATAAATATATAAAGTATTAATATAATAATTAAAAAAATATATAAAAATGTTAGTAGAGTTATATTTCAGTTTTTTTTTAGTTTTGTTTGTTTTTGTTATTGGTTTATTTGGGATTTTTGTTACTAGAAAAAATATTATAGTATTATTAATGTCTATAGAATTGATGTTATTATCTATAAATTTAAGTTTCATTTTTTTTTCATTATATTTGGATGATATTTTTGGTCAATTGTTTTCTCTTTTTATTTTAACAGTAGCAGCAGCAGAGGCTTCAATTGGTTTAGCTATTTTAATAGTTTATTATAGAATAAGAGGTGTAATTTCAATTAATTTTATTAATTCATTAAAAGGATAAAAAAAAGTTAATGTATTTATTAGTTATATATTTGTCTTTTATTAGTATGTGTATTACAGGATTATTTGGTAGATTTATAGGTATAAATGGTACATTTATTATTTCAGTAGGAACTATGTTTGTATTATTATTAATTTCTTTTTTTATATTTTTTGAAGTTTCATTATCAGGAAGTGTATGTTCTTTTAAATTATTTAATTGGTTTAATAATGAAAATTTATATTTAAAATGGGGTTTTTTATTTGATAGTTTAACTTCTAGTATGTTAATAGTTATAATATCAGTATCTTTATTAGTTCATATATTTTCTATGAATTATATGTATACAGATCCTCATTTAAATAGATTTATGTGTTATTTAACACTTTTTACTTTTTTTATGTTAGTTTTAGTTACTAGTGATAATTTTGTTCAAATGTTTTTAGGTTGGGAAGGAGTAGGTTTAGCTTCTTATCTTTTAATAAATTTTTGGTATACTAGAATACAAGCAAATAAATCAGCGATAAAAGCTATTTTGTTAAATAGAGTAGGAGATTTTGGTTTAGTTTTAGGTATTTCTTTAATATTTTATTTTTTTAAATCTTTAGATTATTTTGTAGTTTTTTCTATTAGTGATTATTTTGTAAATAATAAAATTTATTTTTTTTCTTATTCAATAAATATTTTTACATTAATTACTATTTTTTTATTTATAGGAGCTGTAGGAAAATCAGCACAATTAGGTCTTCATGTATGGTTACCAGATGCAATGGAAGGACCAACACCTGTTTCAGCATTAATACATGCAGCAACAATGGTAACAGCTGGAGTGTTTTTATTAATAAGATGTTCACCTATTATAGAATTAAGTTCTACTGGTTTATTTATAATAAGTTTAGTTGGAGCTATTACAGCTTTTTTTGCTGCAAGTACTGGATTAGTACAAAATGATTTAAAACGAGTTATAGCATATTCAACTTGTAGTCAATTAGGTTATATGGTTTTTGCTTGTGGTTTATCTAATTATTCTGTAAGTTTTTTTCATTTATCAAATCATGCTTTTTTTAAAGCATTATTATTTTTAAGTGCAGGTGCTATTATACATGCTTTAAATGATGAACAAGATATCAGAAAAATGGGAGGATTATTAAAACCACTTCCTTTTGTATATATTATGATATTAATAGGTTCTTTATCGCTTATGGGTTTTCCTTTTTTAACAGGTTTTTATTCTAAAGATGTTATATTAGAATTAGCTTTTTCAGGTTATTATACAAGTTCAAATTTTGTATATTGGTTAGGTTTAATTTCAGCTTTTTTTACAGCTTTTTATTCAATAAGATTAGTATTTTTTGTATTTTATAGTAAAACTAATAGTTATAGAAGATATATGGAAAATTTACATGAATGTTCATTTACTATGATAATTCCATTATTTTTATTAAGTATAGGTAGTATTTTTATAGGTTATTTAAGTAAAGATTTGATAATAGGGTTAGGTAGTGATTTTTGGGGAAATACTTTATTTTATTTGCCGAATAAAGTAAATATATTAGTAGCAGAATTTATACCTTTTAAAGTAAAAATATTACCAGTAATATTTAGTTTATTTGGTACTTTTTTTGCTTTATTTTTATATTTATATTTAAAAAAATTTTTATATAATTTAATATTATTAAGTAATAATAGATTATTATATTTTATTCATAAATTTTTGAATAAAAAATGGTATTTTGATATTGTATATAATTTTTTTATAACAAAAAAATTTTTAAATTTTGGTTATAATATTTCTTTTAAAATAATAGATAGAGGTTTTTATGAATATATAGGTCCTTTAGGTATCGTAAGAAGTATTAATTTTATTTCTAAAATTTTTAATAAGATACAAAGTGGTTTTATTTTTCATTATGTTTCAATAATTTTATTTAGTATTGTATTTATTTTTATTTTTTTTATTTTTGATTTTGTAGTATTACAAAGTTTATTAGATTTTGATATTTTTTTATTAATTATTTTATTTATATTTATATTAAAATATAATGAATATAAAATAATTAATAAAAAAAAAGAATATTTAAAAGTTTTAAGAGAATATAAAAATAAATTTATACATGATAGAAAAAATATCAATTTAATTTTTCATTTAAGGAGTTTAAAATTAAGAAAAGAAACTTTTAGAGTAGTTTATAAATCTGATTTTTTTATTCCAGTAAATATTCCATTTTTATACGATTATACTCAAAATAATGCAGTGGAATCAGCTACAAATGTAGATCAATGTAATGTTATTAATAGTTATGGCTTGAAATTAGCTTATAATAGAAGACGTCATTTTTTGGAAAATATGAAAAAACTAAAAATAACATATAAAAATGAACTTTTTAAAAGTGTCGAATATTTTAATAAAATAAGAAATGAAATTAAAGTAAAAATAAATAAAATATAATAAATTTAATGGTATTATTTTTACATAAATTTGTTAATGAATATGTTACTTTTGGACGTATTAGGTCTAAATTTAAACATTTGTATAATATAAAAATATGGTTAGGATTTAGTTCTTTTGTTTTATTTAGTACTATGATAATAATTTTTTTACTTAGTTATTTTTTTGGAGTACATTTTATAATAATAGAATCTCCTATGAATCAATTAGTAAATGTTTTTTTTGATATTTTATTGCCTATTAAAGAATTTTTTCAAATGATATTAGGTATGGATTTTTCTCAATCATTTTTAGTTTTTAAAGGTTATATAATTAGATATACTTATATATGTTTGAGATTTATAGGTTATAATTTTGAAGGTCTTTTTGTATTTTTTATAGTTAAATTTGTTTTAAAAATATGGTTAGGTTATCATTTAATTTATTCTTTTTTAAGTGTAAAACAAGATTATTTACAAAGATATAAATTAATAAATACAATGTTATTTATGGGAATTTTAATATTTTTTTTTTTTAGAGATTATTTTGTTTTTTTTAATTTTGTTGAAGGTAAATATTTAAATTCAAGTGAAATTTTAAATGTAAAATATTTTAATAAAAGAAATCGAACAAAAATTATGACAGAATATATTGATAAAAAATCTTTTTTTTTTAATCAAATGGTATATATTTTATCTTTATTAAAAATAAATTTTGATGTATATGAAAGTTTTTTACATATTTTTTATTTTAGAAATAAAATGTATATGCGTTATTATTATTTTTTAGAAAAATTTAGATTTAATTTATTAGGTTTTTATTATAAAAATCGTCGTCCAACAGGGAAAAATATGAAATTTGATTATATATTTAATAATAGTAATTATGGTCGAAATACAATATGGAGTAAATTTGGATATAAAGAAAGATTGAGGTTATATAAAGAATATAGAAAAAGAAATAGATTTTTAATTTGGCCACCAAAATTTAAAGTAACAGGGGGTTGGAACTTTTTTGGAATGCATATAGGTAGTAAGACAAATACAATGAGTAATAGAGAATATTATTATAGATATTTAAAAAGATATTTATATAGTAGAAAATCATTTAAAATGATGCGAAAATTAAGTTATATACAATATAAAGTGTATTTTGATGAAAGGGGAGTAAGTGCTTCTCAAGTTTTTAAACATAAAGATGTAGTTAGATTACGTTTTAATAAAAGGGATTAAATTTGTGTTTTTTTATAGTGTGTAGCATAATGGTTAGTGCGTTCAGTTTGGGTCTGAAAGATTGTTAGTTCGAATCTAACCACACTGAAAACTATATATTATTCGTAGCTTAATGGAAGAGCATTGACCTTCTAAGTCATAAGGTATAGGTTCGAATCCTATCGAAGGTTTAAAAATAAAAAAAAAAAAATTTTTAATAATATAATTACTAAAATGTAATGAATATAAAATTAGAAAGTAGGAAAAAAAAAAAAATTTTAACTGAAATAAAAATAATTAGTTTAATTGATAATGGCATACATTTAGGATCTAAAAAATTGAATTTAAATCATAGTTTAGAAGGTTATGTGTTAGGTTATCGTAATAATATTGCAATAATAAATTTAAGATTTTTTTTATTAGAATTAAAAAAAGTGTTAGCTTTGGTTGAACATTTTTCTTTTAATAGATGTAAAATTATGATATCTATTGCGAGTTTTGGTAATTTGAGTTTAGAAAATTATATAAAAAAATCTAGTTTTGTAGTAAGGAAAAGAGTTTCTATTTTTACAAATAAGTTAGAACCTGGTATTTTAACAAATTTTGTAACTTATAGACGAAATAAATTTTTAGAATTTCAGGATTTAAAAAATCATAAAAAATATCGTTTAATACGAAAAAGAAAAGTTTTTAATTATTTGAGTGAAATTCCTTTTTTTTGTGTTACATTAAATGGTATGCGTGATTTTAAAGTATTACGAGAGAGTAATATAAAAGGAATTGGAAATGCTGGGTTTGTAGATTTGGATATTTCTAATAAAATTTTTGATTTGATTAATTATAAATTAGTTTGTAATACAGCAGCTAATAGGAGTAATAAATTTTATTATAATATTTTAATAAATGCAGTAAAATTAGGAATATATAAAGAGTTGTTATATTTTTTTAAATTTTATAAAATAACTCAGATGGGGAAAAAAAAAAATATAAATAAAAATATATTTTTAAAATTTCAATTTTTAAATAATTATTATAATTTATTACTTTTAAATTTTAAATTTAAAATATTATTATCTAATGGTTTTATAAAAAATAAAAATGTATTTAAAATATTAGATCATAATATTTTATTAAAATATAAAATATGGTTACATGAAAGGTTTTTAAGGAGAAAAAAAAATATAAATAAAAGATTTAAAAGAGGTAAGGTGTTTTAAAAAAAAAATACCTACTATTGGACTTGAACCAATACTCCGTGAGGAAATAGATTTTAAGTCTATCGTGTCTACCAATTTCACCAAGTAGGTTTTGTTTGGAAGTGGAATCGAACCACTGACACAAAGTTTTTCAGACTTTTGCTCTACCGCTGAGCTATCCAATAAAATAAAAAAAATATAAAAATATTTTTAAAATGTCAGTTATAATAGGATCACGTTCTAAAATAGTAAAAAGATATGGTTTAGATCCATTTGGTTATTTAAAAAGAAAAAATATAAATGCAAAAAAAATTTTAAATAGATTTATTTATTCCATTTATAAGAAAAAATTAATGTTATTGAAGCATCAGGTAATTTTAAAATCTATAAAATATAATGATGTTTATAATAATAAATTAGAAAAATGGAATAGATCTAATAGTATTTTTAATAAATATAAATTTAAATCAAATTATAAAAATTTTTATTATAATTATTTTAAATTAGAATTATTAAGAATGCGTATAAATAAGTATACTAATTTTTTATATTATGTAAGAGCTAAACATAGAGAATTAAGAAATGATTTAACTTTTTCAGATGAATTTTTAAAAAAATATTATTTTAATATAAAAAGAGATAATAATTTAGAAGAAATAAGTATTTCTCGTAATATACATAATAATAAAAATTTAAATAAAGATTATAATTTATCTTCAAAAAGAAATTTTAGTAGTTTTTCTAATAAATTATTTTTAAAATTTGATAAAGAAAAAGGAAAATTTGTTACAGATAAAAAAAAATTAGAAAGGGAGAGAATTTTAAATAATTTGAAATATCAAAGTGATACTTTTGAAAATATAAGGAAAAGACAAGTAGAAAAACCAGATCATATGACTTTAGCTCAATTTTTAATAGCTGATACTAAAAGGATTGAAAGAGAAGAATATTTGTTTAGAAAAAGAGAAAAAGAAGAATTGAAATTAAATAAAAAATTAAATAATAAAGAAAATAATTTTTTATTTAAAAAACGTGGTTTACAAAAATTAATAAAATATACACAAAAAGAATTAAATAAAAAGAATAAAGAAAAAAAAAATAGAAAATTATATGATACTTATATAAGTTATATGAAAAAAAATGTAATGGATCAAAAAAGATTTTTTATAAAAAGAGGTTTTAATCAAGATGAAGTATTTCAATTAGATTTTAATGATAATTATATATATAGAAGTAAACAAACTTATACAAATTGGGTAGTATTAAAAAAAAAAATAACACTTTTTTATAATAATTTAAGTTATAATATTATAAGAGGTTATTGTAGGAAGTTACGTCGAAAAAATTATGGAATTTTAAATTATTTTTTATTTTTATTTGAACGTAGAATTGATAGTATTTTAATTCGTTTGAATATTTTTAAATCAAAAAGTATGGTTCGTCATTTTATTAGATTAGGACATGTACTTGTAAATGGTAAAAAAGTAACTTATTGTAATTATATTGTAAAAGATTATGATTTTATTACATTTGAAGATGAAAAAATTAGATTAAAATTATTTAATTCAATAAAATATAATATAAATAATAATTATCATTATATATCTCCTCCTTATTATTTAGAAATAAATTATAAAATTATGACAATTATGATTATTTCTAAATTTATTAAAGAAAATAATGTTTATTTTCCATTTAAGATTGATTTTAATAAATTAGCAATGATACATAGAAGTTATAATTAAAAAAAAAATAGAATGACATATTTAAAATGTAAAATTAGACCAGATGGTAAAAAAGGTCAAAAATATTACAGAATAGTAATCGCTCTTTTAAAGAGTAAGCGGAGGGGTAAAGTAATAAGTTTAGTTGGTTATTATAATATAAGTGCATTAAATGTTCGAAATTTTGTATTAAATAAAAATAAATTAAAGGAATATTTAAAAAAAGGAGTAGTATTTAATAAAAAAATAAAAAAATATATATTTGAATTTATATAATGTTGTTGAAAGGTAATTTTTTGTATGATAATCAATATAAAAAAGATTTTATATCTGTTAAACGTGGCGATATTTTATTAATTAAGTATTTAATATTATTAATTAATAAAAAAAAATATTATTATAATTATGTTACTGGAATTTGTTTAAAAAAAAAAAAATATAATGGTCATATATTTATAAAAATTTGTCAATTTTATAAATATCAGCGTTTTTATTATTATTTAAATATAAATGGTCCTTTAATTATAAATGTCAAAAAATTAATTTTATAATTAATTTTTTGACATTTATAATTAGGATAAGGATAGTTTAAGGGTTAAAATGATGATCTCCAAAATCATAGTTGTTGGTTCGAATCCAGCTCCTCCTGTTTTAGATTAAAAAAATTTTAAGAAAAATAAAAAAATTAAAAAAAAAATGAAAAAAAAATTTTAATGTTAGAATTATTAGTATTTTTTTTTTTATCTTTAGTTATTATAATTTGTTCTTTTTTTGTTATTAGTTCATCAAATACAATACATTCAGTTTTATTTTTAATTTTAGTATTTTTTAATAGTGCTATTTTATTAATATTAATGGGGGTTGAATTTTTATCATTAATTTTTATTATTATTTATGTAGGTGCTATTGCAGTTCTTTTTTTATTTGTTATAATGATGTTAAATGTAAAAATAATTGAATTAACTGAAATGATGTTTAAATATGTACCATTAAGTGCATTTATGGGTTTAATTTTTATATTTGAAGCTTATATTATGATTTTTAATGATATGAGTTGTTTTTTTTTATTAAATTTAGAAAGTAATTTGGTATTTTCATCTTGGATTTATCATATAGATAATATTACAAATATAAAAATATTAGGTCAATTAATTTATACATATAATTTTTTTTCATTTATGTTGTCAGGTTTAATTTTATTATTAGCAATGATAGGATCTATAGTGTTAACTTTAACATATAGAATAAATGTTAAACGTCAAGTTATTTGGAATCAAGTAAATAAAAATTTTATAAAAGTAATAAATAAAGTATAATTTATTACTTTTTATCTTATAGTTTAATTGGAAAAATATTAGATTGCGAATCTAAGGATATGGGTTCGATTCCCATTAAGACTAAGAATTATAATTATATATAAGTTTAGAGATGACCGAGTGGTTTATGGTGATGACCTGTAAAGTCATTGTGTAAAAACGTCGTAGGTTCGAATCCTACTCTCAGCTAATAATATATATATATATATAGTAAGAAAGAAAAAAATAAAAAAAAATAAAAAAAATATTAAAAAAATAAAAAATGTTATCATATATTATTTTAAGTTGTAATGAATTTTTAATGAATTTATCTTTATTAGGTTATTTTTTTTTTGTAAGTGATGGGTTTTTAGAATTAGTATTTGTTTTGATGTTAGTTTTACCTTTAATTGGAATTTTAATTTTATTTTTTATTAAAGAATA
>Ga0210012_1001631_pt1 | contig 20998 bp, 23 predicted proteins | sample CryGeymeta201504_FD_183974 | JGI IMG/M metagenome (GOLD analysis project Ga0210012, IMG submission 183974) | Groundwater microbial communities from Crystal Geyser aquifers in Utah, USA - Crystal Geyser metaG 2015-04 (SPAdes) (version 2) | ecosystem: Environmental > Aquatic > Deep subsurface >... | reverse complement strand
ACAAAAAGAACATCGGCAAGTTCATCAGAAAGCTCTTTATCTTTATCAGATTCTTTGAAGGACTGTTCGCCATATTTTCGTGCAATAATTCGAGCAACTTCTCCCACTTCTTCTGTGAGCATCGCCATATTGGTAAGTTCATTGAAATATCGAATTCCGAATTGATTTATCCAATCATCAACCGTTTTTTGTGCTTCTTCTAAAGTCATTTGAAAGTTATTTTTTTTGATAGGAACAGTAAATACAGATTACAAAAATACGAGGTATTTGTTTGTATATTTTCGAACAAAAATCGAACAAAAAAACCGTTTCAAGGAAACGGTTCTTTTGGATTTCACAACTTAACTACTGTTGATCTTGAATATTTTAAATGTCTATATGTTTTTTGATATTTCGTATCTATTTAATTTTTACAAAGTTACGAAATACTTACCTTTTTCTTATTGATTATTTCAGCTTTCTTAGGCAGAGTTAGTTTCAGAATTCCATTTTCATAAGAAGCTGCAATATTATCGCTATCTACATTTTTAGGAAGTGTAAATGAGCGTTTGAATGAAGCAGAACGGAACTCACGACGAGTATAATAGGTCTGTTTCTTATCTTCTTTTGCTGTATCGTCGTCTGTGTTCTCCTCTTTTTCTTCCTTCATTTCTGCCGAAATAGTGAGTTTATTATCCTCCATTTCGATATTGAATTGGTCTTTATTAAACCCCGCTGCCGAAACTTCAATCAAGTGTTCGCTTTCATTTTCACTGATATTTACGGCTGGCATTGAAAGTTCTGTACCAAAGTCAGAGCCAAATTTAGTCATTCCGTTGGAAAGAAAGTCTTGGTCAAAAAATTCTGAAAAAGAAGATGGCAAAAACGAATTGCTAGGTCTATATTTTATAAGTGTCATAATAATAAAAATTTAAGTTATTAAGGAATAAATTAAAAAAAGATTCTTTAAATAAATGTTGCTACTTGTATAATTATACGTAGTTACATTTTACCTATATTATTCAAATTATGAACCAAAATGAATTTAAAGCATTTTGATATAAAAATATGACAAATTGACATTTTGTTGATAAAAACAACTTGCTTTTAATTTTTTAGTATGTCAAAATGACTGAATCGTTTACTCAATCAATAGGATATATGAAAATTTGATACCAAAGGTTTGTTTCTCGTTTTTTTAACTTCTTTTTTAGAAGTTTTCTTATAGTATTAACGCTTTCTGCTTCAAATTGTTTGATTTATGGCTTTTCTGAACCTTCTGCCTTGTTTTTATCTTGTATAGAAATAGTTTCTAGTTCTTGATTAAAACTTTGACTTAGATGGCGATGAGGAACTCCCATTTTTATTCCTTCTTTATCAAAACGGTATTTTATATCTCTAATCAAATCACAATACATATCAAAAGAAGTAGAAAGGTCTTTTGCCCAAACTCCTGCTCTTATTTTTACTCCTCGTTCGTCCATTGCAGTCGTTCTTACCAAAACGATAGGTTCCCCTTTTATTTTTTCGTCTAAAGTTCGTTCATCAATCATGGAAGGGTGTTTCATTGCTTCTTCTTTCATAATCTCCATCGCTTTTTTCAAATCAGAATCGTAATTAATCCAAACTTCTACAAAACGCTGAATTTTTGGGTCTTCTATCGTAGAATTAATAATTATATCACTACTAATATTCGAATTTGGAATAATAATTCGTTTGTTTTCAAGTCCTTTAATGACTGTATGGCGCAATGTTATGTCCTCCACCGTTCCAAAATGAGTACCTACCACAACAATATCCCCAACACGAAAAGGCTTAAACCAAACAATAAAAATTCCACTCACAATATTACTAAATGCCTTTTGAGAAGCAAAAGCAATAAAGGCAGCAAAAATACCAGCACCTGCAAAAAGCGTAACAGCAAGCGCACGCAACGAAGGAATGGTATAAGTAATCAATAAAATAGCTACAATAACAATAATGAAATTTACACCATTTTTGAAAAAACGAAGGCGAGTAGCATTGTCGTAGTCTTTTGATTCTTGAGAGTCTGCAATATTTCTCAAATGCTTATTGATGGCTGATTTTGCTAACCGAGAAGCAACTCCTGAAACAATGAAGATTAATATAATGGTCAGTAATAATCCAGTATCGAAGGGAATAATTTTGTCTATCATAATTTTTTTTAGAGAGTATCTGATTACAAATTTACTAACTAAAAATGAAATAGAATAGAAATATCGTTTTTCAAGTATTTATAGGAAAATCTGCTTATCCTACTTTTGACAACTCTATTAAAATTTTCTTTTGTTTTTTTATTTTTTTTGTATTAACTTTGTGAAAAATAAAAAGAGCCTTTTTTCGCTCTAATTTTATTCAAAGAATCAGATTAAATTTCACTATTCTTTTTAATTTCCTTGGCAAAAATTCTTTCCATATTCTCCACTCTCTTGATAGTCATTATCTTGATACAACCTTTCCAAAAACTTTGGATTGTTTTGTCTTTCGAAATGAACAGAGAATACATTGCTCAAAATCTATGTGAGAATAAAGAAGAAGAAGACAAGCATCTAGAAAAGTTAGCCGAACTAAAACGAGCAAACAAATTTGCCGAACAGTTTGGACTTCGCTGTGCAGGTTCGTGTCAGCTCAAAAAACAACTTGCAGAAGCCGAAAAAGCACAAGATGATGCGCCAGTTTCGTCTGTCAAATATACCTTAGACCTTCTTTTTGTAGAAAAAATCAACCCATTTAGTCTTGATAATCAATCAATTGTAATTGAGAATCCTATCCCAAAGGGTTTTTATCAAGGTTTTGTATCTACCTCAAATTTATATGGAGTTTTCCGTCCTCCAGTCGTTTAAAAAATCATGTATTGCTATATCATTTTGTAGGTTGAAGACTTATCTTTAACTGTATTGTGTATTTTTACGAAAATTCATAACCTCACACGTCAAAGGAGAGCCGTTGCCCTACAAATTTCGATATTTTGTTTATCAAAAAATAATCCTTCTTGAGATTAATTCTTGTTGAAGCCAAAGTCTCAACGATGGTTTGATATTCATCACTTTAAATTAATCTTTCTCAATTTTCTTTTCTGACAGTTTGCAAACTGTCAGCTACTTTATCGATTTTGACAAAATTTTTTGTTCCAAAATCGCCCTCTAACTTATTGCCTTTTGTTTATTATTTTATATTTAAAAACAACAAAAATGAATACTAAATTTAATTTTTCAAAAATCGCCTTTTTAGCTTTTTTTATAGCCTTTTCTACGGCTTTATCTTCTTGTAAAAAAGATTCCGAAACAGAACCAGAAATTGACCCAAACAAAAAAGGAATGCTAGAAATCAAATTTGATAATATTGTTGGTCAAGATGATTTTACGTTAGGAAAAGACTATCAAAATGCAGCAGGTGAAACCTTCAAAGTAGATTTGTTGCAGTATTATATCAGCAATATTATTCTCAAATCAGAAAACGGAAGCGAGTATATTGTGCCACAAGAAGAATCATACTTTTTGATAAAAGAGCACGATGAAAATTCACGAAATATCCAAATTCCGAATGTTCCAGAAGGAAATTACAATGAACTTATCTTCACGATTGGTGTGGATAGTCTTCGTAATACGATGCCACCTGCACAACGAACAGGAGTTTTAGACGTGGGAGTAGAAGGGGCAGGAAAAGAAATGTATTGGTCTTGGAATTCGGGTTATATTTTCTTCAAAATGGAAGGAACATCGACAGCTATTGAGCCAACTGACACTAATCCAAATGGCAAATTTCGCTATCATATCGGAGGTTTTGGAGGTTATGATACGCCCATGTTTAATAATATCAGAACAATCAGTATTTCTTTAGGAAGAGATGCAGCCAAAACGAGAGAAGAGGCTATGCCGTCTGTTCATATCGTTGTGGATATTTTGAAAGTTTTGGAAGGAACTACTCAAATTTCGCTAAGCGAATACCCAACAGTTATGGTAAATCCTTTTTCATTGAAAGTTTCTGAAAATTATATGAAAGCCTTTGAATATCACCACGTTCATAATGAAGGACATGAATAAATTTTAATTTCCAGACCCTAAGGGTCTTCAAAGACCCTTAGGGTTTTAAAAACATACAATCAACCAATTATGAAAAAGTCTTTTTTATATAAAAACTTTCTTTTTTTGGCTTTTGCAATCCTGTTTTTTTCGTGTCAAACGGATAATGATACAAATCCAAAAGAAAAATTCGCTTTCAAAACACCCTCTAATTTTCCAAAACCTACTTACAATTTACAAGAAAATCCTATAACACTTGAAGGTTTTGAGCTGGGTAAAAAATTATTTTATACAGGAATCTTGTCAAGAGATGGAACTGTAAGTTGTGGTTCGTGTCATGCTCAAACATCTGGGTTTACACAACATGGACACGACCTAAGTCATGGAATTGATGACAAATTGACGATGCGAAATTCGCTTCCTATTCAAAACCTTGCTTGGGCTAAAAATTTCTTTTGGGACGGAGGGGTTTTTCATTTAGATTTATTCGCTATTTCTCCAATAGAAGCAGAAAATGAAATGGGCGAAACGCTGCCTAATGTCTTACAAAAATTAAGAAATACAGAAGGCTTTGAATCTCCAAAAACAGATTACCCACTACTTTTTGAAAAGGCTTTTGGTACAAAAGAAATTACAACTGACCGTTTTTTGAAGGCTTTATCACAGTTTCAACTCATGTGTATTTCGGCTAATTCTCGGTATGATAAACATGTCAGAAATGAAAATACAAATGAAAATAAACTGACTACACAAGAACTAAAAGGTTTAGAATTATTCGAACAAAACTGCTCAAATTGTCATTCTACGACGCTTTTTACAGACCAAAGTTATAGAAATAACGGTTTGAAAATCGGAAATCCGAATGATACAGGAAGACACCGAATTACACAAAATGAGGAAGACAAATTTAAGTTTAAAGTTCCTAGTTTGAGAAATGTAGAAGTTACTCGTCCGTACATGCACGATGGAAGGTTTAGAAATTTGGAAGCCGTTTTAGACCATTATACAGACGGCATACAAGATTCTGAAACGCTAGACGAAAGTCTGAAATCAACACTCAAAATCGAACTTAATCAAGAAGAAAAAGAAGCCATTATTGCTTTTTTGAAAACACTAACCGATGAAGAATTTTTGAGTAATCCTATTTTATCTGAATTTTAAAATTTTATGAACCGTCAACGAGGTCAAGACCGTCGTTGAGGATTTTTTACTAAACTGTAACTATGAAAAATCATATCGCCGTTTTAATTTTTACAACTTCCTTTTTGTTTATTTCTTTTCCTTCAAAAGCCTGTGATTTGTGTGGTTGTGGTGCTGGAGGTTATTATTTGGGAGTGATGCCACAATTTCAAAAAAATTTTGTGGGTGTGCGTTATCGTAATGCTTCTTTTGATTCTCATTTGGGAGGGAATAGCAATTATTCTTCACTCTTCGAAACGCAGGAACGTTTTTATACTGCCGAAATTTGGGCTAGATTTTATCCACATCCAAAATTACAACTATTGGCTTTTTTGCCGTATCAATGGAATTTTCAAGATGAAAATAACCAAACCAAATCACTTCGTGGAATGGCTGATGCTTCCATTATTGCTCAATATGAAATTTTGAATACCACAACCGATACTATTGTACAAAAATTTGAACATAGTTTTTTTGTAGGAGGTGGTGTAAAACTTCCAACTGGAAAATCAGATTTTAATGAAGAAGATGCGCTACAAGTTGCTAATGCAAATTTTCAACTCGGAACAGGAAGTACCGATTTTCTTTTGACTTCTCAATATACCATTCGCTACAAAAAAGCTGGTCTGACGGCTGATATTTCTTATAAAATAAATACAGAAAATAATCAAAATTATCGTTTTGGAAATCGTGTGAGTAGTAATGCCACTCTTTTTTATGTCAAGCAACTAGGAAAATTTGGTTTTATGCCTACTTTAGGAACATATTACGAACACAGCCAAAAAGACCAACGAGAAAATAAAACTGTTTTTGATACAGGTGGAAATTTATTTAATGCCGTTTTTGGAACGCAGATTTACACAGGACGTTTTATGTTTGGAATAAATTATCATACACCTCTGAAGCAAAATTTAGCCAATAATCAAATAAACTCAAAAGATAGATTGATGATTCAGACAGCTTTTTTGTTTTAGGAAAAAAATAAAACTAAATCTATTCACAACATTTTTAAATTGTAGCATATTTGTACCGTATGCTTTTGCATGCGAAAATGTACCGAATACTTTAGTGTTCGAACCAAACCAACTAAAAAAAACTACCATGGACAAGGATACTTTGGATATGAAGGATGAGGAATTCGAAAAAGAATTAATCAAAAGAGATGAACGCAATAGTTTTTATATCAAACTAATTATCTTCGGAGTTAGTGGTGGTTTTTTGTTAGGAATTATCCTCTTTATTTTGGTTATGATTACTTCTACCTAGAACAAATGAAAAAACAGGTTGTGAGTAGGAACGTTTTTTGACTTTCTTTGGTAAATAGGCAAATAATCAATAACTTTATTTGCCTTATAATAAAGCCATTTTTTATCACTTTACTTCTCCCTATTCTACTTTGAAAACTACTTTTTTTTCTTATTCTCTAGTATTTTTATTTGTGTTTGCTGCTTTTTCCTCGTGTGTAGCACAACAAATTAGTGATATTCAGACGGTTGTTCCTATCAAAATACCTGATACAGTTTATTTTGCTGGTGAGCGAATTCCTTTAGAAGATGAAGAGGTAAAAGAAAGATTAGATAGAGAACTTTTGTCTATTATTTATGGACATGCTTCGACGATGCTTTTACTCAAACGTTCGGGGAGATGGCGCAAACCGTTGGAAGATAGTCTTACAAAGTATGGAATCCATAAAGATTTTTTTTATTTGGCGATTGCTGAGAGTGGTCTTGATCCAATGATAAAATCGTATAGAGATGCGCTAGGAACATGGCAGTTTTTGGAAGGAACAGGAAAACAGTTTGGGTTAGTAATAAATAACAATATCGATGAAAGACAAGACCCTTTAAAGTCGTGTGTTGCAGCAACAAAATACTTTCAACAAGCCTACAAAAAATTTGGAAGTTGGGCAGCCGTTGCAGCTTCATACAACAGAGGAATGGCAGGATTGGAAAAAGCAATGGATAATCAAGGAACTAGAAACTACTATGATTTATTCTTAAATACAGAAACTTCTCGTTACGTACTCCGAATTGCAGCCCTAAAAATGGTCTTAGAAAATCCAAAAAAATACGGTTATTGCATCGAAGAATATGAATATTACGATACTTTTGAGTTTGATGAAATACTAATTACAGAAAATATTGAAAGCGTTCCTGAATGGGCAAAAAAGCAAGGAATGACCTACAAAGAATTTCGTTTGTATAATCCTGCTGTTGCTATCAATGACAATGAATATAATTTTGTTGTACCAAAAGGGGGATATATTTTTCGTGTCAAAAAGAAGAAGAAGGAATAGTTTTATTATTCTAACATGAGTGACATTTATAAAATCTAAAATAGTCCTTTCCTAGCAACAAAGTTGCGTAACCTTTGTAGAATGATAATAAAAAATAAATTTCAAAAGCTACAGAGTAGCGTAACTTTATTATTAATTTCAAATTACAAGGTTTAGCTACTCTGTAGCTCTAATAAAGTTCATTTTTGAGGTTCTACAAAGGTTACGTTGCGCTGCAACTGAAAATCAAATACTTAAAAATGTCACTCATGTTATTATTCATTACTTTGTTATTTGTAATTTTTCATTCTCTAATTCCCCATTCCCCATTCCCCATTCTCCAATTCCTAATTCCAATTCCCAATTCCCAATTCCAATCTCCAATTCCCAATTCCCAATTCCCAATTCCTAATTCCCAGAAATATTCCATCTACTTTCGCCCATTTTTGTCACTGCTACAATTTCATTTTTTTCTAAATCAAAATATGCGTTTCCAAAAAAAGGTTTGTGTTCGTTTGTTCGCATAGATTTGAGAAGTGTTTTGTTTCTAGCATCGTACAAATGAAGTATTTTGTCTGTATTCTGAATCATAAAATATCTTCCATTATCACTCAAAATCATTTTGTCATTTTTCTTAAAATGAAATGTAGAAAACTGATTTACTTGTCTTGCCCCTCGTCCGTCTAAAGTGTAATAATAAATTCTGTTTCCTTTACTGATTGCAGCAATAGATTCATAATTGAATTTTATTTTCTCATCTAATTCTTGTTTCTCTTTTTCATTCAATTTTTCAAATTCACTTAAAAATAATTCTGCATAGACAAAAGTAGCTTGTGGCATTTTTGCACCTTGAAACGTATTGAGAAGTTTTCCAAATTCTGCTTTTTCTGTTTCTTCATCAGCTTTCAAACTTCTAAGCTCAATAAGTCCGTTTTCATAACTCAAAAGAACTTCTGTTTTTTGTAGATTTTCTACCCAAAAATAAAGTTTCTCATCTTTGTTGATAAAACCTTCCCACTCTTTTGGATATTCTTTTAAGATAGAATACTGATTTTCTGTGTTTAAATTTTCTGTACTTACAAATGAAGTTGGAGGCTCTGCCTGTGCTTGTGTGACGAGTGATAGTTGTTTTGTCGGATATTCTGAATTGGGCTTATACTCTGTAGCTTTTTTGTACCAATATTTTGCATCGTCGTATTTTTGTGCTTTGAAAAAACGGTCTGCTTCTTCTAAAGCTAATAAATATTCATTTTCAAGTTGTTCTAAAAGATGCAAGGCTTCTGTATTACTTGGATTTATGTTGAGCGTTTTTATATAATAACTTTCAGCTTCGGTATAATTCTGTGCTTGATAGTATTTTTTACCATTATTGATATAATGTTTTTCTGTAATCGAAATTCCTTGAACATTCATGTTTGTGGCTGGCGAAGTAAGCGCATTGATTGCCATTCCTATCATTCCAAAAACACCTACCAATACACAAGTAGCCATCAAAACAGCTCCAGAATATTTTTTATAAAAGGCTACTTTTTTTCGTTTTTCAATTTTCTTTTTGTCCAAAGAAAGCGAACGCAGCGCAGGAACTTTCTTGAGCGTTTGAGATTGGTGGCAATGCGAACGACCAATATATTCCCAAGAATCTACCATAAAAGCTGACTTACAAACACTACAAAAAACCACTTCATCGCCTTCTTCTATAATCTCATGGGTAATAGAATCTTGCCTTTTTTGAGCAAGAAAATGAGCATGTTTTGTTTTATCTATAAAATGAGAGTAAATTTTTGAAATGGATTTTTTCATGATTTTATCAATAAGGAATTCTATTTCAGTTTTATTAAAAAGACTTTTACAGTAGTATTTTTGTTTGTTTATCTAAAATACGAATTTTTGTATAAAATAGTTAATTGATTGTGTTAGAAAATGTTATGAATTAATTACAAGATCCTTTTTATTGAAAGGATAAATTTTTTAAGATAACACTTTTAGGTTTATGACGTTTAAGAGATACTATACTACTAGGGTAAACGCACGAAACTTTTTATACTGCTTTTAGTGTGTTTAAACACACTTTAACTATCAGAGTAAATTCAATTTGCAAAGTTAAAAACTAGCTTGATTTGCTTTAAACGAGTACATTTTTTTTTCGTGCGTTTACCCTACTATACTACTACACTTTAATTATGTAGCTTATTTTTTGGGGAAAGCATCAAATTATTTTTATCTCTATTATTTTTTCGATAATTCATTATGATATTTAAAAATTTAATTAAAAAAACAGTCATTACTGGTTTTGCAAGTCTAGGGCTTATTTTGGTAGAAAGTACTTCTGTTTTGGCTCAAAATTATCAAAATTCATTTTCTGCTAACTCTATTACAAGTTTTGAGAAGACAAACAAATTAAATACTGATTTCTCAAAATCAATATTTCAAAACTCATCTTTTAATTCTTTTTCTACAAAAGAAACAAAAGATACAGATATGGAGATTTCTCCTTGGGAAAAACGAATTGGCATTACTGGAGCTTTTGGAGAAGGCGCAACGAGCATGACTTTAGGGTTTTCGCATCTTTACGGCTTTGGTTCTTCTCGTCGTTTTAAGTTGGGGTATGGTCTGCGTTTGTCTTCCTTTTTTGGTTCGGATAGAAAATTTACGGCTGCACCACCAGATTTGGCTTCAGAAGATAATCCTCAATCTTTTATTGTTGAGAGTAGCCAAACTAATGCAATAAACCTTGGACTTTATACAGACTATTCAATTACAGAAAATATACTTGTTGGTTTTAATATTGATGTAGTTGGATTTAGTTTTGGAGGAGAGAAAGATGGAAGTGTAGTTATAGAGCCTAACTTGACAGGTTTAGCAGTTCCTGATACAGCAAAACCCACTTCTTTTAATCTTCTTTTGGTAGGAGATAATGACATCGGAACTCTCAATTCTGAATTTTGGATTGGATATAGAATTGCTTCCAACATAATGGTAAGAGGTGCATTTTCGTATCTCTTTACAGAATATACAACCGACGGACAGTACCAAGATGATAACGACCGTTTTAGATACAAAGCTGCACAAGGAGCTATTGGGGTCAGTTATACTTTTTAATTTGATACAAATTATCAAACATAAAACCCACAAAAAAAGACTTTTCTTTATTTAATAAAGAAAAGTCTTTTTTTTTATAATCTATTTTCCTAAGAATACATTAGGAAATGTTTAGATTATCTAGGTACAAGTACAAAACGTACAGTAGGAGTATTCTTATCAACTTCCTTAGCAATAGTGTACTGAATAGTTAATTGATCTTTTGATGCAGTAAAATTAACAGTATTTCCAGCAAAAGTAGCTTGAGTTGGATTAGTATTATTGTTTAAAGACCAAGAACCAGTAGTAGTTCCAGCAAAGTTATAAGCTACACCACCTGTAGCGATAGTGAAAGTAGTTGGCTCATCACCACTCTGATTAAGTGTAAGTGAAAAATTCTCAGTATCAGCAATATCATTGCCACCTACTGTAAGTGTACTAATTTTCCAAGCTTTAGAAATTTCTTCTACTAAAGAAGGATCTTTCTCAGTACCACAAGTACATTTTACAAGGAACAAAGAACAAAATAATACTACTAAAAGAAAAGGGTTACGAAATGCGTTCATAAATTCAGGATTTAAGAGTTGAGATTGAGTTAAAATTTAAAATCAAATTTAAGTTAAGATTAAAGCCAAGTATAAATAAATACGAGGTCATTAATTTTAATTCGAAGTTTATTTATAACGATAATTTTATTCAAAATTAATTATCACTAAAGATAATACGAATTTTTGAATTTGTAAAAAAAAACAAGCAGAAAAACAGAAAGTTAGTCAATAAATACTATTTTTTACAAGTTTACGGTTTTAAGTTCTGAATATCAATGATTTGCGAACAAAAATGATATTCAGATTCTTGATTAGACGCAATAATAAGTACTTTTTTATTAAGAATTGTATTAATTTCTTGCAAATACCACTCACTATTTTGTTTATCAAGATTGGAAGTAGGTTCATCTAAAAACACTATTTTAGCATCAGAATAGATTGCTAAGGCTAATTTGAGTTTTTGTTTCATACCCGAAGAGAAAAAACGTATTGTTTTGCTTTTCGTGTTAGAAAAATCTAACTTTTCGATTATTTCTTCTACTTCTATATCAAAAGATTTGAATGCTTGATGGAATTTTAGTTGTTCCAATAGCGTAAATTCTTCGATAAGTTCTGTATAAGGTGCTGCCCAAGCGATATAGTTTTGCCAGTTTTCTTTTAAAACAGACTTTTTTTTATCTGATTGCGTATCAAAATACAGTATTTTTCCTTCTGACAAAGGCAAATATCCAATAAGCGTTTTGATAAGTGTGGACTTACCACTCCCATTACTCCCTACGATAGCCGTTGGGTTTGTGCTGCAAAAATCACAAGAAAGTTTTCGAAAAATCCATTCTCTTTCGAATCTTTTTCCAATATTTTGAGCAGAAATGGAAATTGTAGTTTCTTTTTGTAAAGAATTGGTCAAATCAAAATACGTTTAGGATAATCTTTTATAACCTTCTGCACCTTGCAAAAGATTTCTGACATTTTTGAAGCCTTTAGAAACGAGGAAGTTTTTAGCTGTTGCGCTGCGTCCTCCAGATTTGCAGTGTACAATAACTTCTTTTTCTTTCCAGTCTTCTAATTCGTCTAGTCGCTGAGGAAGTTCTCCTAGTGGAATTAGTTTTCCATCAAGATTATACTCATCATATTCAAATTCTTCTCTGACATCAAGAAGATTGATTTGCTTTCTTTCGTCTTTTAGAGCTTTTAGTTCTTGTGGTGTAATATCGTTCATTAGTAAATAATAATGTAACTAAAATAATTTATTATCTGTAATAATAATTAAATTCTTGGTTTTAATCAAATAGAGGAAACACAAATTTACATAATTCAAACAAAAAAGCCATAGATTCTAGTATGAATAAATGGCTTTTAATTGTTTTATTCTAATTCTCCAACCTGTATCAAAATTCTTTTATACAAACTCGGAGATATTCTAAACCTTGGTATTTCTATCAAATCGCCTAATAATGGTTTAATGGAAAAAACTATATTTTGTTTTTTTGCTTCTATCAAAATCCCTAACATTCCAATAATAGAAATATTATAACTTTTAGCAACTTCTCTACCCATTTTTTCATCAATAATAAGACAGTCAGCATTTTTTTCTATCGTCAAAACGATAGCCTTTGCTTCTCCTACATCTAGGGTTTCCAATAGTTCGTTTTTTAATGATTGATTGCTTACTTGTTCTACTTTTATCCAATCTGTTCTTTCTAAAAAAACTTTTTGACTGGGAATTACATCTAGTTCATTTTTTACTGATAAAGGAATAATGACTTGTTCATATAATTGTCGCAAAATATCAATCTGTCCAATTTGAAAGAGATTTGTAATTGCAGTAGTATCACTTACTATAATCATATTACATTTTTATTTGATAGATTTAATTCCTAATGTTTTCAAATCATCTTCAAAATCATCTTCATCGTAATTCATATATATATTTCGCTCTGCGAGTGCTTTCTGAAACTCTAAATGATTGAGATTTGCAAATGTTTTTGCTTTTCCAAAAGATAATTTTCTCTTTTCATAAAGATAAGCAGCAATATCAATCAACATCGTTTTTTCATCTAAATTTGCTTTTTTTAAAATGTCGTCTGAAATAATAAGTGCCATATCAAAATTAAATTAATTGTAAAAAAATACTCTTTATCTTTCAACGAAGATAAAGAGTATTTAGTTTTTATAGTTGCCGTTTTTGGTATCTTACCAACAACAAAAAAAACTTATAAATCTTGCGCTCCGACAATAAATTCAGAAAGGTCTAACACTTTGATTTCTTTTTCTTTATTGAAGTGCTTAATTCCGTCTCCCATCATTGTCATACAGAAAGGACACCCCACAGCTACATAATCTGGACGAGCTGCAACGGCTTCTTCTGCACGTTCGATATTGACTTCTTTGTGTCCTTTTTCGGCATCTTTAAACATCTGCGCTCCACCTGCACCACAACAAAGCCCTTTAGACTTACAGCGTTTCATTTCTACGAGTTCGGCATCTAATTTCTCCAAAACCTCACGAGGAGCTTCATAAATATCATTAGCACGACCTAAATAACAAGAATCGTGATACGTAATTCGTTTTCCTTTAAATTCTCCTCCTCCAAATTTTACTTTACCTTCATTGATTAGCTTTTGAAGATATTGAGAATGATGAATAACATCATAGTTTCCACCGAGTTCTGGATATTCATTTTTTAATGTATTGAAGCAATGAGGACAAGCTGTAACGATATTTTTGATATTATAATTATTCAAAACTTCAATATTCATGGCTGCTTGCATCTGAAAAGTAAACTCATCACCAGCACGACGAGCAGGATCGCCTGTACAACTTTCTTCTGTTCCTAAAACAGCAAAATTGATATTTGCTTTATTCAGAATGCGAATCATAGCACGAGTAACAGCCTTATAACGATCGTCATACGAACCTGCACAGCCTACCCAAAATAATATTTCTGGAGATTTTCCTTCAGCAGAGAGTTCTGCCATTGTAGGAATTTTTAATGTTTCTTCGCTCATATTTTTATATTTTTTTAGCCCCTAAGGGTTTTTAAAACCCTTAGTGTCTTTGATTAAATCTTTATTTTAGAAACTATTGTCAAAGTCAGATTACTAACTATTGACAAAGTTTTAATTTTACTGGAAGTTGTATTAACTGATTACTAATAAGTAAAAAATTACTGGTTACTATTTTTCATTTCTTCAGCCCATTTGAAACGCTCTGTTGGCGCAAATGCCCAAGGCGCACCGTTGTTTCCTACATTAGTTAGCATAGCTTTCCACGCATCTGGAACATCTGCTTCTTCCATCGCAACATAGCGACGCATTTCCAAAATAGGTTCTAATGGATTGATATTTACTGGACATGCATCTACACAGGCATTACACGAAGTACACGCCATCAACTCTTCTTTTGTTACATAATCGCCATACAACATTTTATCATCTGGCTTGTAGTACTCGCCCATTTCGTCCATACGCTGTCCGATTTCATCTGCTCTTTGGCGAACGTTCATGACAATCTTACGAGGCGATAATTTTTTACCTGTCATGTTGGCAGGACAAACATCTGTACAACGTCCACATTGCGTACACGTATAAGCATCTAAGATATTTTTCCACGTCAAATCTGTTATATCTTTTGCACCAAAAGAAAGAATTTCGTCTTCCATTCCTGCATCTGCTGCTGGTTCTTCCATTCCCATTGTAATTTTGACTTCTTTAGTGATAGAAGGCATATTATTCATTTCTCCATTAGGCTGCAAACGAGTAAAATATACATTTGGGAAAGCAAGGAAAATATGAAGGTGTTTTGAATAGGTTACATAAATAGCAAAACCCATAATACCTATGATATGAAACCACCAAGCAGCACGTTCTAACAAGACAAGTTGAGTAGTAGTAAGTCCATCATAAAGAGGAATAAGTGCTTGGCTTACCAAAAAGCGAACAGGAGTATCAAAAACTTTGTAATGTTCTGCATCTATGTTATTTACTAAATCTGTAGCTCTCATTTGCAAAATAGAATCTGTTGCATTCATTGTAAAAAGGAAAAACATCAATACAATTTCAAAAATAAGGATAAGATTTGCATCAAGATGCGCCCAGCCTTTCATTTCTGGTTTATCAAAACGTTCTATTTTGACTACATTTCTGCGAATCAAGAAAATAACACACGTAGCCAAAACACCAAAGGCTAGTAGCTCAAAAAATCCAATTAAGATTTGATAAATAGTTGCACCAAATAAAGGAGCAAAAATACGGTGATGTCCCGTAATTCCATCAACAACAATTTCTAAGATTTCGATATTAATCAAAAGAAAACCTGCATAAATGACAAAGTGCATCAAGCCTACAAACGGACGAGCAAACATTTTTTTCTGTCCGAAGGCAATCAAAATCATCAAACGCAAACGTTCGGCTGGGTTGTGTGTTCCTTTCCATTCTTTGCCTAATTCGATATTGCGTCGAATGTATTTGTAGCGACCAAAAATTATTCCTGCCGTAACCAAAAGCGCAGTTACGAAGAACATAATTTGAAAAAGGGAAGTGAAAAATTCAAGTTGTTTCATAAAAAAGGACTATATAAAAGTGAATATCTATTTTACTATATGGTGTTGTCTTAATTTTTTGTTATCGTTTTTGTTTGAATTATTACCTTCTAAACTTGTAGAACATCAGCTAAAAGTTGTCTTCTAAAATGAAATATAAAGAATTGTAAAGACAATAAATAGAGAGAAATAATAAAATTACTCGGTTTGCATAACAAATTTGCAAAGAAAGTACAGATTTTGATAATTTAAAGGTAGAATTGATAGATTTTTTGTTAATTTAGAATGATTCTAATTTCCTGATTTTCTCAACTCCATAAAAAAACCATTCAGTTTTTTACGACTAAATGGTTTGTATTTTTGTAGTGTATCCTTCAGATTGCGAATATTTTTTCAAAAACTAGCTTCTTGTAAAAAATGACTCTACAAATTCTTTCTTATTGAAAATCTGTAAATCTTCTACTTTTTCACCTACACCAATGTACTTTACAGGGATTTTGAACTGGTCAGAAATTCCAATTACTACGCCTCCTTTTGCTGTTCCGTCTAATTTTGTGATAGCTAAAGAAGTTACCTCGGTAGCTTTCGTAAACTCTTGTGCTTGTAAGAAAGCATTTTGTCCTGTGCTTCCATCTAAAACTAGCATTACTTCGTGGGGAGCTTCTGGAATATGTTTTTTGATTACTTTATGAACCTTTCCTAGCTCGTTCATTAAGTTTACTTTTGTATGCAAACGCCCAGCCGTATCAATGATTACAATATCTGCACCTTGTCGGATTCCTTCCTCTACGGTTTCGTAAGCTACGGTTGCAGGGTGTACATTCATTCCTTTTGAAATAACAGGAACATCTATTCTGCGTCCCCATTCTATAAGTTGATCCACGGCAGCAGCACGGAATGTATCAGCAGCACCTAATAAAACTTTCTTACCAGAGGCTTTATATTTGGCAGCTAGTTTTCCAATAGTTGTCGTTTTTCCTACTCCATTTACTCCTACCACTAACAAAACATACGGTTTTATATTGCTTGGAAGTTCGTAATTTTCTATATCAGAAGAGTTATTTTCTGCCAAAAGAGTAGCTATTTCTTCTCTCAAAATTCTATCAAGCTCACTTGTAGTCGTGTATTTATCTGCTGCAACACGCTTTTCGATACGATTGATAATTTTGACAGTCGTCTCTACGCCCACATCAGAAGCAACTAAAATGTTTTCCAGTTCATCTAAAATATCGTCATCGACCTTTGACTTGCCTGCAATGGCTTTTCCAATTTTATCAAAAAAGTTAGATTTTGATTTTTCAAGACCTTTGTCTAGCGTTTGTTTTTGTTCTTTGGTAAAAAATTTCTTGAAAATAGACATACTGTTGTTCGAAAATGGGTGGAGAAGAAGTAAAGTGCAAAACCCTAAGGGTTTTCAGTTATTATGAAATACAAAAATACGGATTTGTATTCAGAATTTTGGTATTCTGATAGGAATAAAAATACGTATTTTTAACAGAATAAAGAAAATGAAAAAAAGTCCCTAAAAACATTTCTGTAACGGGACTTTTTAGTCTTTTGCTTTGAGAAATACCATTGTAGGAACTATTGAAGTATTAATAAACTGAAAAGCTGTTTTATAATCGTTTGATTATAAAAGTAAAATTTAGCTTTTACGGTTTAATACTTCTTGTACCATTTGCTCAGGAACGATTTCTTCCTTAAACGTATAAGCTCCAGTTTTTTCCGAACGGATAGTACGGATTACTTTAGCGTATTTTTGAGTTCCCTCTTTTTTCAGAGTTGCAACTACTTTCTTAGCCATAATATATAAACTTAAAAGAATGAATATTAAATAGCTTAGTTATATAGTAGGCTATCTAATATGATAAAATCTAATTAAAATGAAAGATATGGGTAATAAAAAATTACTTAATCTCTCTGTGCATCGTATGTTTTTTAAGGATTGGGTTGTATTTTTTCAACTCCAAACGCTCAGTAACGTTTTTACGATTTTTTGTAGTGATATAACGAGAAGTACCCGGAACGCCAGATGTTTTGTGTTCCATACATTCCAAAATCACTTGTACTCGGTTGCCTTTCTTAGCCATGATGATAATAAATTAACTTCTGAATCTTAAATAAAAATCAAATAAAAATCAAATAAAAATTCAAAAGTAGAGATGTAAAGTTATTTTTTGATTAAAATGCTTGTTTTGATAAAATTTTATTACAAAATAGTATACTAAAAAAACAGAGGCAAATCAAATTCAAGTTTTGATACTAGCCTAGGCTTCTTGAGCAGGCTTTAAAAAACTTTTGTGCAGATGCCCTTTAGCTACTGCTTTACGCATTGTAGGAAGGATTCCGTTTTTACTGATAGTACGGATTGCAGAAGTAGAAACTTTCAAAGTAACGAAACGATCTTCTTCAGCGATATAAAAACGTTTTTTCTGCAAGTTTGGATAAAAACAACGTTTAGTTTTGTTGTTCGCATGAGAAACATTGTTTCCTGTTTGCGTTTTTTTGCCAGTGATGTCACACACTCGTGCCATAATGAATAAAATTTATAGTAAAACAAAAATTAATTAAATAATATAAGTAGTTTTTGTTTCTCTAAGTTGTAAATATAAATGAAATACGAGTTGTATTTTTAATTTCTAAAAGAAGTAAATATTTTTTTGAAAATGAATGCGAAATATAAAATGAAGACAAAAACAAATTTCTAGAAATTGCATCGTTTCTAAAGCTGATATGTCTATTTTTTGATTTAAGAACTTAAATAAGTAATAAATAAGAACTAACTTTAAATCAAATTATAATTTGCTGAGAAGGCTCATTTTCAACTCTTTACTCTTTTGAATAGAATTGCAAAGATAAACTCTTTTTTTGTGAATTGCAATTATTAAAAAGAAAAATCATCATAGACTTTCCAATTTTTACCTAATTTATTTTTGTCATAAATTTCTTCACACTAATTTAGAGATTTATTGAAGTAATTAAGTAGTTGGACAAAATAAAAACGACTTGAACTTATTGGTAAATGATTTTTATGATCTATATGATGAATGAAGATAAATACAAAGAAAATTGAATGAGCATAAAAAATAATAATTAGTAATTGTAATTTTATTTATCTTGTGTTTTATCTTAAAAATCACTCGCTAATCAGCGATATGTATTATTAATTTTGTACGACTACTTATTTGCGTTTCGCCTAATTCTATTGAGCCAGTTGAAGAACTTTTACAAACAGGTCTTTTATAGGGAGTAATAGATAATTATGGCGAAGAGTTTACGAAAAGAACACTTACAATTAATGTTCGAAGTCAAATCAGTAGTATTCAGAAAAACTTTGATACACTTTATGAAAGAACAGTTTCAGAAGCTCAAAACTTGCACGAACGATGTCCAGAAATGGTTTTAGGGGAAGTTTATATGATTGCAGTTCCTGAATACAATGATAAAGAGTTCGGAAATAATACAATAGCTTTTAAAAAAATTAGCCCAAAATTAGTAGAGAAATATATTAAATCTTTTCAAGCTGTTACAGATAGAAAAACTATTTCAAAAAACTTCTATAAATATGAAGCTACTTGTTTGCTTATCGTAGATTTTAATCAACCTATTCCAAAAATTTACCATTCAACAGAAGAATTAAAAGCTGATAACTTACTAGATGCAAATTCTGCTATAATTTATGAAGGATTAGAATGGACTAATTTTTCTTCAAAATTGATTCAAATTTATGAAACTAGGTTTGGTAAAGGAATATTAAGTTGATAGTTGCCTATCAAAAAAGCATCAATTTCATCTTTATCTGACAAAGATTTTAATATCTCTAATTCTTGATTTGAAAAGTTAGGAATTGTAAATTTTTCGATAAAATTTTTCTGATAACATGGAAAACCTCCTTCAATCGAAACACTTGTTTTGTTGATATAATATTCCATCACAATGGAATTTAAAATTTTCTGCACAAGCAAAATATTTTTTTCTTGAGTAGCAAAATGTACCTCTTCTACAAATAAAGAATTTTCATAATTTACTTTATTATTCTTATTAAAATAAATTCCATAACCATTTGTATAATAGGCATTTTCTTCTTCTACAAGCAGAAAACGAGGTTTTTTACTAAACGTAGGATTTAGTATTTTTTTACCAAAACGTGTAATTCCTTGCGTTCTTGCCCACACATAAAAAGGCGAATAGTTTATTTTTCCCTTATCTCTACTTTCTAATTTATCTTTTTCAGAAAGTAAATACTGATAACAATTTGGATACTTTTCTTTAAATTCTTCTTCTAAAATAGGAATTGCCGTTTTCGAATTGGTATAATAAGGAGTAATAATTCGGAGTGTATTATTTTCTATTTCCTTCTGATTCTTGAATTTTGATATTTTATAAATAGGCTGAGTTATTTCTTTTTCTATTCTGAATGTTCCATTTTCTGTGGTTTTTAATAAAAAATTATCTTCTTCATTTATTGAATCCACAAAAAACACTTCATCTTTTAGCGTAGCAATTCCGACAGCAATCGTAAAAAGATTTTTGATTGGTGTTCCGATAGTTTCTATTGTCTTAATATTTTTTTGTTCATCTGTTTTGAGCAAACGCCATTTTTTAGCATTCAAGTTTTTGATATAATTTGGAGAACCATTAGCAGCATTTAAAAATGCTTCACATTCTTGATTTTCTTTTATTTTATCATACAAAATAGATTCATTTTCTTTTTTATTCAAAAATGAAATGGCTGTATAAGTTTGTGCATCAAAAACCTTTTTATGACTAAAATCTATAATTCGTGTCAAAGATTTTGTAGTTAAAAAATAACTGCGAAGCGACAAACCAGCCAAAGAAGTAAAATAATTATTAGGAGTAATGTAGCCTAATTTTCCATTTTCTGTAAGCAGATTATAACCCAATTCGAAAAAGGCAAAGTAAAGGTTAAATGTTCCATTATTGATAGTTTTCCATTTTTTCATCAATGAAAGGCGATTTTCGTCAGATAAATCTTGGTACTTTACATAAGGAGGATTCCCAACAATTATCTCAAAATCTGTTTTCCAATTAGCTTTCAAACTATCTTGAACATAAATATTAAAATCGCTTTCTTCAATTATTTCATCAAATAAAAGCCCATACAAACACAAAATAAGTTGCGCTCGTTTGGCATTGTATTCTAAAATATCCGAACCATAGATATTTTCTTGAATAATTTTTTTGATACTTTTATTGTATTTTTTTTGATAATATTCTGTAAGTCCAATCAAAAAAGCTCCTCCTCCACAACTAGGGTCTAAACATTTATCTTTTTCTTGAGGGTTCGTTTCATTAATAATAAAATCAACAATGTATGAAGGCGTAAAAAAAGCAC